>Ga0209309_10000056_pt1 | contig 154492 bp, 142 predicted proteins | sample COGITO_mtgs_1204_2_FD_184807 | JGI IMG/M metagenome (GOLD analysis project Ga0209309, IMG submission 184807) | Pelagic marine microbial communities from North Sea - COGITO_mtgs_120412 (SPAdes) (version 2) | ecosystem: Environmental > Aquatic > Marine > Epipelagic ... | reverse complement strand
AACCTGCCGGGGTGTTTACCTCAACGAGCTCCTTGCATGGCGGGCAGGAAACGACGCTGATCAGTATGATGCTGCCATTATTGCATCAGGGAATGCTGATCACGGGGTTGCCCTACAGCGAACCGTCCCTGCGACAAACGACGGCTGGCGGCAGTCCCTACGGCGCCAGTCATTGGGCGGGTGAAAACAATGACCGGCCCCTCGATGACCACGAGCGCGTGTTGTGCCGAGCGCTGGGCAAACGTGTGGCGTCCTTGGCGTTAAAGGTATTGGCTGATGAGTAGACGCAGTGGTTTGAGTCAAGGCTTGTGGCTGTCGATGTGGGTGCTTTGGATCGTGTTAGCAGGACAGCAAGTAGTCGATGTGGCGCGTTTTGATGCCCCGTGGCCAGTCTGGTTGTTACGGGTGGTACCCCTGCTGCTGTTTATGCCCAGCGTGCTGCGTGGTAGTCTGCGCGCTGTTATCTGGCTGTGTTTTGTGTTGTTATTCTACTTCATTTCCGCGGTGGAACTACTGTTTGCTCAACCCGACGATGGGATCGCTATCATTGGCGTCAGCGCAGTGGTGGGCGTTTTTATAGCAGCTGCTTTTTATATCCGAACGCGAGGGCGCGAACTTAAAGCCGCGCAAGCTGAAGTCATCGCTACCGCCTCATCATCGACAGGAGCCAACTAATGCTGTGGACAGCAATTAAAGGATTTTTCCGTGGGTTATGGCGAATTCTCACGGTGGTGAGTAAAGGCATTAGCATTCTGTTGCCTATTGTATTAGTGGCTTACCTTATCGGAATGGTGATGATTGGCTTCAATGCCGGGCAACCAGAACCTATGCCGGAGAAAGCGGCACTGCTGGTCAATCCTGCAGGCGTGCTGGTGGAAGATCGAACTCCCTTAGAGCCGCTAGAAGCGTTTCTACAAGGGGAGTCAGGAGAAGTGTTACTGCCCCATCTTATCAAGGCCATCACCGAAGCGGCCAGCGATGACCGAATACCGGTGTTAGTGATGGACCTACAGAGATTGGCGGGCCCATCAGTTACACAGGCGTTGGAAATTAAGACAGCTATCGACACGTTTAAGGCATCGGGTAAACCGGTGGTCGCTACCGGCGATTTTTATGATCAAGGGCATTATTTATTAGCTTCTCAGGCTGATACGGTGCTACTGCACCCCGAAGGCGGTATCAATCTTTATGGCTTCGCGGTGTATAAGAGCTATGTCAGAGAGTTGCTAGAGAACGTCAAAATCACCATGAATGTTTTTCGTGTTGGCGAAAACAAATCGGCGGTGGAGCCGTTTCTGCGTGACACTATGTCGGATAGCGAGCGTGAGGTGATTGGTCGCTGGATGGGAACGCTGTGGGCGACTTATTCTGAATTGGTCGAGAGTGGGCGGGGACTGGAATCGGGATGGCTACAAACGTTTCTTACTGAATTTCCCGATCGCCTGGAAATCGCTGGTGGGGATCAACCACAGTTAATGCTTGATAGCGGTTTGGTGGATAAATTGCTCAATCGCGATGGGCAAGAGCGGCTGTTGGCCGACCTCGTTGGGGCAACGGATGAGGAAGATCGTTACCAATCAGTGGGTTTTCAGAATTATCTGCGGGTAGTGGCTAGCGAGGATCGTGATGGATCCGAAGATAACAAGGACAGCGAGTCAACAGCGGATGATGCGGTGATCGCTGTGATACCGATTGAGGGTGAAATGGTTCCGGGGGAAAGCGCCCAAGGGTTTGCAGGTGCTGACACCGTGGTTGAGCAATTAGAACAAGCGGCGCAGCTAGAGGGCATTGCTGGTTTGGTACTGCGCATCAATTCTCCGGGTGGCAGCGTATTTGCCTCTGAAGTTATGCGCCAAAAAATACTCGCTATTAAAGACACTGGACTGCCAGTGGTGGTCTCTATGGGTACGGTAGCCGCGTCCGGCGGTTACTATATCGCAGCAGATGCGGATGAAATTTGGGCGCACAAGGCGACTATTACCGGCAGTATTGGTGTGTTTGCAGCGTTCCCCACTATAGAAAAGCTCTACGATTGGGCCGGAATTACCGTCGATGGCGTAGCCACCACTGATCTCTCTTCCGCGGTTCGCTTTGATACTGGCGTCAATAAAGCCGGGCGCCGAATTATCAATAGTGTCATTGCTAATGTATATCGAGACTTTGTTGGTTTAGTCGCCCATGGCCGAGGGTTGACCTACGATGAAGTTAATGACGTCGCTGACGGTGTGGTATGGAGTGGCGCCGATGCCAAGGATATAGGTTTAGTGGATTCTTTAGGGGGACTGGATGCAGCCATAGCGGCGGCAGCGACGCTCGCGGAGGTTGACGACTATACAGTCCGTCGGGTGGGCGTACCGTTGAGTCTCGAGCAATTGTTTATTGAACAAGTGGCTAAAGAATTCGGTGCAGTTCGAACACCGAGGGTGTCCGCGGTAGAGCGATGGCTTAGCCAGTTGGCCCAACCGCTACGACTGATTGACAGCTTGCAAGACCCGAGAAATATCTACGTGCGCTGTATGGAATGCGCGGGGAGGTTATGAACCTCGTTACCAAGGATGAGTCGGCCGCCATTGCAGAGGCGAAGCCCTCGGCAACCGTTGTTGTGGTCCGAGAAAGTAGCGAAGGCCTGGAAGTATTGTTACTGGAGCGCAGCGCTAAACTGACGCATATGCCCGGTGCTTGGGTATTTCCCGGCGGCAAGGTCGATACGGCAGATACAGGCGACACTATCGAGGCAAGAGCGAGAATCGCAGCCGCGAGGGAGCTCAAAGAGGAAGCGGGATTTGACATTGATCCCGACAAACTACTGCCTTTCTCCCACTGGCTGACCCCGGAGATGGTGAAAAGACGGTTTGCTACTTGGTTTTATCTTATCGCCGTCGACGCTAACACGGTGGTCATAGTTGATGGCAGTGAAATTGTTGATTATCGCTGGCTAAAGCCCGAGCAGGCCCTCGCTGAGCAGTTGAGTGGCGCTTTACAAGCTCCCCCTCCTACCCTGGTGACGTTGACAGATATTGAAGCTGCTGGCTCGATTTCTCAGCTCGAGCGAATGGTGACTGAGCGGCAGCCGCCGTTTTTCTTCCCAAAGCTGCATGAAGCGACCGAGGGCATGGTCTTTCTCTATCCTGGGGACGCTGGCTATGACACGAATCAGCCCCTCAGTCGGGGTGCCCGGCATCGCATGGTCATGGGCCCGGGAGTCTTTGATTACGAACGTAGTTTTGATTGGCCAAGCCTCACTCACTAACGGTCAATCGCTGACTATTGCTGGCGTATGACTGGCGTATGAATAGCAGCCCCGCTCAGTCCGATGAATCCTGTAACCAACGGGCGCCTGGAAGCTGCTGGCGCGTATCGTTCAATACACGCTGATAAATATCAGCGATTGAGCAGGTATTACCGGCTTCAAAGCGACGGGCGATCATGGTTACTGGAAACAGATAAATAGATTGATCTCGGTAACTCAAGGCCCGTGATCGGCCGGCTCGATCGCGGTATACTACCCAATCCATACGCAGCGGCCTGCTTAACAGGTCGCCCAAGACAATGCCCATGGCCTGTAGTGTTAAGCGGTCATCCCGAGCCACGAGGTGTTTATCGAGGATCATTTGCAAGGTCTCAAGATCACGGTCAGGCGACCCTGTCAGGCGCCTGCCAAGCCGATTGCTGAGTACTTCAATACGCGCACGCTGCTCGCGCATAAATTGCTGGTCAATCGATGATAGGGGTTCAATGCGTATCTCGACATCGCTGGGTTGCTGCCATATTGAACCTTGAGACCACGCGGGGGTCCCATAGGTCATCAACAGCGCAACCATGGCAAGTGCCAGTGAACGTGCGCTTGACGGTTGTTTATCAGTGTTTGACGTGGATAATTGCGCGACTGTGAACATACTCGTAGAAAACCATTGTGCAGTGGAGTGACAGCTTATGATAACCGGAAGTATCGTTGCACTGGTAACTCCCATGCAATCCGATGGCGCTATTGACTGGAGCGCCCTACGGAAGCTCATTGATTATCACATCGCCGCAGGCACTGCTGCTCTATGCGTGGTGGGTACTACCGGTGAGAGTGCAACCCTTACCGTGCCTGAACACTGCGAAGTCATTAAATTTTCAGTACAACAGGCGGGCGGCCGCATTCCTGTCATTGCCGGCACCGGGTCCAATTCCACCCATGAGGCCATCGAGTTAACCGTGGCGGCGGCGGAAGTCGGTGCCGATGCTTCGCTATTGGTGACTCCCTATTATAATCGGCCAACCCAGGACGGTCTTTATAAACACTTCTGCGCCGTTGCAGAGTCTGTCAATTTACCCATTGTTTTGTACAATGTTCCGGGCAGAACCGCGGTGGATATGAGTAACGAGACGGTATTACGGTTGAGTGAAGTGGGTAATATTGTGGCGCTGAAAGATGCGACCGGTGATGTCGAGCGAGGCGCTCAGTTGATTAAACAATTGCCCGAAACCTTTGCTGTTTACTCTGGAGACGATCCGACCGCGCTGGAGTTGATACGCCATGGAGCCAAGGGTAACGTGTCAGTGACCGCAAATATTGCGGCAAAGCTAATGGCCGATTTGTGTCGATTAGCGCTAGCTCAGGACTACCAAGCAGCCAAGGTCATTGACGATAAGCTGTGCGCTTTGAATGAAGCCTTGTTTGTAGAGCCCAATCCCATTCCTATAAAGTGGGCAATGGCTGACCTAAACATGACACCTAGCGGTATTCGTTTGCCTTTGACACCACTGTCAGGAACCCATTTTTCTACCCTACGAGCAGCGATGAAGCAGGCTGAGTTATGAACAACACACTATTATTACTCATTATTGCACCGTTAGTGTTAACGACCGGCTGTAGCTACTTGTTTGGTGATGACGGGCTATTTCCTGATAACGCCAATCGCTACCAAACTGCTCCCGAGCTAGCTGAAATGACCATTCCTCCTTCCCTTAATGCAGGGACTAGTGAGCCTATTTACGCCATTCCACCGATATCGAACGAAGTGGTGGGATTGGGCGACTTTGACACTCCGCGACCAGCCCCTCTGACCGCAGGCTCCGAATACGACGCAGTGCGCATTCAGCGGCTGGGTGATGAAAGTTGGGCATTAGTGGCTGTAGCGCCGGGGAAGCTGTGGCCTCAGGTCCGCGCTTTTCTGACGTCGTCAGGCATCGGGGTGGCGGCTTCCGACGCACGGGCAGGGCTGATTGATAGCCAATATGTCACGTTGAAGGATAGCTCGCTACCGACGCGCTTCCGATTTCGAGTGGAGACCGGGGTTCAGCGTAATACCTCGGAGCTTCATGTCCTTCAGCAAAATCGGACGGTTGATGCGACGCCTTGGCCGGCAGTCTCAGATGATAGTGAGATTGAACAGAGTATGCTCCGCAATGTAGCCCAGTTTATTGCCAACAGCGCCGAGGCCGCGCCAGTGTCAATGATGGCTGATCGTGCGATGGGCGATTCAGGTCGAATAACCTTGGAAGATCAAGAGGATTATCCGCGGCTTCGACTAACGCTTGGGTTTGCACGAGCTTGGGCCTCAGTGGACAAAGCGATTCCCGATTCGGGCTTTGTTATCGATGATAAAAATCGCAGCGATGGACTGTTCTATTTGACCTTTATAGGACCCCAGCGAGAGGGCGGGGGTGGCTGGTTCGATTGGCTCTGGGGTGGCGAAGAGAATCATCCCCTTGCCGGCCTTCGCTACGAGCTCAAGGTGGTTTCTACGGATGACAGCAAAGAGGTGCTTATCACTCTTATGGGTCCAGAGGGAGCATTGATTGAGCGTCGAGACCAACAGGCATTGTTGACGATCCTCAAAGGAAATATCAATTAATGCGCTTCGCCTCCCTCGGGAGTGGTAGCAAAGGAAACGCAACGCTGATTGCGGGGGGCGATACCCTGCTCATGGTTGACTGCGGTTTTACCTTTAAAGACACCGTGAGCCGGCTTGCCCGGCTTGGTGTGTCCCCTGAGCAGCTCGATGCCATTCTCGTTACCCATGAGCACGCGGATCATGCCTCGGGCGTAGCCGCGTTATCACGACGCTATGCGCTGCCGGTATTCCTCACCCATGGTACTGCTGCCAGTGGCAAAATAGACGGCGCGCATCGGCAGGTTAAAATTAACGCGGGGGATAGCTTCAGCATTGGTGAGATCGATATACGCTCAATAGCCGTCCCTCATGACGCACGTGAGCCGATACAATTTCGGCTGTCGTTTGCGGGTCAATGCCTTGGCATTCTCACTGATCTTGGTTCTATTACCCCTCATGTTATCGACGCCTATCGAGGCTGTACCAGTCTCTTGCTTGAGTTCAATCACGACGTGGAACTGCTCAACGGTGGGCCGTATCCGGTGGCCTTAAAACGTCGAGTCGCTGGTGATTTTGGGCACTTAAATAATCATCAAGCAGCGCAATTTTTAAGCGCGCTTGACACACAGCACTTGCGGCTGATTGCGATAGCGCATATCAGCGAGCAGAATAATACCGAAGAGAGAGTGCAGGCAGCGCTGGCTTCCGTGTCTAGCGAGCACAATGCAGATATTTTTATTGCTTGTCAGCAGCAGGGCTTTGACTGGCTTGGTGTTCAATCGGGTGCGGCGTCTGGTTCCTCCGCCTCGGGCTGATCAGCATGGCTTTTCCAGCGCCGGTTACTCCACAGCCATTCAGCGGGTGATCGACGAATGGCGTGCTCTGCCAATCGGGCATAGCGCTCAATGATTTCCCCTTCAGACAGTGATTTTGGGTCTAGCGTTATCGCTTCAAGATGAATGGCGTAATGGCCGCGGGCAGTGCGATGAGCGCTGGCAAAGGCGACGGGAAATCCGGTCGCACGGGCTAAGCTTGCGGCACCAGAAAAAAAAGCGGTGCGCTGATTAAGAAAGGTCGTCCAATGAACGCGTTCGCGCCGGCCAGGTGATTGATCGGCGACCATGTAAATCAGGCGTGGCGTGCGCCGGTGCTTAATGATATCCCGCGCTGCAGCACGCATTTCAATGGGCGAAGCGCCAAACCGACTGCGCGACTCAATACTGAACCGATCCGCACCGGCGTCGTGCAGACGCTTATACACCGCGGCACTTGCTTGCGGATACCGGTGGTTGCCTGCGTACAGCATCCATTCCCAATTACCTTGATGGAGCGTCATTACGATGACTGAGCGCTGATGATTTTCGCTAATATCATCAAGGAGCTCGGGGTTGCTAATAACGGACCGCTGCACCAGAGCGGCTTCTGCTAAGTGATAGCCGGCAATGATCTCTAGGGTTGTATCAGCGAAATGGTCGTAGAAGCGGCGCGCCATTTGCTGCTGCTGGGATGTCGATAACGCAGGAAAAGAGCACTCTATGTTGCGCAGTACTACCTTACGTCGGTAGCGAAAGACGTAGTACAAAAGCCACGCGCCTAGGGTAGCAATGGGGTATAGCACTCCCAGGGGTAGTCGCGCGAGCCCGCGATAAAGCCAGTAAGTCATCGGGGGAGACAGTGCGGGGGTAGCATGAGCGTAGTCATTTCGGGAAACGCGTTGTTCTTGGGGCATTGCAAAGACGCATTCCCGGTTAAATCGAGCGTATCGAGGGAAGGGAGATGAGCGAGAGGTACGGAGTCAACAACGTTATTGCCATCCAGCCAGAGCTTCTGCAGGCTATTCATTTGTCCCAGTTCTACCAAGTTACGAATACTGTTGTCTGACAGCTTTAGTGCTTGTAGGTGGTTGAAAATGGCTAGCCCTTCAAGGGTGAAAATGCCTGCACTCGCGCAATTGAGCTGCTTTAAGTCGGTCGCGTCGGTGATAGACTCATCGACAATACGCTGTGCTATGCAGGCTCTCAAGGCCGGATCACTGATGCTGTAATCTTGCAGTATCTGCGCGGGTTTGTAGACGAGCTGATCGTTAAGGGTGACGTCGTAATGACCACAGCCGTGGACACAGAGCACCATGCACACCGTGACGGCCATTTTGGGTGTTATCCATTTTTCCATGGGGACTCCGATCCTGTAGACCTCTATAATGCCAAGATATCAAGCGAAGAGACATGCTGATGGAAAACTATTCTACCCTTGACCCGGCCACGGCCAAAAGATTGCCCGAAGAAGCGCAGCTGCAGTTGCAGCAGTTGGAGCAGGTACTGCGTAAGCAGTGGCGCTTAGGTGAGAATATGGTCTTGTGCTGGGCACCTGACCCTAAGGGGTTGCTAACCCTCGTGGTGCCCCACTATTTCTTGGGCAATTTCACTACCTTAGACGCCACGTCAGGGGGAGAGGGGGATAATGAGCAGTTTATCCGGGAGGTTATCGGGGGCTCCCCTTTAAAAACCCATGATCAAATGTTTGCCATTGCTAAACGTCTCGGTGTGTCCACCAGTTTTATTAAGCTCGATGAACCGCTGGGGAGTGATAAATCCCTCCTCAAAGCCGCGGATGAAATTATTTCACGTTACGGTATTAGCTATGTGGAATCCCGGGCAGTGCTGCTGTTTGATATCGCTGAATTTTCACTGTACGCGCCCTTCGAGCAAGCCAGCCAACTTAATAGCCTGTCCTACTCAATGAATTCGGCGTACAACAAACTCCACAGAGAAGGTGTTGAGATCAATTTTGCCCGCACGACGACTGGCGATGGCTACTACGTATGGAATAGAGATGTTGGTCCGTTTCCCGACCTTGACCTGCTGTCTTTTTTGTTATTGGTGCTCATTGACAACGCCGTCGCGCGCCGGGAAGCGTCGGGGCATACAGTGCCGGTCATTCGATCGGCTTATCACATTGGCAGTCATTACGAGCTCTTTCAGGCAGAGGGTGTTAATCCGACGCTATTTAGCTATATCGTCGGTGATGTGACCATAAAATTAGCGCGAATGTTAGCTGATGCAGCGGCCGGCCAAGTGTTACTAGGTGACTTTGAGGCTTGTCTGCCCGATGTGGCGGACAAGCATGATGCCAATGCCTTTATTCGCACGGCCATCAAAGAGCTAGAAGAGCTTGATAATCTACGCATTGTCGGGCAACGGCTTAGTCAGTTCACCTTGCAGCCCGGCAGTTGTGGTACCGCGAATCCACGCCCACAGCGTATTATTGATAAGCATGGCTTAGAGCAAATGGCGACTAATTTGACGTTTTCTATTGCCCTGGGTGACACCTTCATGGACTTGGGCGTGCCTACGCCATGAATAATATCACTGCCGCTGACCACGTCGTTGTGGCGGCGGTAAGTAGCAGCGCTTTTGGACGTGCGTCGCACATCGCCAAGCAACTGACTTTGCCGTTGGTCAGTGATTGGCGGGTGTCAACAGCTGCCATCGCCCTGCTTATCGATATCGACTCTGCTGCCTTACAGCTCATAACACCTCGACCACCGGGACCGGTCATGATTGACTTTGCTAGCCCAAGAATGGAATACCGGCGAAAGGGGGGGCAAAACGAGCTGCTGGGTCGCGCTGTTGGGGTTCGGCAAGGTCGATCACTCACGATTTTAGATGCCACCGCAGGGTTGGGTAGAGATGCCTTCGTACTCGCTGACTTAGGCTGTCGCGTCATGCTAGTAGAGCAGCTGCCGATACTTGCCTGGTTGCTCAACGAGGCCTTGGCAGCAGCGCAAATTAGTGCCTCTGAGCACGTACGCGCTGCGGCGAAGCGCATGCAAGTGCGCTGCGCCAACAGTATGTTCTTGACGGCAGAGAGCGGTGTTGTCATTTATTTAGATCCCATGTTCCCCGATCGAGGCCATTCCGCTGCGGTGAAAAAAGAGCTGGCAGTTTTGCAAGCCTTACACGGCGATAATGCGACCATTGGCCAGTCAATATCAGCAACCGACGAGCAGTTACTCGAATGGGCTTTGGCACAATCGACCCCTCGGGTTGTGGTTAAGCGACCTTTAAGGGCGGCACCCTTGGGCGGTAAAGCCCCCTCGCATGCTATCGCGGGTAAAGCGGTACGCTTTGATGTGTATGTGTTGGGGAATTTGGCATGAGTACAATAGTGTGGGTCGGCGATCCCGCCAACCCAACAGCGTCGGCGCAGTTATTGAGCGCAGAGGATGAGTTGATTTGGCTGTACCCGCCAGAGTCTCAACACGGTTTGACATCCACAGTGGTACCTCACTTACTGCTAGCGATGCCCGCTGATTCAGCGACGCTCCTTGGCCGAGGAGCCATTATGGATTTGTTGCGTCAGCGTGAGCCTGAGCAGTTAATCATCTACCTTAGACACGGGTCGAATCAGGGCAATGAAAGCGACGTGGAGCATCGGTGTCGCCGACTCGAAGAATGGATCATGGGGTTTATCGATGTGGCAGAAGCGGCCTTGAGGCTGATGCATAAGCGTGGCAGTGGCGGGATAACACTCGTGTTGCCCTATAGCACACTCGGCGATGATGCAACGCCGGTGATGAACGCCTGCGATGCTTTTGTTCGTGCCTGGGTGGGGTCGGTAGCCGCGCGCAACGCGATCAACAATGACGTGCGTGTTGATCTCATTGGTCCGTCAGAAGACGCCGCATAATGCCGTGATAAATCTTGGTAAGCCGGGGGATATCCTCAATGGCAACATGCTCATCAATCTGATGAATGCTGGCATTTCGCGGACCCACTTCTACCAGTTGGCAGCCCATTTTTGCGATGAATCTACCATCGGATGTGCCACCCCCCGTCGATAGCTTGGCATCGGTGCCCGTCACCTCTTTAATACTGGCTTGCGTAGCCGCAACCAGAGCGCCCGGCTCTGTTAGGAAAGGGTGTCCGTTAAGCGTCCATTCAATGTCAAACTTGAGATCGTGGTTGCTGAGGATCTCCTCGCAGCGATGCCGGATCTCAACATCCGTGACTTCAGTACAGAAACGGATATTGAACTGGGCGACGACATCCCTCGGGATGACATTGGTCGCCCCAGTACCCGCATGAATGTTAGAAAACTGCAGAGACGTCGGCGCAAAGAAGGCATTGCCGTCGTCCCAATGTTCCCGTCTTAAGGCGTCAAACGCGGCGAATATCCGGTGAATTGGATTGTCGGCTAGATGGGGGTAAGCGATATGTCCTTGACTACCCTGTACGGTTACTGTGGCACCTAGCGAACCTCGTCGACCATTCTTGATGACGTCGCCCAAGGAGTCGGTACTCGAGGGTTCGCCGATCACACACCAATCGATGGTTTCGCCGCGGTCGATCAAGGTCTCTATGACTTTAACCGTTCCCTCGGTGGCGGGTCCTTCTTCATCTGAGGTGATCAAAAAGGCCAGACGACCGTTAAGCTGAGGCTTGTCAGCCATTAGCGCTTCGGTGGCAACCATCATGGCAGCAAGGCTCGCCTTCATATCTGCTGCGCCCCGACCGAACAGCAAGCCACCGCGCTCGCTCGGCTCGAAAGGTGGACTCTGCCACTGGGTTTCCGGACCTGTGGGCACGACGTCGGTATGACCGGCAAATACAAGGGTGGGGCCTGAGCTGCCCAAGGTGGCCCAGAAGTTCTCGACGTTGCCAAAGCGCATGGGTTCGCAGTGGAATCCCAACTGGCTCAAACGCTGCATCATGATGGCTTGGCAGCCACCATCATCAGGCGTCACTGACGCTTTGGTGATCAGCTCTCGAGTGAGGGCGATCGCTGCTGTGGAGTACTTAGTTGTTGGCATGGAGGGTCTCATTCAATTCTATCGCTGAGCGATTAGTCAGACATTCGACCACTCCGGACGTACTGTTACGACGAAATAGCAAATCAGAGCGACTGGCGAGATCTCTGGCTGATACCGTCTCGATTGGCTTGCGTGCGCCGTCAAGGACGGTCACTTTGGTTCCGGCGGTGATAAATAAGCCGGCTTCTACCGTACAGCGATCGCCCAGGGGTATACCGACGCCCGCATTGGCGCCAATGAGACACTCTTTGCCGACCGAGATAATAATATTGCCACCGCCGGACAGCGTGCCCATGGTCGAGCAGCCACCTCCCAAATCCGAGCCTGCACCGACCCACACACCGGCAGAGATACGACCCTCGACCATCCCGGGACCTTCGGTACCCGCATTGAAGTTTAGGAAACCTTCATGCATGACGGTGGTGCCTGTGCCTAGGTAAGCCCCAAGACGTACCCTCGCGGTATGGGCAATCCGGACCCCGGTTGGGACAACGTAATTGGTCATTTTGGGGAATTTGTCGACGCTCGATACTTCCAAGGTTGTGCCCCTTAATCGTGCATCGAGTTGTCGTTGGGGTAGTTCGTCGAGGCTAATGGCACCCTCATCGGTCCATGCGTTGTTGGGCAGTAATCCAAAGATGTCATCGAGGATTGTCCCGTGGGGGCGAACCAAACGGTGAGAGAGCATATGGAGTTTTAAATAGGCCTCGGCGACACTCTCAGGCGGGCGGTTATCGACAAGCGTACAGGCAATGACGGGGCGACTGCAGTCTTTCAATCGCTGGGTCAGTGCCGCTTGCGATTCCGCACCCACCCGTCGAAACGCCTTCTCTAGCGCGTTAAGTGCGCTGGCATCAAGCTCACCGGACAGGCTGTTGACCACCTCGACGAGATCGCCGCTAAGTTGGCTTAGCGGTGCGGGGTAAAAAACATCCAGTGTCTCCCCGGTATTGCTTCGGCTAGCGACGCCAAGACCAAAGCCGTGTACTGAATCCATGGGCAACTCCTATTGACTATTGAATCGTTCACTGTAAGTGTCGGCATTGAAGCCGACGGTTGTGGTGCCACGGTGTTCGAGAACGGGTCGTTTGATCAGCGTGGGGTTGTCGAGCAACACCGCCAAAGTGTCGCCTTGCTCGGCCTCATACCGCTCATCGGCGCTCAGGTTCTTCCATGTCGTACTGCGCTTATTGACTAATAGTTTAGCGCCTATGGCGGCTAACCAACACGCTAACTGATCTTTAGTCGGAGGCGTTTTACGCACATCAACAAAGCAGTAGTCTATTTGCTGGTTATTGAGCCACGTTTTTGCTTTCCGCACTGAGTCGCAGTTCGGAATGCCATAAATAATGGGCTGCATACCTATCTCCTTAATCGATTCAGCCTGGCCAATCGCCGTTATGGCTTATTCACTTTTTTAGGATGTTTTCTCAGAGGGTAACAGTGGCGGCATATTTCACACAGTCGGCCATCGCAGCCCCGTGCACTACAGTATTCACGGCCGTAAAAAATAATTTGTAAATGCAGGTCATTCCAACGAGGCTTTACAAACAACTTTTTTAAATCCCGCTCTGTTTCTACGACGTTTCTGCCCCGCGACAGCCCCCAACGCTGTGCTAGTCGATGTATGTGGGTATCCACAGGAAAACTGGGTACGCCAAATGCCTGTGCCATAACAACACTGGCAGTTTTATGCCCAACCCCTGGCAGTTGTTCCAAGGCCTCAAAACTTTGCGGTACGAGGCCGTCATGTTCGGCCAGCAATAGATGACTAAGGCGCTTGATAGCTTTGGATTTCTGCGGTGATAGGCCGCAGGGTCGGATAAGCGTGCGAATATCATCGACATCGAGAGCAGCCATTGCAAGGGGATTATCCGCTTCTCTGAACAACCCGGGGGTGACTTGGTTTACCCGCTCATCCGTACATTGGGCGCTGAGTAAAACAGCGATGAGTAAGGTAAAGGGGTCGCTGTGGTCCAAGGGAATGGGGGGCTTGGGATACAGCGTAGCCAGCTTGGCATCAATGTACGCCACGCGCTCGGCTTTATTGAGATTGCGTTGAGCAAGCACCATTACCAACCCCGTTGCAGACTGTCAGTGATGCGCTCAGCAGCTTCGAGACACTGCGCTAACTCGGCCACCAACGCCAAGCGAGCATAGTTTGCCGCAGGATTGTAACCGTTAACCTCGCGCCCTAAATACCGACCCGGTAGAACCGCAACGTTACAGCGGCGCAACAGCTCAATGGCAAAGTGCTCATCATTGATGGGTGTTTCTGGCCATAAATAGAAGCCGGCATCGGGCCTAGAAACGGTGAGGACCGAGCTGAGTAATGGCAGCACAGCATCAAATTTTTCTCGGTAGCGGCGACGGTTTTCAATGACATGCTGCTCATCCGCCCAGGCGACGGTGGAAGCGATTTGATGATGGGGAGGCATAGCGCAGCCGTGATAAGTACGATAGCGTAGAAACAGATCAATGAGATCGGCATCGCCGGCCACGAAGCCCGAACGTAGGCCCGGTAAGTTTGACCGCTTTGACAAGCTATGAAACGCTAAGCAGCGCTTAAAATCCCGATTGCCCATGGACGCTGCTGCTTGAAGTAGCCCTGGGGGCGGGTCATTTTCGTCAGGGTATATCTCGCTGTAACACTCGTCGCTGGCGATCACAAAATCATGGGTCTCGGCTAGCTTAATCAGCGTGTGTAGTTTGCCTTCTGACATAACAGCCCCAGAAGGATTGCCCGGCGTGCAGATGTACACCAATTCAGTCTTCTCCCACTCTGCAGGACTGAGTGCCATAAAATCAGGTAAAAAACCATGGTGCTTATCCGCGGCGAGGTAGCGCGGTCGTGTGCCTGCCAACAGCGCCGCCCCCTCATAGATTTGATAAAAAGGGTTGGGACTGACTACTCGCAAAGGGTGTCCTGGGGTCACTATCGTTTGAGCGATCGCAAACAGGGCCTCGCGGGTGCCGTTGACCGGTAGGATTTGTCGTTGCGCATCGATGCCTGATAGCTTAAACCGCTGTGTGATCCATCGAGCAATAGACTCGCGGAGTGCCAGAGTACCGGCCGTTAGCGGATATTTGTTGATCCCGGCTAGTGCATCACGCAAGGCATCAACCACAATGTTCGGTGAATCATGCTGAGGCTCACCAATGGTGAGTGTGATTTCAGATAACGGCGCGCGCTCAGCGGCTTCGGTGAGTACTCTAAGTCGCTCAAAAGGATAGGCTTGCAGGTGTTCAAATCCGTTATTCATGCGCTTTCGCGGACTCCCTTATCCAAAGCGTCACAAATGGCAGCTTGCAAATCAGCCAAACCGGTTTGGTCGGTAATTTGACCGCCTTGACTGTCCGTTAGGAAGAAAACATCTTCGACTCGTTCCCCCAGGGTTTGAATTTTTGCCGCTTTGAGAGCGATGTCAAAAGCAATAAAGATCTCGCCTAAGCTCGCTAGCAAGCCCGGTCTATCGGGTGTAGCGACTTCCAAGACCGTCCAGTTACGATCCTGATCCTGGTGGATGTGTGTTTCAGTGGGCATGAGAAAAGATTTGAGTTGGCGCGGCGTCCGGCGGGATACGGATCTTGTCCCTCCTTGATCGAGCGCCTGCTGTAAAGCTCGCCGCAGTCCTTCAAGGGTCTGCTCATCATTTGAGACTGAGTTACCGTCGGCCTGCAAAACGAAGAAGGTATACAGAGCGGCACCATCGGTACCCGAATAGATGCGCGCATCATTAATACTGAGTTCTTGAATTTCCAGCTCGCCACAGACTCGGGCGAACAAGCCTGCCTCGACAAGGGCGTAGACAAAAATTTGAGTAGCGTTGGCTATTGTTGAGTCAGTGGACTGGCGTACCAACACCAGCGCACTGTCCCGATGATCGTGATCGGCGATAGCTTCAGTGTGCCAAGCAATATCTTCAGGTCGCTCACGTAAAAAATAGTCAACGCCCCGGGTCGCCCAAATAAGCTGTAAATCGTCCTCAAGAAAGCCGCGGTTCTCCAATAATTCGGTCGCCGCTTTCCGGGTTGCTAGGACGACGTCTTGTCGGCCCAGTGGGTTTTCCAGGCCTCGACGCAACGCGCGCCGCGCCGCGGTATACAACTGACGTAGCAGGGAGCTACGCCAGGCGTTCCACAGCTCGGGGTTGGTGCCATGGATATCAGCTACCGTTAACGTGTACAGGTAGTCTAGGCGCTCTTCGGTGGCAACATGAGAGGCAAATTTAACGATTTCTTCGGGGTCTGAGATATCTTTCCTCTGTGAGATAGAGCTCATCACCAAATGATTTTTGACCAGCCATACGACCAGTTCGGTATCCCTTGCATCGAGGCTGTGTCGCTCACAAAAATCCTGCGCATCAACAGCGCCTAGCTCTGAATGATCGCCGCCGCGACCTTTGCCAATATCGTGGTAGAGCGCTGCAATATACAGGAGCGCCGGCTTGCGTAGACGCTGCGCAATTCGGGTAGATACCGGGAATTTGTCCGTGTAGTCAGCCCGCATGAAGCGCCGGGTGTTGGCAACGACGGCCAAGGTGTGAGCGTCGACCGTAAGAGAATGGAAGAGGTCGAACTGCATTTGCCCCATAATGGCTCCAAACTCAGGTAAATAGCGACCGAGAATGCCGTGAGCGGTCATCCGCCGCAGTTGCTTGGTGAGACCGTGGGGTGAGCTCATCAACGTCATAAATAACTGCTGATTCTCATGTTCAGAGCGAAACGTGGCGTCGATCAACGGTGCCGATGCGCGGACTAAACGCAAGGTTTCTGGGGCAATACCATGGATACGTGGATTGTTGGCAATGATAAGAAAAAGACGGAGTAAGTTAGAAGGTTGCCTCGTAAAAACCCCGCGGTGTCGAGCAACCAGTTGTCCTCGACTTAACTCGAAATCTTCGCTCAGCTGTTCAGCAGGCTCGACGTCATCAGCGTGTAGGATCTGCTGGTCAAAACACTCAAGCAGTAACTCGGTCAGTTGGGCTAGCGCATGAGTCCACCGATAGTAGACTTGCATAAATTGCTCGACTGCCAGGGTTTCACCATCCACCATTTGCCAGATCTCGGCCAGTTTGCGTTGGTTGTCAAATAGCAGGCGATCCTCTTCGCGGCGGGCGATCATATGCATGGCAAAGCGCACTTGGCCAATGAAATTTTGACCTGACTCGAGCATAAGCTGCTCATCGGCAGTCAAAAAATGCTCATGCTCCAGCTGAGCCATGGGTACGCCAAAGTGGCGGCGGGCCATCCAGCCAACAACTTGAATATCGCGGAGCGCGCCGGGTCCGTTCTTCACATTGGGTTCTAGGCTGTAGGTTGTGTCCGCGAACTTGCTGTGTCGCAGCCGAGTTTCCGCCAGTTTAGCGCTAAAAAACGCTTTACTATCCCACATATTGTCCTGACTGAGTACGCCGCTCAATGCAGCGAGTAGCGTCTGGTCACCCACGACTGAGCGCGCTTCCAGCATCGCAGTGAAGATGGTCAAGTCCTGCCGGGCTAACTCGGCGCACTCGTCGAGTCTTCGTACACTTTGACCGACGGTTAAGCCCAGATCCCAAAGGGATCGCAGCATAGTGGCAATGTCGGCCTCGATCTCGGGGGCGACGTTATCGGATAACAAAAATAAAATATCAACGTCCGAGTGCGGAAATAATTCGCCGCGACCATAACCGCCCACTGCCGCCAGCAAGATACCCTCGGGGTTACCGATAAAGTGGGCCCACAACCGTTGAAGGACGTTATCTACGGCATCAGCGCGCGCAGCGAGTAATGGTCTGACTGCTTGCGTTGGGTGAAATAACGCCGAGAGCTCTTCTTCAACCGCGTGTAAGTAGTCCCTGCACGCGTCGGGTGGATCGTTTGCTACGGGTAGCGTTGCCGCTAAGGTCAGCGGTTTGGTACTGGATTGTGCGGACACCATTGGTGGCTTCCCGTGAGTGATAAGCGCTAGAAGGACAGTTGCTCGTCTTTGCGTTGGGTGAATACTTCACAACCGTCTTCGGTGACGCCAATAGTGTGTTCCCATTGTGCCGACAGTCGCCCATCTTTGGTGGTCACCGTCCAGCCGTCCCGGGTATTGAGCTTGGTGTGCCGCTTACCGGCATTTACCATGGGTTCAATCGTGAAAGTCATGCCGCGCTCTAGCACCATCCCTGTTCCTGCTTTGCCGTAGTGCAGAATTTGTGGTTCCTCGTGGAATATTTTACCAATTCCGTGGCCACAATATTCTCTTACCACCGAGTAATAGTTCTCCTCTGCATAGGTTTGGATGACATGCCCAATGTCCCCCAGTGTTGTACCGGGTCGGACAATAGCGAGTGCTTTGTAAAGACATTCCTGAGTAATTTGCATCAATCTATTGGCGTGGCTAGCGACCTCGCCAACCCCGAGCATGATGCTCGTATCGCCGTGCCAGCCATCCTTAATGACGGTGACATCGATATTGATGATGTCGCCATTTTTAAGCTTTTTAGCGTCTGAGGGTATGCCATGGCAAATAACGTCGTTGATCGAGGTGCAAATCGACTTTGGGAAGCCGTGATAGTTGAGTGGCGCAGGGATAGCGCCTTGAACGTCGACAATGTAATTATGACAGATACGATCAATGTCACCGGTGGTCATGCCCACCTCGACACGTGGCGCGATCATCTCAAGGACCTCTGCAGCGAGACGACCAGCCACGCGCATGCCCTCTAGTTCTTCGGGTGTTTTTGGTTTGACGGACATGGTACTCATCGAGGTAATGACTGGAGATCGTGATTGTAGCGGAAGCTGGCCGCACTGTCTGCCGGGCTTTAGTATTGCGGCCGCTTATGATATAACGCGCGCCTCTGCGGTGAGAACGGCGGAGCAAAACAATGTAAACGCAACCATGCAGGGACGGATGTCTCGGGCATGTAACGACACACGCGTGCCACACACTGCAAGCCGGGTGCTGGGAAACTGGTTGGTATTGCAGGGCGCGCGGAGGCCAAAACCCAAACACAGGACATATCATATGGCACACGTAAGCATGCGCGAGCTGCTGCAAGCAGGCGCACACTTTGGGCACCAGACCCGTTTTTGGAACCCTAAGATGGATCAATACATCTTTGGCGCCCGCAATAAGATTCATATCATTAACTTGGAACATACTGTACCCGCGCTTAACGACGCGCTCGCGTATATCCAGCGGTTAGCCTCTAACAAGAATCAGGTGCTGTTCGTGGGTACAAAGCGAGCGGCGGGTAAGATCATCGAAGAGCAGGCTCAGCGCTCGGGCATGCCGTTTGTCAGCCACCGTTGGTTGGGTGGCATGCTCACTAACTACAAGACAGTACGGGCCTCCATTAAACGACTGCGCGAGCTTCAAGAGCAGGCTGAGAATGGAACTTTCGATAAGTTGACCAAAAAAGAGGCGCTAATGCGCACTCGATCAATGGAGAAGCTTGATCGATCGGTCGGTGGTATTAAGGACATGGGTGGTTTACCCGATGCGCTGTTTGTCATTGATGTAGATCATGAACGCATCGCTATTACCGAAGCGAATAAGCTGGGTATTCCGGTTATTGGTATTGTCGACACCAACAGTAATCCCGACGGTGTGGATTACATCATCCCAGGTAACGATGACGCTATCCGCGCCATTAAGCTCTATGTCCAAGCCATCGCAGATGCGATTATTGAAGGCAAGTCGGGGGACAATCTGACGCCCGATGAATTTGTCGAAGTGGCAGATAGCGCCGACGAAGCCGAAGTGGAAGCAGAAGTGGAAGCCGAAGTGGAAGCAGAAGTGGAAGCAGAAGTGGAAGTCGAAGCTGAAGTGAAAGCCGAAGCTGAAGTGGAAGCCGAAGTTGAAGTGGAAGGCGAAGCCGAAATTAACCCAGAGGCCTGAGAATCAAGCCGCGTACTACGCGGCTCGTCTTCATCCCCCCCGTGTCAATGTCGGACACCGGCATTGCATGACTGCTGATAAATAGTGTGTACCGCTGTGTTGCACGCTAACTCGTGAGGGAAAAGCAACATGTCTGCATTACAAGTAAAGGAGCTGCGCGAGCGAACGGGCTTAGGTCTGTTGGAGTGCAAAAGAGCGTTGGCGGCCGCCGGTGGCGATATTGAAGCGGCCATTGAGGAACTGCGCAAATCGAGTGGAATGAAAGCCGCGAAAAAAGCGGGTCGGACAGCAGCCGATGGCGTGGTCGCTATGAGAATTGCTGACGACGGCAGTTATGGCGTGCTGGTTGAAGTGAATAGTGAGACCGATTTTGTTGCCCGAGACGACAATTTCTTGGCTTTCGTAAAGCAAGTGACTGACAAAGCGTTTGAGGGGCGTACTGACGAAGTGGCCGCCATAGCTAGCGATGATATTGAACAGGCCCGTCAAGCACTGGTCCAAAAAATTGGCGAAAATATTAGCGTTCGTCGCGTCACCATGGTGTCTGCAGATTCTGGTGTGGTCGGTGGGTATGTGCATGGCAATCATCGTATTGGTGTTCTGGTCCAGTTACAGGGTGGCGACGAAGACCTGGCGCGTGATGTAGCGATGCATGTGGCAGCCGTGAATCCCACCGTGGTGTCCCCGGGTAATATGCCTGAGGAGCTCCTCAATAAAGAGCGAGAAATATTTACGGCTCAGGCGCAAGATTCTGGGAAGCCGGCTGACATAATCGAGAAAATGATTGATGGCCGAATACGCAAGTACTTAGCAGAAAACAGCTTGACCGAGCAGCCCTTTGTTAAAGATCCCGATACCACCGTAGGAAAGTTGGTCATGGCGGCGGGTGCTGCTGTCGTCGCTTTCAGTCGCTTTGAAGTGGGTGAAGGTATCGAGATTGACAAAGTGGATTTTGCTGATGAGGTCGCAGCGCAGTTGAAAGGTTGAATGCCAATAACTGGCAGAAACGATTGAGCGGGGCAATAGCCCCCTTTTTTTGGCCAATAATCCCCCAAAGATCTGGTTTTGGTGCTTTTTCTCAGATTAGTGTTCGAGAGGACTTCTGTCACTGACGCCACAGCGGTTCTCCGGTAGTATGTCAGTGAATAAGCAATGGAGATTGGCGGTGGCGGGCGACAAGGTCTACAAGCGTATTTTACTCAAGCTCAGCGGTGAAGCATTGACCGGTGAGGAAGCCTTCGGTATCGATCCTAAAATATTGGACCAGTTAGCGCTGGAAATAGGCCAACTGGTGGGTATTGGCGTGCAAGTGGGCTTGGTCGTTGGTGGCGGAAACCTCTTTCGCGGTAAAGCCCTACAGGCCGCGGGTCTTGATCGCGTGACCGGCGATCACATGGGAATGCTAGCGACGGTGATGAATGCCCTAGCGTTACGCGACGCTCTCGAGCGGTCCAATATTGCCACACAGGTCATGTCGGCTATTCCCATGAGCGGCGTGGTCGATCACTATGATCGCCGTAAGGCCATTCGGGCTCTGGGTAATGGCGATGTCGTTATTTTTGCTGCGGGCACTGGCAATCCTTTCTTTACTACGGATTCCTCCGCCTGTTTGCGGGGTATAGAGATCGACGCTGACTTGGTGTTGAAGGCCACCAAGGTTGATGGCGTGTACAGCTCCGATCCGCTGAAGGACACTTCAGCGGTGAAGTACGATGAGCTCAGCTATGATCGAGTGCTTGACGATAAGCTGGAAGTCATGGATTTGACCGCTATTTGCCTAGTTCGCGATCACGAAATGCCGGTGCGTGTTTTTGATATGGCGCAGCGGGGCGCTTTACTCAGTATTGTTCGTGGGGGTGCGGAGGGAACTCTAATAAGTTAAAGCGCGGTCAGCTACTCGCTGTGGCGGTCGGTGTGTTAAACAACTGAAGAGAAAAGACCATGATTGACGATATTCTTAGTGATGCCGAAGATCGGATGAAAAAATCCTTAGCGGCGCTTGGGCATCATTTCAATAAAATCCGTACTGGCCGCGCTCACCCTAGCATTCTAGACGGTATTCGCTGTGACTATTACGGTGCGGATACCCCACTTAACCAGTTGGCGAATGTCAACGTAGAGGATGCGAGAACGTTGGCGGTTGTGGTTTTTGATCGATCAATGACACCGGCAATAGAAAAGGCGATATTGAAATCCGATCTGGGCCTTAATCCGGCCACTGCGGGTGAGGTTATCCGTATACCCATGCCCATGCTCACGGAAGAAACCCGTAAAGGCTATATCAAGCAGGCGCGTGGAGAGGCGGAAGCCGCCCGTGTTTCCGTCCGTAATGCGCGGCGTGATGCAAATGGCATGCTCAAAGAGCTGGTAAAGGACAAAGATATTTCCGAGGACGATGATCGGCGAGGCCAAGATTCAGTACAAAAATTAACCGACGCTTACATCGCTAAAGTGGATCAGGCACTGGCGGTCAAAGAAGCCGATTTAATGGAGATTTGAGCCGTAGTTGGCACTCTTAAGACGCCTATGTCATCCCATCCACCTACTCACCACTTCGATACTGAGGTCGCCCCCAAGCATATAGCCATCATCATGGATGGTAACAGTCGCTGGGCTGCGCGCGAGGGCGTTGCGACACCCAATGGCCACCGTGCGGGGGTCGAAGCAGTGCGGAGGGCGGTTGAAACCTTTAATGAGCTGGGTGTGCAGGTATTGACGCTGTTTGCTTTTAGTAGCGAAAACTGGGGTCGTCCAAAGTCAGAAGTACGCGCGCTTTTGGCGCTGTTTTCTCGCTATCTTCGGGGGGAGTTAGAGCAGCTCCAGCACGATAATATTCGCCTTCGTTTTATTGGTCGTCGCGATCGGTTTAGCTCTGCCTTACAGCGGCTAATGGCGCACGCAGAATCAGCCACCCGAAATAATAGCAAAGCCACCTTGGTACTCGCTATCGATTACGGGGGGCGGTGGGATATCACCCATGCTGCCCGGCTGCTGGCACAACAAGTGATCGAGGGAACGCGCTCGGTAGATTCTATAGACGAGAGTGCTGTGCAGACTCTTTTGTCACTGGCCGATCTACCCGCACCAGATTTATGTATTCGCACTGGGGGTGAACTGAGGATCTCCAACTTTCTAATATGGCAACTTGCCTACTGCGAGCTGTACTTTACTGACTGTCTGTGGCCGGATTTTAATGCCGATACTATCAAGTTAGCCTGTGCAGAATACGCACGACGAGAGCGTCGCTTTGGTTTGCGTGCACTGTCCACGACTGGGGCGACTTGATGCTCCAGCAGCGAATCATCACGGGCGTATTGTTAGCCATATTTTTCCTGGTCGTTGTATTTTTGTTGCCACTGAGCTGGATGGCTTGTGTTTTTGCCGGTGTGGCTGTGCTCGGTGTCTGGGAATGGACTGGGCTGTCGGGCATTAAGGTGCCGTGGGTCCGGTGGCTTTATGCCGCTGCGTTAATTCCTGGCCTCGGCGCGTTGTGGCTGTTGTGCGACTTGGGTGGTCAGTCATCCCGAGTGCAAGTACAGCCTTGGCTGGGCCTCGCCTGTGTGTTTTGGTCTTTGGCGCTATTCTTAATCAAGTATTACCCTAGCAGTGCCGAGCTGTGGCGCTTTGATGTCCTTCGCGTTCTTATGGGCTGCCTTATCTTGGGGGCTACTTGGCTGGCGTTGGTCTTCTTGCGAACCATGCCCAATGGCGGACTGCTGGTGCTACTGCTGCTGATCTTAGTGGCCGCCGCCGATATTGGCGCCTATTTTATTGGGCGGCGATTTGGCGTCCACAAATTAGTGCCAGCCGTGAGCCCTGGCAAAACCTGGGAAGGTCTATGGGGCGGTGTGCTGGCAGTTTTCGTTATTACGGTGATAGTTTTTCAGAACCTGCCGCCCACATTGGCACATTTGCGAATGGCTTCCGTACTTTTACTCGCATTTGCAGTAGCCGGCGCTTCGGTGGTTGGCGACTTAACCGTGAGTATGCTTAAACGAGAGGCGGGCGTAAAAGACACCAGTCATTTGTTGCCTGGTCATGGCGGCGTTATGGATCGTATCGATAGCATTTGTGGTGCGGCACCGATCTTTGCCCTTGGCTTGATACTGATGAGTTACTGAGAATGCTAGACGTTGTCGTATTAGGTGCCACGGGATCTGTTGGCGAAAGCACGCTAGATGTGATTGCTCGGCATCCCAATCGCTACCAAGTCTACGCGCTCACTGCCAATCGTTCAGTAGACACCATGGTGACCTTGTGTCTTCGCCATCGCCCCACTTATGCGGTCATGATGGACCCGGAAGCTGCGCAATTATTAGCGTCACGATTAGCTGAACATTGCGATACCAAGGTCTTAGATGGCGAGGCGGCAATGGAAGTGGTGGCGAGTGCGGAGTCTGTCGATATAGTCATGGCCGCAGTTGTGGGATTTGCAGGTTTGAGGCCCGCCCTAGCTGCCGCACGGTCGGGTAAGCGCTTGCTGCTGGCCAATAAAGAGGCGCTCGTTAGTGCGGGTAGCGTATTTATGGCCGCTGTTCGTGAGGGTGGCGCCACACTGTTACCGATTGACAGCGAACACAACGCGATGTTCCAGTGCCTGCCTGCCAACGAACAAGCGCAACCACAGATGCAAGCCGTTGAGAAAATTCTATTGACTGCCTCGGGTGGTCCCTTCAGAGGCTGGCAACGACAGCAATTAACGTCTGTGACGCCTGAGCAAGCTTGTGCCCACCCAAATTGGTCCATGGGGCGAAAAATTTCTGTTGATTCGGCTACTCTCATGAATAAAGGCTTGGAGCTTGCCGAGGCCTGTTGGTTATTTGGCTGTCAACCGACAGATATCGAGGTGGTGGTTCATCCGCAAAGCGTGATTCACTCGTTGATACGCTACCGCGATGGCTCAGTCTTAGCGCAATTGGGAAATCCTGATATGCGTACGCCCATTGCCTACGGTTTGTCTTGGCCCGACAGAATAGATGCCGGCGTTGAGCCCCTTGATCTCATCGAGCTGGGGCAGTTGGTATTTGAGCGTCCTGATACGTCGGCCTTCCCCTGTTTGCGACTGGCTCAAGAAGCGATCAATCGTCCCGGTGGTATGTGCGTGCTCAATGCCGCCAATGAGCTAGCGGTAGAGGGCTTTCTGGCTCAGCAGCTTGCCTTTACCGATATTGATCACATTATCGAGCGTACATTAGACAACGTCGTGTGCGGTGAACCCGAATCGCTGGCTGCGGTCGAAGACTTAGACAGACGTGCGCGAGAGTTGGCGCAGCATGAAATAGCCCGCACAGCCCACGATTCACTAGGTGCCCATTAATGGAGCTTATTCAAACAATTGTCTCGACCGTTATTACCTTAGGTATCTTGGTGGCGTTTCACGAGTTCGGTCATTTTTGGGTGGCGCGTCGCTGTGGCATCAAAGTACTGCGTTTTTCTGTGGGCTTCGGTCCGCCGTTATGGCGTCGAACAGATGCGCAAGGCACCGAGTATATTCTGGCGGCTATCCCTCTGGGAGGCTATGTAAAGATGCTGGATGAGCGAGAGGGTGAGGTGGATGTTTCCGAGCGTCATCGAGCATTCAATCGGCAATCAGTGTGGGCGCGTATTGCGGTCGTCAGTGCAGGCCCACTGGCTAACTTTCTATTAGCTATTATGATTTTTTGGCTGCTATTTTTTCAGGGCGAGTCAGGGCTAATTCCGCTGGTGGGCGACGTCGAGCCAGATTCTCCAGCTTACTACGCAGGACTCGAGTCGGGACAGCAACTGGTCTCAGTGGATGGTCGTGAAACTCCCACAGTGGCGGCATTAAATCTACGATTACTTGAGCGATTGGGTGACACAGGAACCATTAAGTTAGGCACCCGCTACCGGGGCTCCGACGTTGTTTACGAATCGGAAGCGCCGATCGAGCGCTGGTTATCAAACCAAGACGCGCCTAGCCCCATTAACGGATTGGGGATTACCTTGGACTTGCCAAAACTGCTGCCGATTGTGGACGCATTGGTTGACGGTAGTCCTGCCTCAGCAGCGGGCTTTCAGCCCGGTGATCGCATTATTAGCGCAGATGATCAGCCAGTGCCGCTGTGGCAAGATTGGGTAGCCTATGTTCGCGCTAGACCAAATGAAGTGATAGCGGTAGAGGTAGAGCGCGCAGGACGAATCTCCTTTCTAAGCGTTCAGCCCGAATCGAAGCAGAGTAATGGCGACGTTTACGGCTCAGTGGGCATGATGGTACGCCAGCCGGAGATACCTGCTGATCGCATCAAAGTGTTTGATCGAGGACCTATTGACGCACTCGGTGCTGCTGTTATGCGGACAGTGGATCTGACCGGATTTACCTTTACGTCCATAGCCAAGATGATCCAAGGACTCATTTCGCCTTCTAATTTGTCTGGACCTATCACCATTGCGCAAGTAGCCGCGTCTTCGGTAGATGCCGGCTGGACGTCGTGGCTGGGCTTTCTTGCCTTACTCAGTATTTCTCTGGGAGCCCTTAACTTACTGCCCATTCCAGTGTTGGATGGCGGCCATTTACTCTTTTATGCTATTGAAGCCTTGACCGGGCATCCCGTTGCCGAGAAAGTACAGATTTGGGGTTATCAAATAGGGATGATGTTAGTGCTGAGTTTAATGGCATTTGCACTGTATAATGATGTGCTGCGTTTATGAACGCGCGGCCGATTATTCACACAGCTCGCTCGGTGGTGACAGTGATGCACTGCCTTCGGGCTTCTTACATCCCCGCTTTGGCTGGGGTTTGGAGAACATACTCAACAATGCGATGTAAACCTGCCCCCTTTTTTTCGATGGCGCTACGCCTGTGTTTTTTCATGGCTTTTGTGCTGTTGCCTGTGCAGGTCAGCTGGTCTCAAGGAGAGCCATTCACTATTGCTGATATCCGTGTCGAGGGCTTGCAACGTATCTCTCCCGGCAGTGTGTTTGCCGCACTACCTGTCGCGGTGGGCGACACCGTAGACACGATTGCCACGCGAGCGGCCGCTAAGAACTTATTTGCAACAGGAAATTTTGATGATATCGCGATTGGCCGTGATGGCAATGTTTTGGTCATCACGGTTGCGGAGCGACCCAGCATTTCGGAAATCACCATCGATGGTAATAAAGCCATTGAGACTGAGGCACTTCTCGACGGTCTTAAAGGCGCTGGACTAGCGGTAGGCAAAGTCTTTCAGCGGTCCACGCTTGAGGGTATGCAGCTGGAATTGCTGCGCCAGTACGTCTTGCAGGGCCGTTATGATGCTGACATCGATGCGGAAGTCATACCAGAACCTCGAAACCGGGTATCCATTTCGATTGATGTTAACGAAGGGACCGTTGCCACGATAAAACACATTAATGTGGTAGGTAACACCATTTTTAATGACGAGGACATTGGTGATCTTTTTGAGCTGAAAACCACGGGATGGCTGTCATTTTTTACTAGCGATGATAAATATGCCAAAGAAAAGCTAACCGGTGACTTAGAAACCTTGAGTTCCTACTACTTGGATCGGGGTTATCTGCAATTCGTTATCGACTCGACTCAGGTAGCAGTGTCGCCCAATAAGCAGGAGGTCTACATCACGGCCAACATCACCGAGGGTGATAAATTTACGGTGAGTGAGGTGGGTTTATCCGGTGATTTGGTATTGCCGGAGGAGGATTTGAAGCGCTTTCTATTAGTGCGGGAAGGGCAGGTCTACTCTCAACAACTGGTCACCAGTACTGAAGATTATCTCACTCGCCGTTTGGGTAACGAGGGATATAACTTTGCGACGGTTAAGGGCATTCCCGAGGTGGTAGACGGTGAGTCGACGGTGGGCATTAAATTTTTCATCGATCCGGGTAAGCGAACCTACGTACGTCGTATTAATTTCAGCGGTAATCTACAGACCTCGGACGAAGTGCTGCGCCGGGAAATGCGCCAAATGGAAGCAGCACCTGCCTCTGCGGCAGCCATCGAGCAATCTAGAATTCGGTTACAGCGGTTAGGTTTTTTCAAGACCGCCGAAGTCGACACCAAGGAAGTACCCGGCCATGATGATTTAATTGACGTTGATTTTAATGTCGAAGAACAATCCTTCGGCAGCATTGGTGGCAGTATTGGTTATGCTCAGGCTGCTGGCCTTATTGTTGGTCTCAACTTGCAGCAAAATAACTTTTTAGGCACAGGTCGACGGGTGGGCATCAATATCAACAAGTCCCGCTATCAAAACGTCGCGAGCATCAATTATACCAACCCCTATTTTACCGAAGATGGTGTCAGCAGGGGCTTTAGTGTTTTCTATCGTAAGACGGATCTTGCAGAAATAAACGTTGCCAGTTACACCACGGATACCATTGGCGCAAACTTAAACTTTGGCTACCCAATCAGTGAAACCCAGCGCCTTGGTTTTTCGCTCGGTGTGACCGATACGAACATTACTGTTGGTCAGTTTGCGGTTCAAGAAATCAAGGCGAGCCCTCGATTAACGACGGGTATAGAAGGCTGGTATGAAAGCACGCTCCAACTTGATGGCTCCTACGCCGGGCCTGAAATCTTCCGCCCACTGCTAGAATTATCACCGACCGCATTGTCTCGCCCCGCTGAGGAGGGTTTTGTGGATGAGAATGGCGACAACTATCTAAATTTTTCAATGACCGCTTCTTGGTTACAGTCTTCGTTGAACCGAGGACAACTGGCTACGCGCGGTAAGTCTCAATCGCTCGCTCTTGAAACGTCGTTACCCCTATCAGACTTACAGTTTTACAAGCTGACTTATCGCGGAGAAATCTATTTTCCTCTGTATCAAGATTTCACGCTGCATTTGCGAACCGAGCTGGGTTACGGCGGTGGCTTTGGTGACACCACGGAGCTGCCCTTCTATGAGCACTTTTTTGCTGGGGGCTTTGGATCGGTGCGCGGTTTTGAGGCAAATACTCTTGGACCTCGTAGCACGCCGGCCTCCATTTATTTAACTGATCGGCCGATTACTGCCCTTGATGAAAACGGTGTGCCCTCAGAAATTGGCGGCCCCACAGGGCAGCAATTTGGTTATGTCGTCGACCCCGCAACCGGTAAAATTGTCGTCCAGCCGGTCACCCAAAGAAATGACCCCTTTGGCGGTAATGCCCTGTTTGAGGCTACGGCAGAAATTCTTTTCCCCATGCCCTTCATTAAAGATCGAAGTCAACTTCGTTCAGCTCTGTTTCTCGACGTGGGGAACGTATTCAATACCGAATGCTCGGTCAATCAGCCTAATTGCTTCGATATTGATGCCGCGGAGCTGCGTTACTCAGTGGGCATAGGCGTTACTTGGTTATCGGGATTTGGTCCCTTGACATTCAGCCTAGCGAAACCGTTGAATGCTAGCGATATTGATGAGCGCGAGGTCTTTCAATTTACCCTTGGTCGAAGTTTCTAATCCCTAAACTCTCTGGAGGAAATCCGTGAAAACATTGTTAAAACTCATAACAGCAACACTACTAGTAGCACTACCTACATTGGCAACTGCTCAAGGTAAGATCGCCGTTGTCGATTTGGAGACGGCCATTTTGCAAACTGATTTCGCACAACAGCGCCTGACAGAATTTGAAGCGGGTGAGGACTTTGCTGCAGATAGAACTGAGTTTGAAGGGTTGCGAGAGGAGCTCGATGAGCTGGTTCAGAATTTCCAGCGTGATCAGGCAGCCATGAGTGAAGACCAACAGGTCGCTGCGCGACAGAAACTGGCCAGCAAGCAATCAGACATTGAATACGTTGCCAAGAAGCTCCAGTCATTACAGCAGCAAAACGCCCAGCGAGTATTTCAGGAGCTGGCGCCGAAGGCACGGGAAGTGCTGCGGGATATTATAGCGACGGAAGGCATTGGGCTATTGCTGCAGCAGCAGACGGTTATTCATGCGGACCTTGGCTATAGTATTACCGCGAAGGTGACTGACAAGCTTAATCAGCTGCCCGCTACCGAAGAGTAATTTGACCGCGGCTATGATGACTCTGGGGCATATTGCTGAGCAATTAGGGTTGCTGCTGAAGGGAGATGCTAACGTCGAGATCACTGCCCTCGCACCCCTGAGTCAGGCGACAGGCCAGCATTTGAGCTTTGTCGCTAAGGCCGGTTCGCTGTCTGAACTGGCGGACTGCCGGGCCGGCGCTGTCATTGTCAAAGGCGATTGGGCCGAGCACTGGACGGGAAGCTATTTGGTCAGTGACAACCCGTATTTGGCTTATGCTAAGGCGACCCATCTCTTCGATAATCGGCCGACCCTCTCCCAGAAAATTCATGAGCGTGCACTGATTTCGCCCCATGCAACACTCGGGTCAGATGTCACCGTCGATGCCGGTGCGGTGGTGGAAGCGGGCGTTACCATTGGCGAAGGCGCGTGGATTGGCGCCAATGTTTATGTTGGCCAAGACAGTCATATTGGTGCCCACAGCCGGGTTTACCCTGGCACGGTTCTCTACCATGGCGTTAGGGTGGGGCACCACTGTACCGTGCACGCGAACGCGGTGATCGGTGCAGATGGCTTTGGCTTTGCTCCCTGCGCCGATGGTTGGACTAAAATTGTACAGCTCGGTGGCGTGCGAATTGGTAATTGGGTGGAAATTGGGGCTGGTACCACCATTGATCGTGGTGCGCTGAACGACACAGTGGTGGATGACAACGTGATTTTAGATGACCAAGTGCATATTGCGCACAATGTCCATATAGGGGCTCGTACCGGTATTGCTGCCTGTACGGGCGTGGCAGGTAGTACAGTGATTGGTCAAGACTGCACCCTAGCCGGCATGGTGGGGGTTGGCGATCATTTAACCCTCGCCGATAACGTGCATGTTAATGGGCAATGTCGTGTCAGTCGCTCGCTGACGGAGCCGGGCCTATATGCGTCGGGTACTGCGATTCAGCCCTACAGTAAGTGGAGTAGAAGCGCAGTGCGATTTGAGCAGTTAGATGAGATGGCGAAGCGGCTGAAGACCCTCGAGAAACAGCTAGGGGCGTTGGCTCCCTCAAGCTCACGACACCGGGGAGATGCATCATGATCATGGATATTGAACAAATCCGAGCGCATTTGCCGCATCGCTATCCTTGCTTGTTAGTGGACAGAGTCATTGCTTTGGTCCCAGGTGAGAGTATTGAGGCCTATAAAAATCTCAGTATAAATGAGCCATTTTTTGATGGCCATTTCCCCTCCCAGCCCGTTTTTCCCGGGGTTTTATTGGTCGAGGCGATGGCGCAAGCGGCCGGGATTCTCGGTTTTAAAACCATGGGAAAAACCCCAGCAGATGGATCGATCTACTACCTGGTGGGCGTCGACAACTTGCGCTTTAAACGCGCGTGCGTGCCCGGTGATCAAATCCATTTGCATGCAAAAATCATCAGCGAACGTCGGGGTATTTGGAAGTTTGAAGTCAGCGCAACGGTTGATAAGCAGCTGTGTGCCTCAGCCACTATTTTATGTGCGGATCGCTAAAGGGTGATTCACCCCGCCGCCATAGTTGAGCCAGGTGCTAAGGTGGATCCTTCGGCGACGATTGGTCCATGGAGCTATGTGGGTGCTGAAGTCGTTATTGGGCCAGAAACGATCATTGAGCCTCATGTCGTCATCAGAGGTCCGACCCGGATTGGCGCACGCAACCATATTTATCAGTTCTCGAGTGTTGGAGAGGCGACCCCAGATCTGAAATATCAAAATGAGCCCACCCAGCTACATATCGGCGATGACAACGTTATTCGTGAGAACGTGACGATCCATCGTGGGACCGTCCAAGATCAAGGCTTGACCAGCATAGGCAATGGCAATTTGCTGATGGCTTACGTGCATATTGGCCATGACAGTGTTGTGGGTAACCATACCATTTTAGTGAATAACGCCGCGCTTGCCGGCCATGTCATTGTCGGCGATTGGACTATTTTGAGTGGCTACACGCTTGTTCACCAGTTTTGTAAGCTCGGCGAACATAGTTTTAGCGGTATGGGTACCGCCATCGGTAAAGATGTTCCTGCCTATGTCACCGTCGCCGGCAGTCCTGCAGAGGCGAAAACGATCAACAGCGAGGGACTGCGTCGCCGCGGATTCGATGCACACACTATCGCCGAACTCAGGCGTGCCTATAAAATTGTCTATCGTCAGGGCCTGACCCTCGATGTCGCCATCCAGCGACTTGAAAAAATGGTGGTTGACACCCCCCAAGTCGGTCCGTTGGTTGAGTCGCTGCGCTTATCTGAACGCGGCATCGTCCGTTAAAGGCCTGGCCATGAAGCTGGGTGTGCTGGCGGGCGAGGCATCGGGCGATATTTTGGGCGCAGCGATTGCACGAGAGCTGCATGCCCGACACTCCCACTTGGCAATTGAAGGCATTGGCGGTCCGCTACTGGAGCAGCAGGGTTTAAGATCACTTCATCCTATGGACCGTTTGTCGGTGATGGGGCTGGTCGAACCCGCTAAGCGCTTGCCTGAACTATTGCGGATTCGATCCGATATGTTTGAGCAGCAAACACGTTGGCGCCCCGACTGTTTTCTTGGCATCGATAGCCCAGACTTCAATCTGCCCCTTGAACGGCGGCTGCGGCAGCAGGGCCAAACGTGCGTGCACCTCGTCAGCCCATCCGTTTGGGCGTGGCGCGCAGGGCGCATAAAAACGATCGCAAAAGCGGTTGATCTGATGCTCTGTTTGCTCCCCTTCGAGTTAGATATCTACCAACAGGCTGGGATTCCAGCGGTATGCGTCGGGCATCCTCTGGTCGAAGAGCTGGTGACTCTGCCCGATAAGTCCACCGCGCGCGCCCAGCTTGGACTGCCAGCGACGGGTCCTGTACTGGCAGTATTGCCGGGCAGTAGAGAGGCTGAAGTCAGCAAGTTGATGACGTTATTTAGCGACACGCTGTCATTATTAAGTGCCGGTGACGCGAGCTTGATGTTTGTTATCCCCGCAGCAAATGATGCACGCCATCGCCAAATCGAGCGTGCACTAAAAGGCGCGGGTCACCGTGTGCATATTGTTACCGCACAGGGACGGTTGGCCATGCAGGCCAGTGACGGTGTGCTGCTAGCCTCGGGTACGGCGACGCTAGAGGCCATGCTGTTAAAGCGGCCCATGGTCATAGCGTATCGATTGGCATGGTTGTCATGGCAGGTGCTGTCACGGTTGGCTACAACGCCCTATGTCGGATTGCCCAATGTACTAGCGGGCAGAGAAATCGTTCCAGAGTTACTCCAAGATGCGGCGACACCAGAAACACTGGCAGTGGCTGTGACGGATATGCTGAGCCGAGGGTCTGAATCCCAGGTACCCTTGTTTGAAGAGCTTGCAGAGTCGATAGGGGGTGGGTTTTCGTCACGCTGTGCCGACGCGCTCGATCAACTGGTCGCGAGTCGGCGCTTATGAGTGGCGCATCTGTGGAAACCGCTAAACGTTTAATCGCTGGCGTCGACGAAGTGGGCCGTGGACCATTAGCTGGCGACGTCGTCGCCGCCGCGGTGATTTTAGGCGCGCGGGTGCCGGTCGGCATTACTGACTCTAAAAAGCTCTCTGAACAGCGACGTCAGCAGCTGGCTGAAGACATCAAAGTGCAAGCCCGCTGCTGGGCAATCGGTCGCGCCAGTGCTCAAGAGATCGATGAGATCAATATTTTACAAGCCTCTCTTTTAGCGATGCATCGCGCGGTGGCTGCGCTGCAACTACAGCCTGATTTTGTCCTGGTGGACGGCAACCGATTACCGAAATGGGCCTATGATGCTCGCGCTATCGTGGGCGGCGACGCCCTAGAGCCTGCCATTGGGGCAGCGTCAATAGTCGCGAAAGTCCAGCGAGACGCTGAATTGGTGGTGCTTGATAGAGAGTATCCGGGCTACGGATTCGCTAAACACAAGGGCTACCCTACTCGCGAGCATTTACAAGCGATCCAACGGTTGGGGGTAACATCGAGCCATCGAAAAACCTTTGCCCCCGTCAAACGGGCGATAGAGAATAAACGTCTTGAGAACCACCATGGACTCGGCTAGCGTGACACTATGACGCAATTTATCCATCTCAAAGTCCACAGTGAATTTTCGCTCGTCGACGGACTGGTGCGCATTCCCCAGTTGATGTCAGCCGTGGCTGAGTTGGCTATGCCCGCTGTGGCGTTAACCGATGTCAGTAATTTCTACGCGTTAATCAAAGCCTATAAAGCGGCACAAAGTGCAGGTATTAAGCTCATTGTTGGCGCTGATTTTTGGATGGAAGATCCGCATGATAAGGAGCGTCCTAGCCCCCTGACGCTGTTGGCACTCGATGACACCGGGTATAACAATCTCACTTTATTGATTTCCCGTGCCTGGCAGCATGGGCAGTACCACGGTCAAGCGCGAGTACAGCGTACGTGGCTAGATCAGTATTCGGACGGGCTGATCTGTCTTTCCGGGGGGCGCACCGGCGCTATCGGCCAGCTTCTGTTATGTGGGCATCAAGAGGAGGCCAGACAGACGATTGATTCAATGATGAGCACCTTTGCTGATCGATTTTATCTAGAATTGCAGCGCACTGGCCGTGAGGGCGAAGAGGACTATATTCATGCGGCAATAGAGCTGGCTGGCGCTGCTCAGTGCCCGGTGGTGGCCACTAACGATGTGCGGTTTTTGCAGTCCGATGAATTTGAAGCCCATGAGGCGAGAGTATGTATTGGCGATGGGCGGATTTTAGATGATCCCCGTCGAAAGCGCTCCTATTCCGAGCAGCAGTATCTGCGATCCCCTGATGAAATGGCTGAGTTATTTAGCGATATTCCAGAAGCGATAGACAATACCGTTGCTATTGCCCGCCGTTGCTCGGTCAATATTCGTCTGGGCGAGCCCTTTTTGCCAAATTACCCTGTCCCTAAAGAGCAAACTATCGAGGCATTTCTGGCTCAACTGGCCCATGAGGGATTAACGGCTCGATTAGACAAATGTCCGGCAGCGAACGAGCAACGCTACCGTGAGCGGCTCGATTTTGAGTTGAAAACAATCAATGATATGGGCTTTCCCGGCTATTTCCTCGTGGTAATGGATTTTATTCGCTGGGCTAAAAATCAGGCGATTGCCGTCGGTCCGGGCCGGGGGTCAGGTGCAGGTTCGCTTGTCGCCTATGCGTTGCAAATTACTGACCTTGATCCCCTTGAGTACGACTTACTCTTTGAGCGTTTCTTAAATCCTCAGCGGGTATCTATGCCCGATTTTGACGTTGACTTTTGCATGGAACGTCGCGATGAAGTTATTGATTACGTGGCTGATCTCTACGGGCGCGACGCGGTGTGTCAGATTATTACCTTCGGCACCATGGCGGCCAAGGCGGTCGTTCGCGACGTTGCGCGTGTACAAGATAAGCCCTATGGGCTGGCAGATAAGCTGTCGAAGCTCATTCCTTTTGAAGTTGGCATGACGCTGGCAAAAGCCATTGATCAAGAGGAAGCGCTAAGACAGTTGCTGGCGGACGACAGTGCCGCCCAAGAAATTTGGGATATGGCGGTGCAACTTGAAGGCGTCACCCGCAATGTGGGTAAACATGCAGGGGGTGTTGTTATAGCGCCATCGCGGCTTGTCGATTTTTCACCCTTGTATTGTGATGAAGAGGGTGGCGGACTCGTTACTCAGTACGATAAAAATGACGTTGAGGAAGCCGGACTAGTCAAGTTCGACTTTTTAGGGTTGCGCACGCTCACCATTATCGATTGGGCCATGGAGATGATTAATGCTGCTCGAGCTAAACAGGGTGACGGCAGCCTTGATATCACGACTATTGCGCTAGACGACCCGGCGGTGTTTCGACTGCTTAAGTCAGCTGAGACGACAGCCATATTCCAGCTTGAATCGAGGGGAATGAAAGAGCTCATCAAGCGACTATTGCCGGACAGCTTTGAAGACATTATTGCGCTGGTTGCCCTGTTCAGACCCGGGCCGTTGCAGTCCGGTATGGTCGATAACTTTATCGATCGAAAACACGGTCGAGAAAGCGTGTCTTATCCTGACAAAAACTATCAGCATGCGTCATTGAAGCCGATTCTTGAGCCAACTTACGGCATCATTCTCTATCAAGAACAGGTCATGCAAATCGCCCAAGAGTTGGCGGGTTACACCTTGGGTGGGGCCGATATATTACGCCGTGCCATGGGTAAAAAGAAGCCCGAGGAGATGGCCAAGCAGCGCTCTGTATTTGCGGAGGGTGCTGCGAGTAAGGGTATCGATCCCAATCTGGCAACGAAGATTTTTGATTTAGTAGAAAAGTTTGCCGGTTATGGATTTAACAAATCTCATTCGGCGGCTTATGCCTTGATTTCTTATCAGACAGCATGGCTAAAAACCCATTATCCGGCCCAGTTTATGGCGGCGGTAATGAGCTCTGAGTTAGACAACACCGACAAATTATTAACCCTTCGCGATGAGTGTAGCGCTATGGGGCTAACGTTGCGCCCGCCCGCCCTCAATGAAGGCGACTATATGTTCAGCGTGGATGAGGCTGGCAATCTTATTTACGGGCTAGGGGCGATTAAAGGATTGGGTGAGGGGCCCATAGGCAATTTACTGACCGCTCGTCGCAGCGGCCCCTTTGTCGATTTATTTGACGTGTGCTCGCGGACTGACCCTAGAAAAGTCAATCGTAGAGCGATTGAAGCGCTGATTAAAAGTGGCGCGCTGGATTATTCCGGTGCTGAACGTTGGGTACAAATGGCGGCGCTAGATGATGCGTTGAAAGCCGCTGAGCAATCAGCCGCTAATCATGCCGCGGGGATGACTGATTTGTTCGGTGAAGTGTCTCTCGCCGCTGGCACCGGGGATCCTTTCGCTGAGCATAGAAACGTGCGTCCTTGGACGCTTCGGGAGTTATTAGCTGGCGAGGTAGACAGCATTGGTAGCTTTTTGAGCGCTCATCCCATTGATGAATACGAGCAGGAATTGCGCAAGTTTGTCCCCCGTCGTCTGCGTGAACTTCAATCGGGAAACAACACCACCGTAGCGGGGTTGATTGTTGATGTGAGAACCATAAAAACCCAGCGGGGTGTTATGGCGGTTATCCGTCTTGATGACAAATCGGCACAGATGGAAGCCACGGTGTATGCGGAAATCTACAGCAATAACCGCGAGCTATTGGTGAAAGGCAACATCGTATTGATAGAGGGCCGAATCCAGCAAGACGATTTTTCAGGTGGGCTGACTATTCGTGCTCGAGAGATCCGCTCGTTAGAAGAGGCACGTCAAACGCGAGTGCGAGAACTGCGACTGCACGTTCACGCCGAAAAGCTAGATGCTGGCAGCCAGCAGACGCTTTCCAATGCGCTTCGTCAAGGTGCCGGCGGCCAATGCCCGGTGACCTTGGCTTATCATCAGTCACTAGGTCAGGCCCACGTACGGTTGGGCGAGACCTGGCAAGTCCAGCCCAGTGATGCGCTGTTAGAACTGCTCCGGGGTGCGGTGGGTTCAGAGGCAATCGAGTTAATCTATGAGTGACTGGCGCGTGCGCGGTGTTCTGCTCATCATGATGGTCGCCCTCATCCCAGCCTGTAATAAGGCGCCAAATTGCCATTTTGATGGCGTCAGCGATAGTGCCGTGAGCGATAGTGCCGTGAGCGATAGTGCCGTGAGCGCAGGTTGCATGGTGGTGCTTGACGGCCGACTGCTACTCACTCGAGGCCTGAAGGGTAAATACAGCCAGCCGGGTGGCAGCGTGCAAGACGGTGAGTCAGCTCAGTGCGGTGCGGAACGTGAAACGTGGGAGGAAACCGGGATTGAGGTGAGAGCGACAGAGCTTGCGCGTGAATTTGCCAATGGCTTTAAGCTGTACTGGTGTGTGCCACTGAGTGAGTCGCCCACAGTGCGTGTTCACAGACCGCTTGAGATCATGGATGCAGGTTTTTACAGTCCCAGTCAGTTCCCGCTGCTCCCTTGGCGCTTTTCCGATCAAACCGCGCTGATGGCCCAGTTGTTGCAAAAAAACGAAATCCCTAACCCCCTTGAGGACATACCATGAGTAATGAAGCGATTGAAGCAGCGGCATTTAGGCGTCTACTAGCCCATCTCGATGCGCGGAAAGACGTTCAGAATATTGATCTTATGAACTTGGCAGGCTTTTGCCGCAATTGTTTAGCGAAGTGGTACCTCGCCGAGGCTGAGAATCATGGACAGACCCTCGATTTAGACAGTGCGCGGGAAACCATTTATGGTATGCCTTACGCCGACTGGAAAGCCCAGTATCAGACGGAGGTAACTGCCGAACAAAAAGCGGCGTTTGCCGCGTCGAGAGAGTAGTCGATGTTAATGCAACGACTTGGATGATTGGAGAGGGTGCTTTATATGCACATAGTTAGGCGCTGGGCATTCTGTTTTCTCGCCCTCGCGTTGTTCTTTGCGGACAGCGAAGCCGTTGCGGAGGCCGATTGGATACTGCATAACGGCCAGGTCTATACCTTAAATGCCAGCGCCCAGGTGGAATCGGCGCTGGTGATTGAGGGCGACGTTATTGCTTTTGTCGGTGATGATCAGTCGGCACTGCGTTATCGGGGGAGTGCCACGCAAGTGATAGACCTCAAAGGTCGGTCGCTATTTCCTGGATTTATCGATACGCATATTCACATTATGGATACCTTGCCGTTGGTGGACGGCGCCATGCTTTCGCCCTCTCAAAGCGCCGAACAGCTTATCGAGGCGCTCACGCAGCATGTGGCCGATAATCCACAGCAGAATCCTGTATTGGGCTCGGGTTTTTTGGCCCGGGCGTTTGGTCTCGATGGTCCGAGCGCGCAGGAGCTAGATGACATAGTGTCGGATCGCCCAGCCTTGATTATTGATGAAGGTGGTCACACCGCCTGGGCAAACTCGATGGCCCTGAACATGGCGGGCATCTCCGCGCAAAGCCCTGACCCGGTGCCCGGAGCGCATTTTTTCCAGCGCGATGATACCGGTCAGCCCACGGGATGGCTGGTTGAGGGCGCCGCGATAGCGCCGGTGATGAAGGCCTTAAACGTGGTCTCGATGCCGGCACTGCGCAAGGCAATGCCAGGCCTTCTCCGGGACATGTCTGCGGTCGGATTAACCGCTGCCTTTGACGCAGGCATGATTGAAACTGGCTCTTTAGGTCGTCAGTTGGCGCTTGAGCTCGCTGAGCAAGGGGCCTTACCTCTGCGAATAGTGGCGTCCCTGTATGTTAATCAGCCGAGCGAGTTAGGGACCGCACTGGCGCGATTAGACCAACTCGATCACGCATTCGAGCATCCCTTCTTTGATGTAAACACGCTGAAACTGTCTCTTGATGGCACGGTAGAAGCTAAAACCGCGGTTACCCTTGCGCCTTATGTAAAACCAGAGGGCCACGTCGCGAATCCGCTGTTGCCCGATGTTGATGTCATTAACACCGTGATAACCGCAGCCGGGGAACATAGGCATCTGCACCTTCATGCAATTGGTGACGGTGCGGTGAATACCGCATTAAATGCCGTAGAGGCGGCGCGGCTCGCGCACCCTGCCACCCAATCGCGTTTTACCATTTGCCATATTGAAGTGGTCAGCCCCGGGGATGTGCCTCGCTTTGCGGCCCTCGATGTGGTGGCTCAGACGACCCCCACGTGGTTTGAATATGACGACATTGCGCTAGAGTTTCTCGGGCCTCGGCGATTCGAGCGATTGTATCCCCTCGCGTCTATCCGCCGTCACGGCGCTAGGGTAACGTTGGGCAGCGATTATCCAGTGACATGGATTGGTGTGGATGCGTTAAATCCACTGTTCAATATTGAGATGGCGGTGACTCGACAGCGAGCAGGGGATCCTGATTATCCCGTTCAGTCGAGGATCAGCGAACGCTTGAGTATCGATCAGGCTATTCGAGCACATACGGTTGATGCGGCCTGGCAGCTCGGTTTAGAAGACCAAGTCGGTACCCTAGAGGTGGGTAAATTCGCCGATATGGTGATTTTAGAGCGTGATCCCTACCTCTCACCCCCGCATGCCCTCCACGACATACGCGTCGATCGCACCTTTTCGAGTGGTCGGCAAGTGTTTCAGCGATCCAGACGCCCGTCGCTGACACCATGATACGAGGCATTCATCATATTAATTTGTTGGTTCGCGATCTTGACGATGCCATGGAACGGTACCGACGGATGTTGGGGGTGGATGACTTTATTATTGATTCCTTGGAGGGCCGTGCGGTTCGAACCGCACGCTTTCGCACAGGCGACAGTTGGATAGTGCTTGTCCAACCCACGGGTCCTGGGGAACCCCAGCGGGTCCTCGATGAACAGGGGGAGGGCTTGTTCTTACTGTCCTTTGACGTCGATGATCTTGACAGCGCCGGCGAGCATATTACCCAAGCCGGTGGTGCATTGAGGGGGGAGCCTAGGCGCGGACTCGAGGGTTGGTCAGTGATTGATGTTGCGCCAGAATCGCTCTGCGGGGCGCAGATTCAACTAGCCGAAGACGCCCAAAAAAACGATTGAACGGCGCACATGCCGCAGGTCGTGATGCTATTGACCAGCGAGCAACGCCAACGTGTTCTCAAGGGTCATGACATCGGCATATTTGGCGTTAAGGTCATAGAGATTAGCCTGATGTGCATCGCTGTTACGATCGCCACAGGCCTCTTCAGGGACGACTACCCGGTAATTGAATTGCAGTCCGTCAACTGCTGTAGCGCGAACACAGCCACTGGTGGTCAGTCCTGTAACAACGATGGAATCGACGCCCAGTGTGTGTAGTTGGGTATGCAAGTCAGTGCCATGAAAGCCGCTCGCATGAGTTTTCTCCAGCACGATATCGTCGGCCGTTGTGGGCAGTCGTGGGTCAATGGCTACCCAGTGCGAATCTGGGGTCAGTAAATTTAGCGCGGGAAGACGCGCTCGAAACACGCTTGCCTGCTCATCATTGTGGTAAACAACGGTTGTTAGCACAACGGGAAGTTGCCGTTCATGGAAAACGGTCATCAGCTGTCGATTTGCTTCTACTACCGCATCAACTGAAGCCCCCAATGGGCAGTTGGGGTCTGTGAATCCGTTCACGACGTCGATAACAATCAGCGCGGGTCGTTCACCCAGTCCCTGGGCCGACCGTTCTAGGGTGCGTTGTGTGCTCATAAAGGCTCTCCGTAGCAGCGACGACAATAAAACCTGACACTGTCGAGCCTACTTTGCAAGTGCTGCCCGGGTGCTAGCAACACCGCTACCGCCAGGTCTGTCTGCACCGAGTCAAGGAGATAGACGAGCCGTGACTATCGCGTCTCGGCACCCTCGTATACAGTGGGCGCGAAATTGTCCCTTGATATCAATGTCCGGACAATGTTTTTATTGCAGGCAGTGAACTATCAGGCTATCAATGGGGTCATTATGAAAGCAATCGATGTTGTCATTAAAGAAGTTGCCGCACGGGATGGTCTGCAGGCACAGCCTAAACACTTGACGCTAGCACAGCGGCGAGAACTGATAGCTCAACTTGCGGCTACGGGGGTTCCTGAGCTGGAAATCGGCAGCTTTGTCTCGCCAAAAGCCGTTCCCCAGATGGCGGGCACTGACCAGCTGGCGCGTGACCTGCCCTCTCGAGCCATCGACTACTCGGCATTGGTGCCTAACCTGAGGGGCTATGAGCTGGCGATCAGCGCGGGGATTAAGACCCTCGCCATTGCCATCGCCGCCACTGAACAGATGAATCAAAATAATATTCGTATGGGGCTGGACCAGACATTTGCCATGGCAGAGGACATGCTGAGTCGCGCTCAAACCGATGGTGTGGCGATTCATGCCTATCTCGCAGTCGCCTTTGAATGTCCCTATGAGGGCAAGGTTAAGCCCGATCAGGTAGTCAGTCAGGTCCAGCAGCTGATGGGTTTTGAGCCTGCGCGATTGGTGATTGCCGATACCATTGGCGCAGCCAACCCCAGCGAAGTGGAAGCGCTGATGACACGGTTAGTTTCTGAGTTTGGTACGGAGCGACTGGGTTGTCATTTTCATGACACCCGGGCGATGGCAATGGCTAATGTTTATGCCTCCCTTAGCGCTGGTATTCGTCAATTCGATTCCTCGGCTGGTGGGCTGGGTGGCTGTCCATTTGCGCCGGGGGCTAAGGGGAATGTGGCTACTGAAGATGTCGTTCTCCTCTGTGAATCTATGGGCTATCACACGGGGATTGATATTCCCGCGCTACTCGGTTGTGTCGCCACATTAAGTGACATGATTGGCACTCCCCAAGGGGGCCGCGGTCATTACTGGCTGGCCAACAATGCGGAGCTGTTTAGTTAGTGGACACCATCGCAGCAATAACAGGCCGTCAAAGTATTCGCGCTTTCGATGCGGATCGACCTGTTTCTGATGAGCAGATTCGGTCGTTGCTGGCGGTGGCCGGGCGAGCACCCTCAGGGTCGAATATCCAACCCTGGCAGATCTTCGTTGTTCGTGGACAACGCAAACAACACATTACCGATGCGTGTTCCGAGCGCTATTTGAGTGGCGATGAAGGCGTGGCTGAGTATCATTATTACCCTCAGCACTGGCGAGCCCCGTATATTGATCGTCGACGAGAAACAGGATTCGGTCTCTATGGATTGCTGGGTATCGAGCGGCGGGATGCGGCGGCGGTTCAGGCTTATCGCGTCCAGAACTATCAATTCTTTGGCGCGCCGGTGGCGCTATTTTTCACCATTGATCGAGACATGGAGTTAGGCAGTTGGCTTGACTATGGCATGTTCTTACAGTCGTTGATGGTGGCGGCCAGAGCCGATGGTTTGGAAACCTGTCCACAGGCGGCTTTTTGTCCTTATTATGACAGCGTAATGCCGCTATTGAACGCGCCTGATGAGCAAATGCTGGTGTGCGCTATATCCTTGGGCTATGCCCAGCCCGATGCATTGATCAATAGCTATCGAACTGGGCGTCTGGCGGTGGATGAATTCACCACCTTTCTTTGAGGGAAAAACGTCGTTTTATCGGGCTCTACTGACCATTTGTTTAGCAATGATCATGCGCTGTATCTCGTTGGTGCCCTCGCCAATACACAGCAGCGGCGCGTCTCGATAAAAGCGTTCAATTTCGTATTCCGGTGAATAGCTGTAGCCGCCAAAGACTCGCATAGCATCGAGGCTGTTTTGCACCGCCGATTCGGAGGCAAAAAACTTAGCTTGGCCAGCCTCTAGATCGCAACGTTCCTTCTGATCATATTTGATAGCGGCTTGCTCAACGAGCAGCGCCGCCGCGGCCGCCCGGGTGGACATCTCCGCCAGTTTTAATTGTATGGCCTGATGCTCGGCAATGGGCTTGCCAAAGGTTTTGCGCTCCATGGCATAGGCAAGGGCCATATCAGTGGCGCCTTTTGCCATGCCGGCACCGCGGGCGGCAATATTGATGCGGCCTAGCTCGAGACCACCCGCAACCTGGGCAAACCCCAAGCCTTCCTCGCCACCGATAAGATTGTTGGCGCTGACATGAAAGTCATCGAAAATGAGTTCGGCAGAGTCGATCGATCGATAGCCGAGTTTCTTCAGTTTTTTGCCGACCGTAAATCCTTCGCCCTTTTCACAAAGGAATAGGCTCATGCCTCGGTGTCTTGGATCGGCGTTGGGGTCAGTTTTGGTCAGCACTGCCAAACAGTTTCCGTTGATACCGTTGGATATCCAGGTTTTTGTCCCGTTGATGACGTAGTCGTCACCGGCTTTACGAGCGACCATCCGAATAGACTGTAAGTCTGATCCCGCATCGGGCTCGGTAAGCCCAATACCCCCACGCAGCTCACCCGTGGCAAAGCGGGGTAGGAATCGCGTCTTTTGCTCTTCGGTGCCCGCACGCTGTACACAGCTAGCCATGATCAGATGTGAATTAAAAATACCCGAGGGCGCCATCCAGACCTCACAGATTCGCGATACGATTTTAGCGTAGGTCGATGCACTGAGACCGAGTCCACCGTACTGTTCATCAATGGTCGCCCCAAAGAGACCTAGTGCCTTCATTTGCTCGACTAGTTCGGTGGGATACTGATCTGCCTGATCAAACTCTCGGGCAATGGGTCTCAGTTCTTTTTCTACCCACTTGTCGATAGTGGTGAGGACTTGTTGTTCGATATCTTTGTCGGTTGTCATGGTAGCTCCGTCATCGGTGAGTTGTATCTACAGTGGCGAGCAATCGCGGTTAGACAGGTTTTTTAGGCACGAGAATTTGTCGTTCAAAGACACAAACTTCAACGTCATGCTGATTGAAACCGCGAGTCAGTACACTCACTACCCCGGCGGTGGGTCGACTTTTTGATTCGCGCTTATCGAGGACTTCTGTGCTCGCATAGAGTGTATCTCCGGGAAAGACTGGATGGGTTAGTCGAATTTCCTTCCAGCCTAAATTAGCGATTGCCTTAGCACTCACATCGGCGACGCTCATGCCGACAATAATAGCGACGGTCAGAGGGCTGGCGATCAGCGGTTTACCAAACTCGGTGGTGGCCGCATACTCCTCATCGAAATGGAGCGGATGCGTATTCATAGTCAGCAAAGTGAACCAGCTGTTATCTTGCTGTGAGACGGTCCGACCGGGTAGATGCGGGTAGTTATCACCGATCGTAAAATCGTCGTAGTAACGACCTCCCATGGCGGCGTAGCGCTCACTAATCGAGGGTAGACTCATAATGTTGACCTTTTTAATGGAGCTAATGGAGATCAAGGGAAAAGCGACCACCCTTGTGTTAAAATGTTCGGACAATTCAATCTTGGTGGAAGAATGAGTGCGATGCAAGGTCTCAATGGTGATACGCCTAAATTGAAGCGTGAACCGATCTATCGGAAAATTTCTAATGACCTATTGGTCAGCATTCGAGATGGCGTGTTCCCGGTGGGGGCTCTTTTGCCCGGTGAACTCGATCTGATTGAACGCTATAAGAGTAGCCGGCATACCGTGCGTGAGGCGCTGCGGGTACTGGAGGATATGGGTATTGTCCGCCGCCAGCGGGGCAGGGGCACGCTGGTCATCTCACCGGTGGCCCGTCCCGCTTTCTTACAGACCGTACGTTCTCCCAGCGAGTTATTGAGTTATCCACCGGATAGTGCGCTTCGAGTCATGAGTGAAGGCAGTATTCGGGCCGATGCCGCACTGAGTACGCGCCTGTGTTGTGCGCCTGAAACCGAGTGGTATCGGGTCTCAGGTGTACGCACCTTTGCGACCGGTATCCCCGTGTGCTGGACCGATGTCTATGTGGTGCCCGAATATCATAAAATTTCCCGCCACATCACCAATAGCAGCCGGCCTGTTTACGAACTCATTGTGGCGACTTTTGGAGAGGATATTAGCAAAATCAACATTGAGATCTTTGCCAACGTTCTCGAGGGCCAGCGCGCACAAGCGTTGAACGTGCCTGAGGGAACGCTCTCGCTGTGCTTGTGTCGGCGCTATGAGGGGAAGGATGGTCGCCTGTTTGAGGTGTCTATCTCCGAGCATCCTGCAAGCAACTTCAGCTACAGCTTTGAATTTAACCGAGGTTGGCAATCCGCTGATCACTGGACGTCGAGTAAATAATGATGAGTGATCGTCAGCTAGCGGCTATTCGAAGCTTTCTTTTTACGCCGGCTAACCACCCTCGACGGGTTGAGAAGGTGTTTCAAGTCGGGGCGGACGCCGTTATTTTGGATCTTGAGGATGCTGTCGCCGTTGCTGAAAAAGTGGCCACGCGCGCTAAAGTGGTAGCTGCGTTTAAGCAGTCCCATCGCCACAGTCGCCATTACGTGCGGGTCAACGGCCATGATACGGATTATTGTCGCGACGATATGTTGGCTACGGTAGGTCCCTGGCTAGATGGGGTGGTGATCCCAAAAGTAGAGAGCGCAGCGGCACTGTGGGAGGTTGATCATTGGCTGTCTGAAGCCGAGGAACGTGCAGGGCTGACGCCCGGCAGCATCGATCTGTTGCCCATAGTAGAGACCGCGAGAGGCGTTGAAGAAGCGAATGCCATTGCGACAGCGGGCACCCGGGTAACGCGCCTGGCGTTCGGTGGCGGTGATTATACCCTCGATCTTGATTATATCTGGACAGCGGATGAAGAGGTGCTCAGTTACGCTCGGGCCCGCTTATCGCACGCCTCACGGCTTGGGAACCTACTGCCACCCGTAGACACCGTGGTCTTACAAATCAAGGATCACCCGCGTTTTGAGGCCTCAGCGCGGCGTGGACGCGCCTTTGGTTTTTCCGGCAAGCTGTGCATTCATCCCGATCAAGTACCCTTAACCCACGCCGTATTTACCCCATCCGCGGAGGAAATAGCCCACGCGCGTGCGGTGGTGGCGGCATTTGATGCCGCCGAAAGTGCTGGCTTGGCATCCATCCAACTCGATGGGTATTTCATTGATTACCCCATAGTTTACAAAAGCCAGCGTATCCTCGCTTTGGCAGAACTGTTAGCGGCAACGGAATAAATGCATTTCAGCCGACTATTCGGTTACAATGTCCGGACATTATTGAAGAACCGATCCTATGGCCGATGCTTCCATCCTGCCGTTATCGAGGCCCATTGCCGAAGCGGTAATATCAGCGACCCCTGATGGCGTCCCTGAGGCTACTTGGGACTATTTAAAATGTTGTGTGGCGGATGCCCTTGGGGTGGCCTTCGCCTCCCGGCAATTTGACTACGCAGCCCGAACCTCAGCGGCCATGGTGGCGCTAAGTGGTGGCGGCCCAAGTCGTACGATAGCGGGTAACGAACGACTCTCGATTAGGGATGCCGCCCTGCTAAATGGCGTACTGATTCATGGCCTAGATTATGATGACACCCATCTAGAGTCGGTGATTCATTGTTCAGCGAGTGCCTTGCCGACTGCGCTCGCCATTGCCTCAGAGCGCCCGGTGAGTGGGTCAGCGCTGCTGATGGCCGTTCTGCTCGCTATTGAAGTCGATGCACGCGTTGGCAGTGCGGCGGGCGGTACGTTTCAACAACTGGGTTTTCACCCTACCGGTGTGGTGGGATTATTTGGTGCGGTTCTTGCTGCAGTCCGCCTCAGGGGCGGCTCAGTCGATGATGCAGTCCGAGCACAAGGCATCGCGTTGAGTACCACCTCAGGCAGTATGGCATTTTTGGACGATGGCAGCTGGACCAAACGACTCCATCCAGGTTGGGCAGCCTCCTCAGCCATTACTGCGGCAACGCTGGCAATGGCCGGCTTTGAATCTCCTGAGGAAGCCTACGCTGGACGCTTTGGATTGTATTCGCTGTTTACCCGGAATGCCGGTAATGCCAACAATGTCGCCTGGGATTTGGTGAATAACCCGTGGGCGCTATCCGATGTGGCGATAAAACCTTACCCCATTTGCCATTTTAATCACGCCGCTATCGACTCGGCCTTGGCGCTGCGTGAGCAGTATGGACTGTCTGTCGGTGCGATTAAGCGCGGTCAAATATTGCTCCATGAGCGGCAGTTTGCGGTAGTGGTCGATCCGATTGAGCGAAAACGACGGCCAGATAGTGAGTATGAAGCTAAATTCAGCGCACCTTATGGGGTGGCTGCGGCTCTGGTGCTGGGTCAATTCGGCTTAACCGAGCTGGACGAGTCATCCCGCTGTGACCCGGATATTCTTGCACTCGCCGAACGACTCGATTGCAAACACGATGACCGATCTATTTATCCAAACGCTTTTTCGGGCGGCTTGCGCTTGGAGTTGACCGATGGGCGAATCATCGAGCACTTTGATGTCGTCAATCGCGGGGCGGCGGGCAGATTGTTGACTGCCGAGGACGTCAAGAAAAAGTTTATGCGAAACTGCCAGCTGACCACGACCGAGCAGCGGGCAGAGGCCATTTGGCAGGCGATCATGCATCTCGATGAACAGGTCGATTGCAGCGGATTATTGGAACTACTGGCATTGCCAGCAGCATCTGAGTCGTCACTGAGCGCTTAGGGTCAAGTCTTTAGGAGGATACAACCATGGGTCTAACGTCAGGTGGAACATTACTCACTGCCGAAGAATATCACGAGAGTCTGCGCGCCTATCAGCCGAAGGTCTTTATCGATGGCGATCGTGTTGAGTCTGTCGCTGACGATCCCCGCCTCGCACCGGGCATTCGCGCGGTAGGGGTGACCTATGATTTCGCTCAGCGAGTGGAATTCGGCGGGTTGATGCTGGCTGAGCAGCAGACCTCAGGCAAGCAGGTCAACCGTATGCTGCACATCAATCGGCATACCGAAGATCTTTTGAGTAAGCTTGAGGCGGTGCGTTTGCTGTGCAGAGAGAGTGGCTGCGCTCAGCGCTACCTCACCCACGATGCACTCAATGCCATTTTTCAGTCCACCCATCGGCTCGACGAGAATCAGGGATCGGGCGAGTACCTAGAGCGTTTCCTCGCCTATCTTCACGGGGTACAAGATAAAGACTTAACCCTTGGTGTGGCTATGACCGACGCCAAGGGCGAACGGAGTCTTCGTCCTCACTCCCAATCGAATCCCGATACTTATGTCCATATTGTGGAGCGTCGTAGCGACGGTATTGTCATTAGTGGCACCAAGGCTATTGTGACGGGAGCGCCCTATATGCATGAGCTGTTGGTGATGCCCTGTCGCACCATGATCGAGGCTGATGCTGACTTTGCGGTGTGTTGTGCGGTGCCCCTTGATGTTGCCGGTTTGACGATTATTTCCCGAGTAGCTGGACGTCCGGGGGAAGCTGACGCCAAGTTCAGCGCCAAATACGGGCAAAGCACGGCGGTTTGCCAATTTGATAAGGTCTTTGTGCCCTGGGATCGTGTCTTTATGGCTGGAGAGTGGGAGCACACCGAGCATCTGGTAACCTCGTACGCCAACCATCACCGACACAGCTGTATTGGCGCTCGCGCCGGCTTCGGAGACTTGCTAATCGGTGCCGGTTCACTCATGACTGAAGCGAATGGTCTCGATATTGAAACGGTGCCCCATTTGCGTGACAGCATGGTCGAACTGATCAAGATTGTTGAAGGATTCTTTGCCTGCGGCGTGGCATCGTCGGTTTATGGTGTTCAGGATCCCTGCGGTTCGTTTATGCCGGAGCCCGTATTTTCAAATGTCGGCAAGCTGTTATTGGCCACTCAAATTTATGATATGCATCGCATCGCCCATGAGGTGTCCGGGGGGCTCATTGTCGCGCTTCCGGGTCCCGATGAGGACCACAATCCCCATACCGCCGGTGATTTGGCAGCCGTTCTTGGGGCACGTCCCGACGTGCCGTACGCGCAGCGGGCGGAGGTTTCTCGATTGTTAGGTGATCTAACCGCCTCTTCAACCGGCGGCTGGTATTCGGTGATCAGTCTTCATGGTGGCGGTTCGCCACAGGCCATGAAGCGGGAGATTTTCCGGCGCTACCCCATTGAAGAGCGACGCGCACTGGTGGAGCGGTTGTTGGATAGAGGCGTTGCCGACACCGGCGAGAGCGGCGCGCCGCCTCGAGCACGCCAGCCGGGTCAGTGTTGTACCACGGGCTGCGTGCCCCCAGCGCTGCCTCAGGATGCGCCAGACTGATGAATCGAGGCCTTTGAACCCCTCCATCAGTCTTAGCCGCCGCTAAACTGGGATGGCTAAGGCGTCAGGTGGCAGTATGGTGGTGCGCTTCATCAGGCGTTTATGGGTTTGATCAAAGGGGTCCCGTCGATGCATGGTGCAGGCGTTATCCCACAGTAGGGCGTCACCGTCCTGCCATTCGTGGGCGTAGACAAAGCGTGGCTGGACGCACCAATCAAATAATTCTTGCAGCATGGCCGCACTCTCCTCCGGGTCCCATCCGACAATCTGGGTAGTCATGCCCGGGCACAGATATAAAGCGGGTTGTCCGGTAATGGGATGGATTCTGACAATAGGGTGCTCAATATCAGGGGAGCGTTTACGCTGCTCGTCGTTGGTGGGAACGCTGTAGGCCCGATTGAAGGCTTCGTAGGACTGCACGGCTCTCGCACCAGCGAGTCGCTGCCGGGTGGCCTCGGGGAGCGCTGCATACGCCGCGCCCATGTCGGCAAATTCCGTGTTGCCACCGTTTGGGGGCAGCGTGTGAGAAGCCAACAGTGACCCGACGGCCGGCTTTGGCAAATAAATTTGATCGTAGTGCCAACCGACCTCGGTATCGGACAGAATACCCAAGGGTTTACCGTTGTCGGTCATGTTAGACACGTAGAGTATTTCTGGGAAATGTGAGGACAGATACTCTGAGCGCACATGAATTTCTAATGGGCCAAACCGGCGACTGAAGTCAACTAGCGTGGCCTCATCGATACTTTGGTGACGAAACAGCAGCACTTTGTGCTCTGCCCACAGCGCTTTAATGGCTTGCAACGTCTCGGCTGAAGCGGCGTTGCTGATAGTAAAGTTCAGTACTTCGGCGCCAAAGGTGTCACCGAGCTGGCGGATAGTGAGCATGTTGGCTAACTCCGTAGGGGTTTCGTCCAATTGTACGGACATTTAAAAAAAGAACAAGCCATGGATTGCTGTCAGGCGCCGCGTTGGGCTTTTATTTCGATAAAAGCCACCCCGGCAATGATCGTTAGTGTCCCGACTATCTGACTGTGGGATAGGATTTCACCGTATAATTCGTAGGCCATCCATGCGGTGGCGGGAGGGCCGAGCGTACTGATGAGTGCTGCTCGCTGTGCGCCTATGCGCCGGACGCCTTCAGCGATACACAGCAGGGGGACTACGGTGGCAACAATAACCAGCGCCAGCATCGTCATCCAGACTTCTGGGCTTTGTGGCAGCGCCAGCCAGCCGGCGCCAAACCACTGATAATGAATAAAAAATGCGCCGCCAGATGTCGTCATAGCAATGGCGGTAAAATACGCAGAACCCAGTTCGTTGGTGATCTTGCCGCTCACCAGAAAATAAATGGCGATCGTCGATGAACAAAAAATGACCCAGCCAACACCGACCCACTCGGCGGCCGATAGATCACCATCGGCGGCCCCCGTGACAAGGAAAATACCGCCAGTGGTAGCTACTAAGGCCAGCATGGTAGTGATACTGGGGAGATGGCGACTGAGGATGGCCTGGAGCGCCACTACGATCGCGGGATAGGAGAAGAGCAACGCGCGCTCTACGTTGGCTTGAATCAGCGTCAGGGCAAAGAAGTTGGCAAGTGATCCAAGGTAGTAACACAATAGACCGGCGCCACAGGTGGCCAGGATATTGCCTACAGTAAAGCGATTGGTCTGCGGTCTGCCCCTGCGGGAGTAAATGAGTGCAATCAGGCAGAAACCGGGTACCGCAAGTACTGCTCGAATGGCAGCCACCTCGTGATGGGTCAACCCAAGATCGTAAAGCGCTTTGGCAAACAGCCCTTTGCTCGCTAACAATACCGCGCCTGTACCCACCAGAACGGCGCCGGCGAGACCAGGGGATGACACCTACTCTAGCCAGTGGCCCCGGTACGGGTGGTTAATTCGTCAATCACCTCGTCGGTTGACATCACCCTAGCCCATAGTCGGCCAAGCATAGTCATCGTGGCTTCTTGCATAGCATCGCTATCGGTACCGGTTCCGTCACTGACCACGACGACTCGGTATTGGAGATCGCAGGCCTCCATGGCCGTCATGGCGACGCAGTTATTGGTTGATACACCTACCGCGACAATGGTTGTCACACCAAGGGCACGCAGCGTGCTATCTAGCGCCGTGGAGCGGAAAGCGCCCTGAGTAATTTTATTGAGTACCAGTTCATCAGCCATGGGATTTAACGGCGCTACAATGTCGTGCTCAGCTTGGCCGGCAATATTGTTAGTAGCCTTGATAATTGGCGCCATGTGCGCCGGTGCATCGCTGGCATCCGCTAAGTTAGCGCCGTAAGTGATATAGATAACGTGCCCGGCACCTTGACGAAAGGTGGCGAGTAAGCGCTGGATGTTGGGTACGAGAAGGTCCTCAATACGGCTGAATCGATAATCGGCCTGCGCGGCTTGCCCCTGTTCTGCCAGCAACTTGCCCAGACCCATTGACCGATTCCCGGTCGCATTCTGCATATCAATCACCACCAGAGCAGTGGTGGTGGGGTCCAAAGCAACGAGCTGGCTAAAGCTATTGATGAAACTGGGTTGTGACATAATCGCTGATCCCTTGAAATGTTCGTACATTTTAGGTCATATTGCCCGTTCAATCACAGACAGGCAATTGTTATGGATAAATTTGAGCAGGCCGGCTACGGTCAGCGCGATATTGGCTTTGGTTCCCGTCCTGCGTTGATCATGGTGGATTTTCAGTTGGGCTTTACCGACGGTGTCAGCCTCATTGGACGCAGCGAGCACATTCAGCAGGCGGTTGATAATACCGCGGTACTTGCCGCTGCATGCAAGGCTAAAAATATACCTACAGCGGCGTGTCGAGTGTCCTGGGGTGGCCCCAGTGAGATGACCTATTGGAAAATCGAAACACTCTACGACGGCAGTTTCTACCACGGGCATCCCAGTACAGAAATCGATCCTCGCATTGCCGATCCGGATTACGTCTTTGAATTTACCAAGACCGCACCATCGATTTTTTATGAGACGCCGCTCAAACCGTGGTTGGTCGGCCATTGTATTGACACGACTATTATTACTGGTTGCACCACCTCAGGATGTGTCCGAGCGTCGGTCGTGGATAGTTTTTCTGCAGGTTATCGCACTATTGTACCCGCTGATTGTTGCGGCGATCAGGATATTGAAGCGCACGATAGTAATCTCCGCGACGTCGGCCGCCGCTACGCTGATGTGGTCGATTTGCAACGTGTGCTCGCGCATATCGAATCATTGTAACCCCCCCCTAAAAACGTGTAGTTAAAAGGAGTAAGGCAATGCCAGTGGCATCCATAAACGGGCAAGACATGTACTACGAAATTCATGGTGAAGGTCCGCCAGCGATCTACATTGGTGGTTGGGATACTTTCTGTCATGGCCGACATGGCTATTTGGCCCGGGGTATGACCGACAGCTACCAAACCGTCATTATTGATTATCGCGGCATTGGTGAATCGACAGACGACCTCTCGGTGACGCCGTCGACAGAGTTGTTTGCTGATGATATCGCGGGTTTACTCGATCATTTAAACATGAAATCTGTCTATTTTGTCGGGCTGGTGGGTATGGGGGCGTGTATAGGCCAGTGGGTTGCACTCAAGCGGCCTGACTTGGTGCGATGCATGGTCAACATGGGTTGTTGGACATGGGCCGATCCTATGCTGGCTGACCAACTCCAAGCGTTTGGTGACTTGCACGCGAACGCGGGGTTTGCTGCCTTCCAATCCATGGTTGCGTCGTTTTCTTTTCGTCCGGATTACTACAACGTCAATCGTGACAAACTGCTCGGACCGGGCGGGGTGTGGGGTATCTTAGAAGGGCGCGTTGAGGCCCACCTGCGCTTTATTCAGGCCTGCAAGGGGCATGATATTCGACCCCATTTAGGGGATATTGTGGCGCCAACCTTGGTGATTCACGCGGGGCAGGACATTATCACCGGGCCCCGAACAACCCAGCCGCTCGAGCAGGGTCTCCCACATGCCACCGGCGTCACCATGGACGAGGTGGCTCATGTGGTGGCGGGTAAGAGCGAAAAAATCGCCTTCTGCAAACTACTATTCGACTTTCTAGATCAGCACTAAAGGGTGAGGTCAGGCGCTTAAATCACGCCGGCTGATCGCAGGGCGTCGAGGTTGTCGATGCCTAACTCCCTCCCGAGGATATCGTCGTTGTCAGCCCCCAAAGCGTTGGCGCAGCGGGCTTCCAGCCGGGTGCTATCGAGCTTGATGGGATTGCTAAGCGCTCGGTACTCGCCAAACACCGGGTGTGGAAGCTGTTGCTGCATGCCGGTGTTGTGGACGAACGGATTGGCCAGTGCCGCGGGAAGATCATTGACCGGTGCGACGGGTATATGGGTTTGTAAACGCTGAAACCAACTGTCGGTGGTTTGGGCTGATAGTACGGTGTCGAGGCACTCTGTCAGTGCGTCTCGGTGTTCAGCACGTCCCGCCATGGTCTGGAATCGTGGGTCCTTTGCCAATGCTGTCTGATCTGTCAGCTCCAGGAGCAAGTGCCAAAATTTATCAGTCATGCACATGAGGAAAATCCAGCCATCGGCGGTCTTGTAGAGTTGCACTGGCGTATTGTAGGGATGCGCGGAACGCGCCATGCGGCCCGTAGTAATGCCGTGGTTCATGTGCCAGGTAGCCGGATAGGTCAGCTGGTGCAGCGCGACGTCAAATAGACTCACGTCGACATCTCGACCACCGTGCTTGGTTCGTCCCAGAAGGGCAGAGACGCAGCCGAGCGCTGCCACCACGCCGGTCATAAAATCGATCATTGACAGGCCAAAGCGCGCAGGCGGCGCATCGGGCTCACCGGTCAGCTCGAGAAAGCCGCACTCCGCTTGCATCAAATAGTCGTAGCCTGGCCAATCCGCACGGTCATTGTCGCGTCCGTAGGCAGAGATATGCGTACAAATAATGTCAGGCTTGACGTGTTTGAGGGAGTCATAATCTAAGCCGAGTTTGGCAGGTTGGCTGCCGCGTAAATTGTTCCATACCACGTCCGCTGTCGTGACTAGCTGTTCAAATAGCGCGCGGCCCTCGAGGTCTTTTAGGTTGAGTGTGACGCTGCGCTTGGAGAGGTTGAACGCCTGAAAATAGGCGCTATCATCATCGGCCAAGGCGACAGAGCCTGACTGGCGAGATGGGTCGCCACCGGTAGCGCGATTTTCAATCTTGATAACGTCTGCACCGAGTTCCGCCAAGTACATCGATCCGTAGGGGCCTGCACCAAACTGCTCGATAGCAAGCACGCGAATGCCCTCTAATGGTTTGTCCATGAAATTCTCCTGACCCGCCAGTAATGAAATGAAAACGAGCCTTGCGTGTCGGCCTCGTTTGGTGCATCGTAAGGGCGTAACGGTAGCGCGCCTGAAATGTCCGGTCAATTGTTATGAGGGGTTTTATAGCAGCTCGGCGGGCAGCGGGTGCTCAAAGAATAAACTACTTTTTCTCACATTGGAGGAGGCTACGATGCCTTATCGACTTGGCGTAGACGTCGGTGGAACGTTTACCGATCTGATTCTGGTTGACGAAACAACCGGTGCCATACACACAGCAAAAGTACCTAGTACTCCCTCGGATTCATCTATCGGTGTTATGAACGGTATCGAGCGGGTGTGTAGTTACGCCAGTGTCGATCCCTCCGAAATTGATCAAATAATGCACGGTACTACGGTGGCCACCAACACGGTGCTGACCGGTTCAGGCTCTAAAGTCGGACTAGTAACGACTCGAGGACATCGACAGGTACTGCAGATAGCACGCTCCTATGTCCCTGGTGGCTTAGGTGGCTGGGTGATCTATAACAAAAGCGCTCCTTTGGCGCCACTGTCTTGCACTATTGAAGCAGAAGAACGCGTTGGCGCCGATGGCAAAGTGGTTCGAGCCCTCGACGAAAAAGCCCTTGAGGGAGAGCTGCGTAAACTGCGAGGAGAAAACATTGAAGCGCTGACGGTGTCGTTAATCAACTCCTACGCCAACCCAGCGCACGAAAAAAAGGTCGAGAAAATCGCCAAGCGCGTCTTGCCGGGCATTCCCATATCGCTGTCCTCAGCGGTCGTGCCTGAAATGCAGGAATATGAGCGGACGATCACGACGGTGGCCAATTCCTATGTGCGACCCAGAGTGGCCGAGTACGTAAAAAATCTTGAGACCAAACTCAAGAAGCGCAGTAAGGGTATAAAACTCAATATTCTCCGCTCTGATGGCGGTATGGCTACGGCAAAAGTGGCTCAGGCACTGCCGGTCAACTTGCTGATGAGTGGCCCTGCAGGGGGTGTTTCCGGCGCGGTGTGGGTCGCCCAGCAGGCCGGGTTCAAAAATTTACTGACGTTCGATATGGGCGGTACGTCAACCGATGTTGCGTTGGTGCAGAATGGTCTGGCGCAGCTGCGTCGTGAAACGACGGTGGGCGATGTTACCGTGCGCGCATCGTCGGTTGACGTACGCACCGTGGGTGCAGGGGGCGGATCGATTGCTCACGTACCCGAGTTGACGGGTGCATTACGCGTGGGTCCGGATAGTGCCGGCGCCGAACCTGGGCCTGCCGCGTACAACAAGGGCGGTACACTGCCAACGGTTACTGACGCCAACGTGGTGCTGGGTTATCTGCCTAGCGAGGTGCGTCTCGGTGGCGATATGGAAATCCGGAAAGATAGAGCGGAAGCGGCGATTAAACCCGTTGCCGACGCACTAGGTATTTCAATCAAGCGCGCCGCTGCGGGTATCGTCGATATCGTCAATGAGAATATGTACGGCGCGCTGCGTTTGGTGTCGGTCGAGCAGGGACATGACCCAAGAGATTTCGCCTTGATTGGCTTCGGCGGAGCGGGTCCGTTACATGCCAACGCTCTGGGTCGTCTAATGAATAGCTGGCCAGTCATTATTCCACCGGGCCCCGGTGTTCTCTGTGCCTATGGCGACGCGACCACTCGGGTGCGCGATGAAGCCTCACGTACGCTCATTCGCCGGTTCAAAGATACCAGCACCAAAGAGCTGGCAACGATGTACGAGAAGTTAGCGGCTCAGGCGTTAAAGACGTTAGCGCAGCAGGGCGTGTCGGCCAAGGACTGCTCGGTATCTTGTCAAGCCGACATCCGCTATCAGGGCCAGGGCTTGCAGCTAACCGTTGATTTTGAGCTCAAGGATTTAAAGAGAGGAAGCTTATCTATCATTGGTGATCCCTTTGATGAGATGCACAGGCAATTATTTACCTTTGCCCTTGAGGCAGATAAAGAGATTGTTAATCTCCGTGCTGTTGCTCAGGGAAAGAGCGCAGAAATCGAAGCCCGGAAGCTGACCAGCTCAGGATCTCGAAATCCCGTGGCTGCGGCGAAAGTGGGGGTTTCTTCTGTCTTTATGGACGGCAAAGATATGCAAGCAACGCTTTACCGCCGTGACAAGCTCAAGGCGGGCAACAAGATAGAGGGGCCTGCGGTTGTGCTGGAGATGGATTCGACATCTGTCATCCTCGCCGGGCATACCGGAAATGTCGATAAACTCGGCAACATACTTATCGTACCGACGGCTTAAGAGGGGAGAAGAGAGATGCCAGCAACCATTGTTGAGACCAATTCGAAAAAATTCAACCGCGTCAATATGGATCCCATTACCTTGGATATCATCGAGAACGCCATGATGAATGCCCGGTATGAAATGGATGCCGTGTTGTTCCGGACCGCCATGTCGCCGGGTATTCGTGAGCAACACGATGAGTTTCCAATGATCGCCAACCTCGAAGGGAAAATGGTGGTTGGGCAGTTCGGTAGCTTTATTCACGGGTTCAAGGAGGCCTACGACGGTACGATTGAAGAGGGGGACTTGTTTTTAACGACCGATCCTTATGCCTGTAATGGTGCCATCAGCCATATCAATGACTGGTTACTATTGCGCCCTATTTTCAAGGATGGTCGCCTAATCTCCTATGCCGCGATGTTCGGTCATATGACCGATGTAGGTGGCAAAGTGCCGGGTAGTTTACCGACGGATGCTCGAGAGATTTTTGAAGAAGGTATTCGTATTCCGCCGACCAAAATCTATAAGAACGACGAACTGCAAACCGACTTGCTCGAATTAATCTTGCATAATTGTCGAATGCCCAATTGGAATCGCAGTGATTTCAATGCGTTGGTGGCCGCCATTCGCACCGCTGAGAAACGCGTGATCGAAATGGCAGAGCGTTTTGGAGATAACGTTTTTTACTCGGCCTTAGACGAACTGTTGGCGCGCAACAAGCGGGCCATGGGTAAACTGATCAAATCCACCGTGCCCGAGAAGAAACAGTTTTTTGAGGATTACATTTGTGACGATGGTTTGGGGATGGGGCCCTACAAAATCAAGTGTGCAATGTGGCGAGATAAGGGCAAGGTTATTTTTGATTTTGAGGGCACTGACCCCCAATCGATTAGCTCGATTAATTTTTACCTGAACGAGGAAATGTTCAAGATGTTCTGCGGGGTCTACATGATTATGGTCTTTGACCCCCAGATTATGTTCAACGATGGCTTTTATGATCTCATGGAGGTTCGTATTCCTCATGGGACGTTACTGAAGCCACAGGAACCCGCCGCATTGTCCTGTAGAACCCATGCCCTTGGACGAATCTTTGATGTCCTCGGCGGGCTCCTTGGGCAGGGCGATCCAGACTTTCTGGCGGGTGCGGGCTTCTCTGATAGTCCGCATTTTATGTACTCTGGCTACGATAAAAACGGTGAGTGGTATCAGCTTTACTCCATTGGTTTTGGTGGTATTCCAGGCAAGCCGTCGGGGGATGGCCCAGACGGTCACTCACTATGGCCGAGCTTTACCAACGTCCCTAATGAGTTCTTGGAGAGTTATTTTCCACTGCGCATAGAAACGTATGAAACGATTACTGACAGTGGTGGTGCAGGCTACAACCGAGGTGGCAATGGTCTCAGCATGGGCTACTGCTTCCTTGAGCCGGGTACTATTTCTATTCACGACGACCGCTGGCTGACCTACCCTTGGGGGGTTAACGGTGGCTTACCGGGCCGACGTTCCGAAAAAATCCTTGTGCGCACTGACGGCTCGTCGGAACGTCTACCGAGTAAGTGTGATCGCATTGAAGTGAGCTCCGGTGATATTTTGTATTTCAATACCTGGGGCGGTGGTGGCTGCGGTGATCCTCTCAAGCGTGAGCCGGAGCGCGTTGAATTTGACGTCCGTGCGGGCCTAGTGTCAATCGAGGGCGCCAAGCGCTACGGGGTGGTCATGAAAGAAGACATGACCGTCAACGTGAAGCGCACAGAAACGCTGCGTGCCAAGATGGCTAAAAAACGTGGCAAGGTGCCGATGTTTGATCGCGGCGGTGACATTGCGACGCTGAAAAAACGTTGCCTCGCTGAGACCGGTTTACAGCCCCCACGGACGCCTGAATTCCAGACTTGGGCCTTGAGGGCCTTAGAAGGCGGGACTGCGGCTAAGACGGCTAGCGTAAAGGTGAAGCGGACTGCGGCTAAGAAGGCAGTTAAAGCAAAGGCGAAGGTGAAAGTGAAAGCAAAAGCACCGGCTAAAAAGCGCGCCAAAGCTTAATATACTGCTAGGTACATCCGAGGGGCTTAATGTCGCATTAGCCGACACAAGCCCCTTGTCATTTGTAGGAGGCGTGGATGAAATTTGGTGTGTTTTTACCTAATGGAAGTAATGGCTATATCCCCTCTAAAGCCAGCCCAGTGTATGAACCGACCTTCGCACACAACCTAGCTATTTCTCAGGCTGCGGAGCGGCATGGACTGGATTTTGTTCTGTCCATGATGAAGTTTCGTGGCTTCGGTGGAGAAACGGGCTACTGGGATAGCTGTCTTGAGTCGTTTACTCTCATGGCAGGCATTGCGGCGCAAACGGAGTCTATTGGCCTTTTTCCCTCTATCTCTATACTCAGTCAGCATCCAGCCATCGTTGCCAGAATGGTGGCGACCATTGACGACATCAGTGGTGGGCGCTGTGGACTTAATATCGTTACCGGGTGGAATCGTCCAGAATACACGCAAATGGGCATGTGGCCAGGCGATGAACACTACCAGCGCCGTTATGACTATGCGGCTGAGTATGTCGAGGTACTCAAGCAGCTGTGGCGCGACGGTAAGGCCACCTATAAGGGCGAATACTTCACGCTAGAAGACTGCTCGGTGTCGCCATTTCCAGGGCGGGAAATACCACTGGTGTGCGCAGGACAATCGCCGGCCGGAAGACAGTTTGTGGCCCATCATGCCGATCATCAGTTTGTTCTCACTAGCGAGGACAAGTTAGTGACCTCGGTGACTGATATTCGTGCTAAGGCTAAACAAACGGGCCGTGAGGTGGGTATCTACGCGCTGTTTCATATGATTGTAGAAGATACTGACGAAGCAGCCGCGGCTCGTGTTGATGAAATCATTGCTGGTGCTGATCAGGGAGCAATCAGCAATATCCTCGCGAGTGCTGATTTGGATACCAACAAGGGCGGCACCAGTGATCAGCTAAAGGCGGCTCTTGATCAAAGCGTCGAGCAGGGCAACATGGCCTTTATGGGTATTCCGGTGATCTTCGGATCACCCGGTACCGTCGCGAGTCGCATCGAAGAGATTGCCTCTAAGACCGGGGTCGATGGCTTGCTATTTAGCTGGCCTGATTTTGTTGCCGGTATTGACCGATTCGGAGAGGAAGTGATGCCCCGGCTGAGCGAATCCCCGTGATTAGACGCTAGACCGCATCGTCGTTTTCGACGAGATCAACCACTGCCCGATACTCTTCTGAAGGCGCTGCCTCTAAATCTTCTAGTGCTGAGGCAATGACCCGATTGACTTCTCTAAAGAGGGTCTCATGGCGCTGGGCCCGGGCGTCGAGTGCCTCTTGATTCAATGCAAACGACTCAATATCGTCGCTGGAGAAAAGCCCTTTTGATGCGGCCACTCGCTCCAGTGTATCAAGGCGATCTCGCGTGACTGATAGTTCCCCAGTGAGCGCCATGATCATGGATAGCAAACGATCAACGTCGGGGTCGGAGAAATAAGACGGCCGCTTGCCTTTTGCCTTGCGCCGCAGTTTGATGGCATTAGCGCCAGTGTCTGCGTCGCTCATTTTTGGCATCCATAAACAAACCAGACGCCGCCGCCACCAAAGTCACCACCCTGAAAGGTCATGGTTCGTTGGGCTTCCTGAAATGCGCTGGGTACCATGACTTGTATTGGCGAATGGCGTTGGAAGCCCCCAAGTTTCGCGAGTTCATCTAAGTCCAACGAGTGGCTTTTACGCCAGAACGGTTCGTTGTTGTTTTCGCTATCCCAATCAAATAAAAACGTATCGAAGGGAGACATACCCTCATAAGGAGGGGTTTCAACGTGGAGCATCCAGCCCCCTGGCTTCAGGACACGGTGGCACTCTTTGATAATATTCTTGATGGCTTTCGATGACGTCTCGTGGAGCAATATGTGCGATACGACGAGATCAAAGGACTCATCAGCGTAATCGGTAGATTCGGCATTTTGCTGCGCAAAGTGGACATCAAGGCTTTTAGCATTAGCTCGTGCGTGGGCATGGCGGACCATAGGCGCAGCCACGTCAATGGCATGAACCTCAGCCTCTGGAAATCCGGATGCATAAGGCAACGTGCTGTGTCCTACCGCACAGCCCATATCTAAAATCTTGCTGGGCTTAAAGGCTGGATATTCCTGTTTCAACCAAGCAACGGTGCTGTCTCCCATATCGGCGTTATCACCGCCCATTTGGCCCATGGCATAAAGATAAACCGCGCGATCATAGATGGCTCCCTGAGCGACGTCGGAGGGAATATATTCAGTATGGTAGCCGCCGGGTTGGCAATGGATATCGACCCCCGTGTGATAAGGCGGTATGACTAATTCCGGGTCCAGCCGCAGCGATCCATGGGTCTGCGACTGCTCTTGGGCACTGGCAGCCAATTCATGGATTGTTCGTTCGACGGGTAGTTGAGTGCATGACCACATCATTTCCTGGCTGGTGCGTAGCAGTGAGCTCCACGCCTGATAGTGGGGATCGTCGCGCATGACCTCACCCACGTCTGCAATATTTTCGGGCTCGCGTTGGTGTTTGGCCACGAAATTGGGTTTGGCACGCTTTTCATAGGCGGTCTTCAAGCCGGGGTGTACCGCCGCAACTAAGTATTCTTTGAACGACCTAACAAAGTGCTGTCTCGCCAGCTCATCGTGATTGGTGGTGGGTAGGGCGTCATGGTGTTGCTGCTCAACGAATGATGCGGTCATAGGTTTTCTCCCTAAGCGTTAACAAATACGGCTCAATTCTTATGTCATTGTTTGACAGAATATACAGTACAGCGGTCTTAGCGCCAATGGACAATGGCTAATGAAAATATCTTAAGGGTTTGCCTGTTTTTGTGTTGATACCTAGGGTGAACCGAGGTAGAACTGAGGCCATAAGAGGATATCTATTGAGGAGAACAGATGACGATGGTGGTAGATCTATCAGGTAAGGTGGCGTTGGTGACAGGCGCGAGCTCAGGTATCGGTGCTGGTGTAGCAAAAGCCCTTGCAGCTAATGGCGCAGAGGTCTTTGTCAATTACCCCAACCTAGCTGAGCAAGCCAACGCTGAGCGGGTATTGGAAGACATCATTCGAGCCGGGGGCGCTGGCGGTATCGTTGAGGCTGATGTGTCCAACGAGGCGAGTGTTCTGGGCATGTTTGAATCCATTCGGAGCCGCGCCGCCCATTTACATATTATGGTCAATAATGCGGGTATCGCCCACAGTAGTCCTGTGGAGAGCATGGCCTTAGCTGATTTTGAACGCTTGATGGCGGTGCATGTCACGGGAACCTTTCTGTGTACGCGAGCGGCACTACCGCTATTCTACGCGCAAGATTGGGGGCGACTCATCAATACCGCCTCTCAGCTGGCCTATATTGGTGCGCCGGGATTTACGCACTATACGGCTGCTAAAGGGGCGATTTTATCCTTCACTCGTAGCGTAGCACTGGAGATTGGTAGCCGTAACATCACAGCGAACTGTGTTGCACCCGGGGCTACCATGACGCCCATTTTAGACGGTGTACCCGAGGACGTCTTAACAGCGATTCGCGCCAATATTCCCGCAGGGCGATTGGCGGAGGTTGATGATATTGTGGGGGCCTATCTTTTTTTGGCGAGTGACGAGAGCCGTCATTTCAGGGGGCAGTGTCTGAGCCCCAATGGCGGTGACGCGTTTTTATAACGCGGTAACAGTGGGGATAGGATAGGCGTAACCGCAGTTTCACTGCTTCCCACGCTACAACGATGACGTTTTAAGGAGAACTGACAATGGAAGGAGCAACGGTTTTAGTGACCGGCGCCGGTATTGGTCTAGGGGCAGCAACAGCCGTTGCATTGGGAGAGGCCGGTTATCGCGTGATAGTCACCGATATTCTCAATGAGGAGGGTGAGGGCGTAGCGGCCCACATACGAGCACAGGGAGGTGCGGCAACCTTCATGTTCTTGGATGTTACCGATACGGCTGCTGTGTCAGCACTTATTGCTACGGTTGAAGCGCAATACGGCGCTATTTATGGTCTGGTACTCAATGCGGGTATAGCCCGGACGCTGCCATTGAGCACGCTAACTGATGATGAGTGGGATGAAACGATCAACGTCAATTTGAAGGGCATGGTACGGGTGCTACGTGCGGCAGCCCCGTCCATGCGAGCAGCACACAGTGGCGCGGTCGTCTGTCTGTCTTCCATTGTCGGCTCCTTGTTGGGATGGCCTGAGCATATTCCTTATGGCGCCAGCAAAGGCGGTGTCGCTGGACTGGTGCGATCTGCGGCGTTAGAGCTGGCCGCCGACGGCGTGCGTGTCAATGGCATCGCCCCGGGAGTTATCCGCTCCGCCCAAACCCTTGATCCTGTTAATTCCTTAGGCGAGGAGGGGCTGGCGGCCTTTGCCGAAACTGTTCCGCTGGGTCGCGTGGGTAATCCAGAAGATATTGCCGATGTCGCAGTATTTTTACTGTCGGATAAGGCGCGTTACTTGACGGGTCAAGTACTGGCGGTCGATGGAGGAACCACGATTAGCCTGTAGTTGTCGGCATATACGTTAGCGCCCTGTGGGGCGTTTGCCGTGGCTCAGCAAGGTAAAAAGCGGGCATAAAAAAGGCGAGGTTGCCCTCGCCTTTTTTAATGCGTGAGGTTTAGAAGCTATAGGACAATTCAACGCCGGCTCGGCGCTGGGTTCCCGGGCTGATGAAGCCACCTCCGAACTCAGGGGCCAATATGACTTCAGCAACGTACTCCTCGTCGGTCAGGTTACGCGCGAACACCGTGATGCTCCACTGATCTGAACGAATCCCTGCACGGAGGTTAGTCAAACCATAGCCGTCCACTTGGGTGACATCATAGCTTGCGGGCGGACCGCCGAACAGCGTTGCCGGCACGACATCATCCTGCACCGTGTGGTACCAGGTATCGCCTTGGTAGGAGTACTCCAAGCGACCAAATAGCTCAAACTCGCCCATGGGGAGCGTGTATTGAATCGCTGCGTTGGCCGTAAACTCGGGGTTGTTGGGTACCTCGTTTCCAGCCGTAAAGGGGCGAAGTCGGTTCTCATCAATTTCCCCATCGACTTTTGAGTATCCTGCGTCGATGCGTAAATTGTCTGTTACCGCCCAGGCGGCACTGAGTTCAAAGCCCTTCAGTGTTACCTGATCGATATTCGATGCGGTTCGCAACAAGCCAAACGGCCCGACGAAAAACTCGAAGAACTGCATGTCATCGACTTTGGTATGGAAGATAGCGCCATTCACCTGGAGATCGCCGTCAAGCAGTGACGATCGGAAGCCCAGTTCAGAGGCACTAGAGGTTTCCTTACGGATTAGGTCAGGTGACGCGGTGAGGTTTGCCCCATTTTGGACCAGGAAGAAATCGACAATTTGATTGGCGCCAGAGTTATTGAAGCCACCGGCCTTAAAGCCCACACCCCAACTCCCATACAAGGTCGTGTTGTCGGTAGCATCCCACGTCAAGCTGACTTTAGGTTGGAACTCATCGAAGGTCTCACTGCTTCCGGGGATACTGCTTCTCACCGTAAAGTCGTTAAAGTTAACAAAGCCCGGATTGAGTGGCGAGCCGCCGACCAGAGGCTGACCGTTGATGGTGCACTGACCACCACAATAGTCGATAAAGCTAGTCAGAGCGCCATCAGCCGGAGACGGTACGTTGTTGGTGACGTCCCGTTCTTCTTGGTCATAACGCAGTGCGACTGACAATTCGACCGCTTCGCTGATGTCATAGCTTATCGACCCGAAGGCTGCCATGACGGTAGTGTCAAAGGTGTCATTGACCATGGCGTCGGTGAATTCGCTGTATATCCGCGTGGGTACGTTGTTGGCAGGGTTAGGCCAGTTGCTGCCGTCATCGCGTAATTGAGATACCGCCTGATAGCGCTCAATCTCTAAGTAGTACAAACCCGCTTGCCAGCGTAGCCGCTCATCGGCGTTGGAGGTCAGCTGTATCTGGAAGCTGAGATCTTCCTGAAAGCGCTCTTGATATTGATAGCCGTCACACGTGGTGGGACTGTACGGAGGAAGAACGGCGGCGCCCGGAGCAGAACCAAAGATAAAGGTGGGCGCTGGCAGTGCGGTCACGCCACCCGGTACCGTTGGGGTATAGGAAGGCGCCAGTGCATCAAGCGTGGCGATACAGGAATCGGTGCCGCCGTAGAAACCAAAAGCGCCTGATGTGCCATCGGCAATAAAGGTGTCTTCGGTATCACTGTAAAACGCCCAAGCGCTCAGGGTGGCGAAGTCCATGTCCCAATCAGCTTTGACCGAAAATTCAAGGACGTCTTGCTCATTCACGGGACGAACATTACCCGCAAAAATGAAGTCGTGGGTGTTGACGTCCTGATAAAACGATTCGGAGCCCGGAGTGCCAAATGGCACAAACGGTGGCAGCGCGAAACCGGCATTAAAGGAAATGGCCGCGGCTTCTGACTTGCCGTAGCGCAGCTTGGTGTCGATAGAGAGATTCTCCGTCGGGTCAAAAACGATACGGCCCTGTACCGAGTAGTTCTTAGCGTCGTCAACCACTTTGTCGTCAAGGAAGGAGTTGCTATAGAAGCCGTCGGTGGTGCGATAGTCTGCGGTTAAACGTCCCGCCACATTGTCACCCAAGGGACCGGCAATCGTCGCGAGGCCCGTATACGTACCATCTTCTGCCATGCTTACCCGTAGGTCACCCTCGACCTCTTGAGAGGGACGCTTGGTCGACATGATGACTGCGCCCGCCGCCGCCGAGCGGCCATAAAGCGCCCCTTGAGGGCCCTTCAAGATTTCCACTTGCTCTAGGTCAGGGTATTCACGGTTGAAGGCGTAGGTATTGACGTAGAGGACGCCGTCAATGATGAGCGCGAAGTTGGTTTCAGCGTCGCGAGCGCCGTTGATGCCCCGGATGGATACCGAGGAGTCCCCGGTCTCTACGGTGTTAACGAAACTCACTCCCGCTGTCTGAGAGATAAAATCTTCAGCGCGCTGAATGCCCATATCTCTAATTTGACCCGAGGTAAAGGCCGTCACAGTGCTGGGAACATCTTGCAGTGATTCGCTCCGCGCACGGGCGGTAACCACGACTTCCTCCAGCTGTGCCTGAGCCGTCGCCGGCAACAACAGGGTGCCTCCGGAAGCGCTGAGCGCGGCGATAACCGCTGGCAGCACACGTGGCAGTGAATTCATGGGACTTTTTTTACCGAAAACAGTGGGCATGGGTTTCTCCTGTAAAACGCGTTTATTGTATTAGTGGTGCATACCGAAAAACAGTCAGATTGGATCACTGACTGCTTGTTGTCGGATATTTGTCCGTACAATCGTTCATAGAGCGCTTAATATGGCGCGCCGCTGCGCGTTGGTCAAGTCTAATTCATCGAGAATTTTACTGGTTTGTTGACCCATGGCAGGCAATTGTGGGTTGATCGTTCCCGGCTCGCGATCAAATTTGATGGCAATGCCAATATGGTCGTTTTCTTGCTCGTCAGTCCAGCGCATCTCCCGTGCATAGACATGCTCCTCAGACCAAGCCTGTTCCAAGTCCAATACCGGACTCCAGCAAATGTCTCGCCCGGCGAACCAAGCTTCCCACTCGGTCAGCGTGCGCTGGACAAAGGTGTCTCGCAGAAAGGCAATGGCAGCCTCATGCCCTGATCCAGCCGGCCCGCTGACCGCCGCAATAAACTCGGGCCGTTCTAAGCCCTCAAATAGCGCCTTGACGAACTTGTGTTCGCCGCCCCCAAGGGCGAGGAATCGTTGGTCGGCGGTGCGGTAAATGTTGAGCATGGCGCCCCCGCCATGGCTGCGCTCGGCAAACCGATCGGGTGCCTGCTGACCCGCAAATACTGGACCTAGAATGTTAGGTGATGCGGCCAGCACAGCGTCGAGCATACTCACGTCGACATAGTCCCCTTCGCCCGTGGTTTCTCGACGCAGCAAGGCCATTAGAATACCTGACAGGGCTAACCATGAGGACAGCATATCTGACATGGCAACGCCAACGATGGCGGGTCCACTGGTGTCGTTCTCGGGTGATCGACTGAGACTGAGTACCCCTGAGGCCGCAACGGTGGCGGTGTCATGGGCGGGCCTATCCCGCCAAGGGCCGGTCTGTCCGAAAGCGGAAATAGAGCAGTACACCAGTCGAGGGTTGATGGCTTTCACGGTGTCGGTGTCAAAGCCCAGGCGGGCCATTACCCCGGGCCGAAAGGCCTCCACCAGCACGTCAGCGCCCCGAATGAGCTCGGTCAGCGCCGCTTTACCTGCCTCGGATTTTAGATCCAGTGCGATACTTTCCTTGCCCCGCTGGGTATTGCGAAACATGACCGTTTCGCCGCCTTGAACCCAAGGAAACGCCTGAGCGGAACGGGTGGGCTCCGGGGCGTTGGGGTTTTCAACTTTGATGACCCGCGCACCATGATCGGCCATCATTTGCGTGGCGCCCGGTCCGGGTAAAAAGAGGGACAGGTCGACGACAGTTAGGCCATCAAGTTTCATGGGCGGTGTCCTAGTTGGTGATGCCGTCTTGATTGAGCTTCGCCAGGTCCTCCTCCGACAGACCCAGTAAACCGCCCAGTATTTCCGCATTGTGAGCGCCAATGTGCGCCCCGGGCCAGTCAGTTCGCCCTGGCGTTTCACTCAGCTTCGGGGAGATTGCGGGAATTTTGAGGGCTTTGCCATTGACGTCGACTTCCTCAAACATGCCCCGCGCGATGTAATGCGGGTCAGTCATCATATCTTCCACGCTGTAAATGGGGCCTACCGGGACACGTACCGCTTCCAGTTTGTCAATGATCTCAGCGGAGGCGTGGCCAAGACACCAATCTGCCAGTGCCTGATCGATACGCTCCTGATGAACAACGCGCCCCTGGTTGCGCTCGAGTTCAGGATCCTCAGCCATGTCGCGGCGACCGGCCTCGATCATCAGGCGCTTGAATATGCTATCACCGTTGCCGCCGATGACCACATGCTTTCCGTCGGAACACTCATACGTATTGGTGGGAACGATACCGGTAATAGTAGTACCTGAGGGTTCACGGACAACGCCTGCGCCATCGTATTCTGGGACTATGCCCTCCATGAGGTTAAAGATAGCTTCATACAAGGCAACGTCAACGATCTGACCTTCTCCCGACTTGCCGCGCTGGATGACTGCCAACAAGACCCCCATCGCGGCCTGAATGGCCGCTGCGGTGTCGCCTAAGGAGATATTGGGCCGGATAGGTGGTTTTCCGGGTTCGCCGTTGATATAGCGGAAACCGCCATAACCTTCGGTAACCGAGGCGTAACCCGGTTTTTCAGCAAAGGGACCCGTTTGGCCATAGCCTGAAATCCGCGCATAGATAATGCCCGGGTTGTGTGGTTTCACCGCTTCCGGCCCTAGCCCCCAGCCTTCCATTGCACCGGGCCTAAAATTCTCCACCACCACATCGGCTTTGGTTAACAGTTCAAAGGCTAACGCTCTTCCCTGTTCCGATTTCAGATCGAGGGTGACGCTCTTTTTATTGCGCGCCAAGGAGTGATACCACAGGGACATGCCGTCGCGTACTTCGCGCCATTGACGGATCGGGTCGCCAGTGGGTGGTTCCACCTTGATGACCTCGGCACCGAAATAGCCCAAAATAGTGCCAGCAAACGGCCCCGCCAATAGCTGACCCATCTCGATAACCCGTAACCCTTCCAGTGGACGTGCAGTATTCATGATGCGACCTCGATATTTTCCTGAAGCGTAATAGTACGGACATTTGCTTCTTTGAGCCATAGCCGGCTGGCGAGACCTGCTGTCTGGTGCTGCGCATGGTGCTCCGAAAAAATTAGCTGTAGCACACGGCGACGATCAGCCACGCCTGGCGTCCAGCAGGGCTGTCAACGATAATGTCGCTATGCACCCCCTTGCCTAAGAGGGCCTTGGCAAGGGGAGCATCGCAACTGAGCTTGCCGGCACTGACATCAAACTCATCGGGACCGACAATCTGCCAGCAATGGTGCTGCCCTGCTTCATCTTCAAGGGTAACCGTAGCCGAAAACCAGACTTTGCTGGTGTCGGTGGGCTGATCTGTGACGACGATGAGCTCATCGAGTCGCTTGCGCAGGAAACGAACGCGGCTGTCAATTTCGCGCAACCGCTTTTTGCCGTAAATATAATCACCGTTTTCCGAGCGATCACCGTTGGCAGCTGCCGCCTGCACAGAGGCGGTCACTACCGGCCTCTCCTCTTTCCAGAGTTGACGCAGCTCTTCACGGAGGGCAGCCTCTCCCGCTGGCGTGATGTAGGGGGCGCCCCTTGGTTGTGGTGGTCGATATCTTCCCATGAGCGCAGTTTAACGGGATGATAGCCTTGGGTTAATAGCATTTGTGCAGACAAACCAGGGGGCGCAGACGTATGGATAAAAGTTGGAGAGCGTTAATCGGGTCGATCAGCGCTCGCCGGTGGGCAGCTATTGCGTTGTTCAGTGCGACGCCGTCTTGGGCCGATGAGTGCATCGATTTGTCGGGTGATGCGGTACAGGGCGGTTTGCTGTGGGGCACTGTGGCAGCCCATAGGACGGTGACCCTTGACGGTACGGCTGTGTCCACTACCCCAGAGGGCGTGTTTGTTATTGGTTTGGGTCGAAATGCCCCCCGCCAGCAGCAGCTTGTTATTGGCGGTGATGCGGCGTGCCAACACGTTATTGAGGTAACCCAGCGCGACTACCGAATATCGCGAGTGGAGGGTGTTCCACAACAAACGGTCACACCGCCACCAGAGCAGCTTGACCGTATAGCCAAAGAGCGCGCCCGGGTGAGCGCGGCAAAAGGCAGGCGTTTGCCACGGGCTGATTGGCTGCTGGCTGTTCGGTCGGGAATGGCGTGGCCGGCTACAGGCCGCATCAGTGGAGTCTACGGTAGCCAGCGATTTTATAACGGTACACCGGGCTCGCCCCACTATGGGGTTGATGTCGCCGTAGCCACTGGCCACCCGGTGATAGCTCCGGCCCCTGGACTGATCACCTTAGCTGAGCCCGACCTGTTTTATTCGGGGGGCACGGTGATTCTTGATCACGGCTACGGCCTGTCATCGTCCTTTCTTCATTTGAGTGAGGTGTTGGTGTCGGTGGGGGATGAAGTGGTCACTGGTGACTTATTGGGTAAGGTGGGTGCAACTGGGAGAGTGACGGGGCCGCATTTAGACTGGCGTATGAGCTGGGGAAAAGAACGCATTGATCCACAACTGTTAGTGCCCCCGATGCCGAAACAGCCATGACTGGGTATACTCTGACAATACCCATCGCCCGGTCATTGTTTGGAGGTTCCTGTGCTCGATCCTAAGTTGCTTGATATTTTGGTCTGTCCGGTGTCTAAAGCACCCCTTGAGTACGATAAAGAAAAGCAAGAGTTAGTCTGCCGTGCTAGTGGCTTGGCCTATCCGATTCACGATGATATCCCGGTGATGCTGGAGAGCGAGGCGCGGGTGTTAACTGCTGATGAGAAACTGCGGTAAAGGAGCGGGCAATGACCGATACGATTTTTGGAAAAATTACCCGGGGCGACATGCCCGCCGATATTATCTATGAGGATGAGCATTGTCTGGCGATTCATGATATCCAGCCCCAAGCGCCCGTTCACGTGCTCGTGATTCCCCGCAAACCGATTCCCCGGTTAGTCGATGCTGAGCCCCAGGACCAAGCACTCCTTGGGCATCTGCTCATCGCTGCTGGGACTGTCGCTCGACAACTGGGTGTGGCTGAGGGATTTCGTCTCGTCATTAATAATGGCGAGGGTGGTGGCCAAACCGTGTTCCACCTGCATGTACATATTTTAGCTGGCCGCCCACTGGCTGAGGGAGAGCTCGGGCAAGCACTGCAATAGACTATCACCGCTCATCCGTGTAAATAGATGGGGCGCAAACCTACTTTTTGTGAGACATCATTGATGACAACCGCTGAAATTCGCGAAGCGTTTCTGAGCTACTTTGAAAGCCAAGGTCATACCCGAGTGGCATCGAGCTCCCTCGTTCCCGGTGACGATCCAACGCTGTTATTTACCAACGCGGGAATGAACCAATTCAAAGAGACGTTTCTTGGCGTTGAACAACGCGGCTATCAACGCGCTGTAACCGCGCAAAAATGTGTTAGAGCCGGGGGCAAGCACAATGATTTAGAGAATGTTGGCTACACTGCGCGGCATCACACCTTCTTCGAAATGCTCGGTAATTTCAGCTTTGGCGATTATTTCAAGCGCGAGGCGATTCAGTTTGGCTGGCAGTTTTTAACCGAGGTCCTCGGACTACCCAAGGAGCGACTTTGGATTACCGTGCATATCAGCGATGATGAAGCAGCGGATATTTGGATTAACGACATCGGCGTGGATGCCAATCGATTATCGCGGTTAGATGAAGATAATTTTTGGCAAATGGGCGATACCGGACCCTGTGGTCCGTGCTCAGAAATTTTCTATGATCACGGCGCTGATGTCCCCGGCGGTCCACCGGGCAGCGCAGATGATGATCTCGATCGCTACATTGAGATTTGGAACTTAGTCTTTATGCAATACAACCGAGATGCCAGTGGCGAGCTCCACTCGCTGCCCGCGCCATCGGTCGATACAGGCATGGGGTTAGAGCGAATTGCTGCTGTGTTACAAGGCGTGCATTCAAACTACGACATTGATGTATTCCAAGCGCTCATCCAGACGGTTGCGGAGCGTCTAGGCGTCAGGGATCTTGAGGAAAAGTCTTTGCGAGTCGTTGCCGATCACCTGCGCTCATGTTCCTTTTTGATCGCCGACGGGGTTATCCCCAGCAATGAGGGGCGTGGCTACGTGCTGCGCCGTATTATTCGCCGGGCAGTGCGCCATGGCAACAAGCTGGGCGCAAAGGAGCCTTTTTTTGCCTCGCTGGTGGGAACACTGGTCGAGCAAATGGCAGATGCCTATCCACAGCTTCGAGACAGTCAGGCACAAATTGTGACGACGTTGTCGGGAGAAGAAGACCAGTTCGCACGCACCCTAGACAATGGCATGGCTATCCTCAATGCCGCGCTTAGCGGCTTAGCTGGATCGGTCATTCCCGGTGACGTTATCTTCCGTCTATATGATACCTACGGTTTCCCGGTTGACTTAACCAATGATATTGCCCGGGAGCGGGGTTTGACACTCGATCTTGAGGGTTATAACGCGGCGATGGAGCAACAGCGACGACGCTCCCAGGAGGACGGTAGTTTTAAGGTTGATTACTCGACCGTTGTCGCTGTTGAAGGCGAGACTGCGTTTTTAGGTTATCAGGTCAGTTCAGCAGAGGGCACAATCCTTGCGCTCCTGCATGAAGGCGACAAGGTTGAGCAGCTGTCGTCGGGTGAGAGTGGTGTTGTGGTGCTCGATCGCACGCCGTTTTATGGAGAAAGCGGTGGCCAAGTCGGTGACTGCGGTGTGCTCAGCAGCGCCGCGGCCCGGGCCGATGTTACTGATACGACCAAGGTACAGGGACACCACTGCCACCATGTCACCGTTACGCATGGCGCGTTATCGGTTGGCGAACGGATGTCGGCCAGTATTGATGATGCTATCCGCCAACGTATTCGCCTCAACCACTCGGCGACACATTTGTTACACGAGGCCTTGCGTCGAGTACTGGGTCAACACGTGACACAAAAAGGCTCCCTGGTAAATTCAGAGCGTCTGCGGTTTGATTTCTCACACAGTGAGAGCGTCACTGCTGAGCAGTTGCAAGGCATCGCCGATATTGTCAATGAACAAATACGCCGCAACAGCGAAAGCCAGACCCAAATTATGTCAATGGATGATGCTGTTGAAGCGGGTGCCACTGCACTGTTTGGCGAGAAGTACGGCGACGAGGTGCGCGTTTTGCGGCTGGGCGACGAAGGCTTCTCGGTCGAGTTATGTGGCGGTACCCACGTTGCGCGTACCGGCGATATTGGCCTCATGATCATTGTGTCAGAATCGGGTGTTGCTGCGGGTGTCCGGCGTATAGAGGCGGTAACCGGTGAGTCGGCTTTAGCCGCGATTACTCAGTGTCAGGAACAACTCGATGATCTCTGTGGGGCGCTGAAGGCCAGCCCCAACAATGTGCTCGATAAGGCCAGCGCAATGCGTGTCGAGCTACGAGAGTTGGAAAAAGAAGTGGCGCGCTTGAAGCAAAAACTCGCCACCTCGTCGGGAGGAGACCTGACCGGATCGGCCACTGACGTCCTTGGCATCAAGGTATTGGCTGCTACCATTGAGGGAGCCGATGCGACGACCCTACGCGATACTCTTGATCAGTGTAAAAACAAACTGGGGACCGCAGCGGTATTACTAGCGGCCGTAGAGGGCGACAAGATAGCGCTAGTCGCCGGCGTGAGTAAAGACGCAACCGATAGGCTGCGGGCCGGTGATATCATGAAGGAATTTGCCGGTCGGCTCGGGGGTAAAGGGGGTGGTCGTCCCGATATGGCCCAAGGGGGTGGTAGTGATGTTGCAGGGCTAGCAACGGCTTTGGCAGGGTTTCCCGCTTGGGTAGAGCAGCAGCTGAGCTGAGCGTAGCGCGCTTCATATTGGCTAGGTTTTCCGGTAAGCTTCGCGGCCTTTTTACGACCGGGCCCGTGGGCAGGTTATTGGCTACCTTTGCCTCCTTCTGGGGGCGGTTGATTACGGACAGTTATGGCGCTTATCGTTCAAAAATTTGGTGGTACCTCGCTCGGCACCGTTGAGCGCATCCAAGGTGTTGCGGACAAGATTGCCGGTTTTCGCGGTGATGGGCATGACGTGGTGGTGGTGGTGTCCGCAATGTCAGGCGAGACCAACCGCCTCATGGACCTAGCAGCACAGGTATTACCCGAGGGATCCACGCCCCGAGAGCTTGATGTGTTGCTATCCACTGGTGAACAGGTGACTACCGCGCTGCTGTCCATGGCATTGCACAAGCTCGGCGTTAACGCCCGGTCATACACCGGTAGTCAGGTGCGTATTCTTACCGACGACGTGCATACCAAAGCGCGCATTCTGCACATTGACGATGTCAATATTTGTACTGATTTGAAGCAAGGTAAGGTGGTGGTGGTTGCCGGATTCCAGGGCGTGGATGACCAGGGTAATATTACCACGCTGGGACGCGGCGGCTCTGATACGACCGCTGTCGCATTGGCTGCGGCACTCAACGCCGATGAATGTCAGATTTACACCGACGTCGATGGCGTGTATACCACCGATCCGAGAGTGGTCGATGGCGCGCGTCGACTGGAAAAAATCACCTTTGAAGAAATGCTGGAAATGGCCAGTATGGGCTCGAAAGTGTTACAGATACGGTCGGTGGAGTTCGCCGGCAAATATTCGGTGCCGCTGCGTGTCATGAGTAGTTTTGAAGATGGCCCCGGCACGTTGATCACCCTAGAGGAGGATGCCGCTGTGGAAGCTCCCGCGATTGCTGGAATCGCATTCAACCGTGACGAGGCTAAGCTGACGGTGCTGGGGGTGCCTGATATTCCCGGTGTGGCTTATCGTATTCTCGGCCCCATTGGCGAGGCTAATATTGAGGTGGACGTTATCCTGCAGAATATCGGTGAAGACGCCAAAACAGATTTTACGTTTACCGTTGGACGCAATGATCTTAGCCAAAGCCAGAGAATTCTTGAGCGGACGATTACAGAATTAGGTGCACAAGAATTGCGCGTTGATGCAAAAATTGCCAAAGTTTCGGTAGTAGGCGTTGGTATGCGCTCCCATGCGGGCGTCGCCTCGCGTATGTTTAGGGCTTTGGCCGATGTCGGTGTTAATATTCAGATGATTAGCACCTCCGAAATCAAGATTTCGGTAATCATCGAGGAAAAATTTCTGGAACTGGCAGTGCGTACCTTGCATTCCGCGTTTGAACTGGATGCAGAGCCTGACAGTCAAGGGGCTGCTGACTAAAACAATAACCGCCACCACTATGGGGCGTGTGTAACATCGAATCACAAGGACGGAAGCGATGTTAATATTAACAAGACGGGTAGGTGAGTCACTGCTGATTGGCGACGATGTGTCGATCACCGTGTTGGGCGTTAAAGGTCATCAAGTCCGGATCGGTGTCAACGCACCCCGGGATGTGGCGGTCCATCGCGAAGAAATTCTTGATAAACCCAAGGCAAATAGCGCCGATGGTCGCGATGAGATTGATCAGAAATGATGCCCTAAAGGTTTTTCGCGAAGACATAGTTATGGTAATCTTCGCGCCCTCTGGAGAAGTGGCCGAGTGGCTGAAGGCGCTCCCCTGCTAAGGGAGTATAGGGTTAATAGCTCTATCGAGGGTTCGAATCCCTCCTTCTCCGCCATACAGTCTTCGGCTAAACAAGATACACGCCGAGAGACGCCCGAAAGCCCGCAAATTGCGGGCTTTTTTGTATCTGAGAGAGTCTCCGATGCCGCTGGAGACCGTAATAGCCGGCCGACTTTGGGGTTAAGTCTCCGCTGGCGATTGGGCCAGTCACTGTTCGCGTCAGGCCATCCGGCTCAATAGAGTTCACTCAAATCGAGGTCCGGCATAGGCCCATAGTAGGAATAGTCCTTTGACTGATTACTGCCCCCGACGTTCTGGGGCGCGGACCCGACGGGTCCTCCCGGATGCCCCCACCCGGGTTCACCGCTCGGGTTATCAGGGCCTCGCACGCGTGCCCACATCAAAAACATGGACATACTGTCGATCTGGTCGTCGTGCCTGGCCTCGGGAAACTTGATGACTTCTGCCCGAAAAGCCTCCAGCCAGGGCGCTTCGTACGGCACATGTACTCGACCTTGGGCCAGAACGGGCGATTCCGCCTCCATGCGCTCGGCCTTCGACCCCGTCGGTCTATCCCATAGCAGCCAGAGTTTCGTGTGTTTACGCAGCGTTTCGATCAATGCCTGGCTTCCGTTGTTGAGCTCGATCATCACACGGTCTGCCCGGAATTTGATCGCGTGCTCGTGGACGATCCGGGGAAGCTCGCTGCTTGGCCTGCGATGCCGCCAGACGTCGACGAGGTAGTAGTGGTCTCCGAAGCAATACCAGGTAGTGCAAACGCTATAACTGCTGCTCTTTGATACGACCATCGCGGTATCCCAGCTTTGGAAGACGAAAGCGCCCTTGCCGCCATTGGGCAGCTCTTTGAAGCGTTGGAACCACTGCCATTCTAGTATTCCGCCGCCCGCGGGGATTGGCGCCTGTTGGTACTGCGCGCCAAACACCCGCGGCCCTAAGTCCTCTCGGAGCTGCTCGAGCACTTCGATCGGCTCACGCTCCGGATGCAGCACCTCACCCTTCTTGCGATGGTGTGTCTTGAAGGGGCCCACTGGAATGTCTGTGTCGTGCTCTGCGATGGCCGGCAAACTCAGCACATGCCAGCCGCCCTTGGCGATGAGTCGCCCTGGAGGATCATCTTCATGGAGGCGTTGTGACACGATGACAATCTGCCCATTTACCTTGTCGTTGAGGCGCGAGAACAGTGTACCCTGCAAGAAGTCGCTGGCGCTGTCCAGTTCATTCTCGGAGGGCAGTACCGATGCTTTCATGAGGTCATCGACGATCAGAATATCTGCCCCCATCCCCGTGACAGACCCGCCGAGGGAGGTCGCGTATCGAAAACCTCCGGCGGTGGTTTCAAAGTTCATGAAAGCGCTCTTGCCATCACTAATCTGCACATCTGGGAACGCCCCTTGGTAAAAGGGGGCGTCCATCAGGCGTCTGCAATCAAAGGCAAGTTTGTGGGCGAGCGGCTGGGCGTAACACGCAGTGATAATCCGCTTGCCCGGGTCCAAACCCAGCAGATACGCCGAAAGCGCGACCGTCGTAGCCAACGACTTGCCGTATCGCGGTGGCATATTAATGATGAGTCGCCGGATGTCGCCGTTAATCACACCCTGAAGAACATGAATAATCGCATCCATGTGCCAATTGTGCTGGTAGGGAGTACCCGGGTTAAGCTCGGCAAAGGCTCGTTGGTAAAAGAGGTCGAACCGGGTTCTGAGAATTGCATGCAGCGCACTGTGGTTGTTCATTGCTGTGTCTCCTGATCTTGCGCGTCCTTAAGGATCCGCTGCTTGAAATCTTCGAGAATGGCTAGGTCGTCTGGGGCGAGGGCTTCCACCGCATCGTTGGCGATGCGGGTCTGCTCGAGTCCAAGAATGAGGTTGATCAGCACGGTCGCAGCTCGGGTGTCACCCTTAAGGGCCTTGGCGAACAGTGACTTGATCATGGCCCGCTGCTTTGTGGTTTCAGTGGTTGTGCCACCCTCGGTCACCGCAATCTTGCAGTTGAGCTCCTCCTCAATGTCTGTACTGAGATTCTTGACGCCCCTCGGTCGTCCCCGCGGGTTTCCTGACTTCCCGGGTTTGAATTGCGCGTGCTTCGGCGGTTTGCCGAAGCCTACCTGGTAGTCGCCCTTGCTCATGACAGCACCTCCTCGGGTTCGCAGCCTGACGCCGCAGCGAGTTCAGAAAAGGTCTTCCCCGAGGCTTCATGCACAGCATGGCCGCCAGTCAATGTTTCCCAGCGCCGTATCGCCACGTCAACATAGCGAGGATCTAATTCCATCCCACGGCAGATACGCTTGGTCTGCTCACAGGCGAGAAGGGTCGTACCCGACCCTAGAAAGCCATCCAGCACTACGTCCCCTAGTTTTGAGGCATCGAGGATGATGTCGGCAATCATCTTTAGGGGTTTCACAGTCGGGTGCGCCGCCAGGCACTCTTCACGGTCCGAACCAAAGGTGTTCATCCCGGCGTAGCGCCATAGGTTGGTTCTGTACCGCCCGTGGGCTCCCAGCTGGATGTTATTGATATGAGGAGCCGTGCCTTTTTTCGCCACAACGACCAGCTCATGCTGGGATCGATAAAACGATCCCATGCCACCGTTGGTCTTTGCCCAAACACACAGATTCAGCTGCTCGGAAAATACCGCATCAACGGCAGCGAGTAGCTCACGAAGGTGGCGCCAGTCCATGAACAGGTAGTGGAGCGATCCCTGCCCACATACATTCGCAAGGACGATCAGTGCCTTCACGAGGAAATCGGTGAACTCCTCGGCGCTCATTTCGCCCGCTGCCATGACGAAATCACCATGATCGGCGTCATCCGTTGTCGATATGTGCCCTCGAGTGGGCACGTTATAGGGTGGGTCGGATATGTGCAGGACCGCTTCTGTCGAAAGCGTTAGGGCCGCCATCTGCGCTGGAGAGGTACTGTCGCCACAGGCGATCCGGTGCGGAACGAGCAACCACACGTCCCCGGGCTGGGTTACAAAAGGTACGTTGTCGGGAATTGGCGGCTCTCCAGCACTGGACTCCATGGACTCAACAATGAGTAGGTTGTCGATTTCCGCGGTTTCAAAGCCCGTAGTATCGAGGTCTATTTCCGTGTCGCAGTCGACAAGGTAGCTGAGCTCGATCTTGAGCAGTCCATCGTCCCACTGACTGTCTTGTGCGATGCGGTTGTCCGCGAGTGCAAATGCGCGCAGCTGCGCTTCAGACAGGCCTTCGGGCCGGATGACTGGCACCTTCTGACACCCGAGTTGCTTTAACGCCTCGAGGCGCGCGGCACCGGCGTAAACCACGTTGTGCTTATCGGCCACAAGGACGCTAAGACAACCGTTCGTCTCAATGCTTTTCTTGAGCTTCGCGATTTGCCGATGGGAATGCGTGTTGGCATGCGTCGGCGGCACTGTAAGTGTGCTGGGGTCGACGTATTCGACGTCGTAGTGTTTGTATTTCATAATGTCATCCTCAAAGGAGTTTTCGTTTTTGTGCCGAAAAGTTGGCAGCCGATCGCTCCGTCGAGGCTTGCTTCGCTACTGGTGACGCTGATTGCCAGCGCTACCGTGTCAGGCTAAGCGGGGGCCAGTTGCTGGAACCCCCTGGGCCACGATGATCGCGCCCCTAAGACTTTCAGTTATTACGCTACGACCTCCAAATCTACCTGACAAGAGATTTTTTGTAACACACTGATTTAATTGAGGAATTATAAATTTCGGGTAGTTTGGAGGTGCGCTAAAAACGCCGCTGTAAGTGGAGATTTGGGAGGTCGTATTACCCTCTCTCCTGCGTACAAAGGGCGAGAAACGTGCGTATTGGGTTCAGTATTGACTCGACTTAGCGAGGGATTTGGGCGCCGAAAAACAGCCTCCGCTGTGCCTGCCACTCCATCGGAAAGCCCTTTTTTAGCTTCTCCAACGTCAACGTCTCCGGGACGTCAGCCTCGGCAATGCGCTCGATTATGTCGGGGGCCAGAAAGGCGAGTTGTCGCAGGCGGTAGACCTGCCGCCGATTCAGTCCATCACGCTTCACCAGCGCGTCGATTGAGCCGACCTTGCCGGTGATCAGGTCCTCATTCCACAGCATCGCCTGTACGACCGCTCGCTGCAGCGCGCGTACCGACCGTGGATGGGCTTTGATGGGGACGACATCTTTGCTCTGAATCACTAACTTCTTGCCGATGCCGCTACGCCGAAGGCTCACTGCTCGCGATAGCGTGATTGTTGAAGATTCATCGTGTGAACCCTTCTCGTACTCATCGACAGCCGAGTGCTTTTTTAGCAGCAAGTTGCATAAACCAGTGCAGCTCACTGACAGCTTCACGCGGTTAGCAGATACTACAACCGCAGCATCTACTATCGACAAGAGAGGTATCTTCTCGGCTATTGAGTATGATCCCCATTGTGCATGCAACGTTGCCGCGCTCTCCGTGAGTCGTTCAAGCTTTGCCGCATCAATAGCGTGGGCAGAGAGATTGTCTATAAGGTTGTTAGTGTCGCTGAGCAATTCGAGCAACAGAGCCTCAACCACTTGGTTTAGCTCAGAGGCTGGTATCCGATGAACCTCTTCGGCATCGTCTTCGCGATATTGTAGGATTGCTTGGTTGATGTAGTAGCTGTAGCGACGGTTTTTTCGCTGGGTGTACGTGGGGGAGAGTCGATTGCCGCGATGATCTGTGAGGCGCCCGGCAAGCAGGCTAGGGTGCTTGGCATCTTGCCGGTGTGCGTGTTTAGTGCGATTTTGATTGAGCTTGGCTTGTACGGTTTTCCAAGTCTCGGTATCGACAATTGCAGGGTGATTGGCCTCATAGAGCTTGCCATCATGGTGCACTTTGCCAAGGTACAACGGATTTTTGAGAAGAGAATAGAGCACGCCCCGAGAAAAGGGATTCTCGCCCTGGATCTTGTGCTCGGTAGGCCTTGGTTTGCTGCGGTATCCGTCGGTATCGAGCTCAGCTTTGAGTTTGCGTACACAGCCTAGAGCAAGGTACCGGTCAAAAATATGCCGCACTGTTACTGCCTCTGATTGGTTGATGTGCAGCTCACGTTCGACAACATCGTAACCTAGCGGTACCCGGCCTCCCATCCACATGCCTTTCTTCTTGGACGCGGCGATTTTGTCTCGAATACGCTCCCCTGTGACCTCTCGCTCAAATTGGGCGAAGGAAAGTAGCACGTTCAGCGTGAGACGCCCCATTGAGGTTGATGTATTAAAGCTCTGTGTAATCGATACGAACGACACGTTGTGTTGGTCGAACAATTCGATCAATCGTATGAAGTCTGCCAGTGATCGCGACAGCCGATCAAGCTTATAGACGACGATGACGTCGACGGCGTCATTTCTGACGATATCAAGCAGGTGGGTGAGGGCAGGGCGATCAACGTTGCCACCAGAAAAACCTCCATCATCGAAGGCCCTGGGAATTGCATGCCAGCCCTCGTGGGCCTGGCTGGCTATGTATGCCTCACATGCTTCGCGTTGGGCGTCCAGGGAGTTGAAGCTCTGATCAAGGCCCTCTTCTGAGCTTTTCCGGGTGTAGATAGCGCATCGGATCTGAGTGGTTCTACGGCTTTCGTTTTTAACCATGTTGATTCAGTCCAAAGAAGCGTGGTCCGGACCATCGCGTGCCGGTGATGAGGGAGGCGATCTCGGACAAGCTGCCAAAGTGCTGTCCCCGGAACAAAAACCCTTCGTTTTCTACCATGACCTCGTAGGTTTTGTCCCTCCATTCACGCACGAGGCGGGTGCCAGGTTGCAATGTGCTGCTTCGCTTGCTTGGATATTCAGATACGGCTCGCTCTAGCTTGCGGAGGAGGTCGGTTCGCAGCTTGCGATGATTTAGTCCGTTATCAGTTGCTTGCGCTGCCCACTCCACGTTCTGCATGGCGAGTTCGAGGCTCATGCGTTTCGGCGGTGTGACTGAGAAAAGCTGCGAGAATCGCGAGAGTATATCGGTCCTGCAGTGGGATGCTTTCGATTGGGATTCACTATTGGAAGAATGGCTGTTCATGCGTCCATTGATCCATGGAAGGCCTACTATCTCAAGTCAATTCTCGCCCTGCTCCCTCGAAATGGCCTCCTCGCCGCTCTTTGTGATGATGGTTTAATCCTCCCGGGTCGTGGACGGATACGGCTTTTAGTAATCCCGGGAGCGATAACTACCGGTAGGTCATTTGCCGCCGACGCGGGTAATGGGTTCTTCTGCTGTGGCGGTGGTTGCCAGAAGCAGGGCTTTACAGCAGATCATTCTCAACATAAAGGCTCCTCAGATGGGATTGTAGCCGAACGCCCCGGCTAAATCAGGCCGCCAAAAATAGCGGACAGCGAGTTCGCAGCCCGTTCCCGGGTCAATTCAGGGTGGCTTTGCCCCGCACCGCGCCCCTGCACTCCGCCTCTTGTGCCAGGTGCAGGATGATCGACCAGATGTCATTCCTGAGCCTGTCAAAGCTGCCCAGCCTGACCGGCACATTCCCCAGCCGGTAGCACTCGCGGTTGGCGGGTTTTAGGTACAGCCGTCGGTTGATCTCAATCATGATGGCCGGCACCCGCAAATCGCCCTGAAGCTTCCCCGGCACCAGGCAGCCGGAATAGGGAAAGTCCACACTGACCGAATAACCCCGCTGCTGGAACAACTGCAGGCAGCTTTCCCGTAACCACTGCGTGGTATTGCCACAAAGTCCAAGGCAGATATCCGGGCGGGCCTGACCATGGTCTGCCTCATGGGCAAACGGTTCATCAGGGAAGCTGTGGCAATCCAGCAGCAGGCAGTGCCCCCAGCGCGCCAGTTGCTGTACCACGTTGAGTTCCAGCTGGAGGTGCCAGGGGCGGTAGTAGTTGTCCAGCAGCAACCCGCGCTCTGGCTCGGATAGCTCGGTGCGAATCTGCTCGCCCAGGGTGTTGCGGGTATAGATCACGCCCATCCCGTAGACTGCATTCTTCTCCAGGCTGTCATCCGCGTACCGCTCCAGGTCGACGACGACGCGGCTGATCGGGGTTTGAGTCACAGCGATACCGGGGATTCTGAACAACTCGTCGGTATACCAGTCAGTCACCATGGCGATTTCCCGCCATAATTCTCCCGCCCAGGGCAGGAATTGGTCACGTACGGCTTCGGGAACTACCGTGCCAGCGTGGGGTATGTGCGCCGCAATGGGCAGGATGGTCTCTGGGTACATAAACTTTCTCCTTTAAGTGGCGCAGCAAGAGAAAGCCCTGGGGATAACCTGTTTGGTTGCCTTTAGGGCCACATCACTCGGTCGAGTCAACCACCTTGCCCAGGTAGGCAGGTTGGCGGGGCGTTAGCCCACTCTTGATGCTGGCGCCATTATATATTCGCCGGGGCCAGGTTCAAGAGTGCCGGCGAACACCAGTCACATTTTCAGGCAGGTTGCGGTGGCGGCCTGTAAATCTGATATTCTCAGGGTTATCAATCGGGGAGAGCAGGTATATGCTTTTGGACCACCGGTTACTCAAGGAACGTCAGCGCGCGGAGCGTGAGAGTCATCCCACCAACCTGGCATTGCGAGTGCATCGCGCGCTCAGCTGGCTGGACCGGGCCGAACGGTGTGAGGACCAGGACGGAAAATTTATCTTCCTCTGGATTGCTTTCAATGCGGCCTACGCCAATGACATGGGCGACCAGGAGCGGCCGCATGAAAAACAGCTTTTTCAATTCTTTCTGGAGAAACTTGCCGGACTCGACAAGGACGATGTGCTCTATAAGTTGATATGGTCAGAATTTTCCGGCTCTATCAGGGTGCTGTTGGAGAATCGCTTCGTCTATCAGCCTTTCTGGGACTTCCACAATGGAAAGATCAGTGAGGAGGAGTGGAAATCGGGCTTCGAGCGGGCCAGAAAGGCAGCTAATCATGCTCTGGTCCACCACAAGACAGTGACTGTACTCGCGATCATCCTGGATCGCATGTACACCCTGCGCAACCAGCTGGTTCACGGCGGCGCCACCTGGAATAGCGGTGTGAACAGGGACCAGTTACGGGACTGTTCCGCCTTCCTGGGCAAGCTGGTGCCTTATGTGATCCAGCTGATGATGGACAATCCGAATACCCTGTGGGTGCGCATGGACCACTAGGCACTTACATAAAATTATAAGTGAAGCTGATGGAGTACCAGCGAGGGCGGTTGTGAAAGAAATACCGGTATCCGCCTAGACCCTGGAGAAGAAAAATTGAGCTGATTTCCTGGTTATCGGTTACGTTCTCTACTGAAGCGGTTACCCGGAACCGCTCTGCTGCATCTGAGAGAAACACACGTGCATTCAAAACATGGAATGCGGGAACTTCTCCCGCACTGTTATTTCCGGGATCATTGAAAAAACTGTCTCTTGCGTTTCCGTCAATCTGAAAGCCCAGAAACTTGTCGCTATCCTTTAACTGGAACTCATATCGGGCCATAGCGCTTAACGTCCATTCTGGGGCAAGGGCCATGTCGCGATCTGCTGTCACGCCGCCCGAGTTGGTGACGTCACTCAGTTCGGTATCTACGAAACCACCGTTCAGCCGCAGCGTCAGTCCCTCAATTGGTAGAACAGTGAACTCGGCCTCGGCCCCATACAGATTGCCATCCTTGTTTGTTATAAAGGTACCGGCGCCGACAAAGTTCAGGGTTTGGAAGTCAGAGTAATCGTAGTAAAAAGCTGCCATGCTAACGTTGGCCTTTCGATCCCAGAAAGTGGACTTATAGCCAACCTCGTAAGCCAACAGTGTTTCCGAATCGAACTGTAGTTCTTCGGGAGGCAGGGGAACGGTGATGAACCCGTTATTGAACCCGGCAGACTTGATTCCGCGGGAGATAGAACCGTAGATCAAGGTATCCTGACCGGGCTTGTAATCGAGTTCCAGCTTCCCAGACCATGTATTCTCACTGAAGTCCCTTAAGCTGCCGATAGTCTCATCAGTGAATACATTGCCACCGACATTTGGTCCAACAGGCACGTTGGTAGATTGCTCGTAGCCGGGAAACGGATTTGCGGGGTCGGCGGGGAGGAAAAAGCTGTTGATTTGATCGATCTCTTTTTCGTCTCTTGATGCCCGCGCACCGACTACCAGCGTCCATTCCTCGGCTAAGTCGTATTCAATATTAGCAAATGCAGCGAGACCTTCGGCCTTCTGTTTCACATCCGCATCAAGCATGATAGCGGACGGGAAGTCCTGAAAGAACGGCGCGATCACATCCAGTTCGATATCGTGGTTAAGATAATAACCGCCAAAAGTTAACCGGAAGTCGTCCTTGTCAATAAATGCGCGTAGTTCCTGAGTGAACTGCTCGCTTTCATTGTCGTAGTGGGTTGCACAGAGTCGGACCTGGGTGCCATCGCAGTCTTCGGTCTGGTTGCGTGTATAACGGTTATATGCCGTTACAGAAGTTATCGTGGTGGCGGCACCGATATCCCAGTTTGTAGTGTTTTGTACTATATAATTTTCCGCGCCAATCAGCTCCCGGTTTTGACCGTTGTCTGAGCTATTTGCATCACCGACTCTGCCGAGGCCAACAGCGTCCAGGCCGGGGCCCGTGCCATTGTAATCCCCCCATGTATAACCGCTGTTTTGGGTAGAGGGTTAAGCCGCCAACATTAACTGCCTTGGCGGCACGCCGCCAATGGCGGTGTTCGGTCTTTCGTTATTGTATTGCCAAAGCCATTGAGTGGCCAAATTTTGCGCGTGGTCCAGCGAAACGAACGAATGTAAATCAAGCCACTCATGCCGCACCGTCCGGTTGAAGCGTTCGATATAGGCGTTCTGAGTCGGTTTACCCGGCTGAATATAGATCAGCGTAATCCGATGCTCGTTGGCCCATGCCACCAAAGTTTGGGAGATGTACTCCGGACCATTATCACAGCGAATTGCTGCCGGTTTACCCCGCCACTCGATAATCTGATCCAGCGCCCTTATCACTCGTGGCGCCGGCAACGAAAAGTCCACTTCAATTCCTAAGCCCTCACGGTTGTAGTCATCGATGACGTTGAACGTTCGAATTGTCCGACCATCTCTCAGCCCGTCGGACATGAAGTCCATAGACCAAACCTGATTGGGCGCTCTAGGCACATCCAGTTCTCCAGGATAATCACGTCGAATTCGTCGCCTAGGCTTGATCCTCAGATTGAGCTCCAGCTCCCGATAAATGCGGTACACCCGCTTATGATTCCAGCCATAACCTTTAACGTTCCGCAGGTATAGAAAACATAGTCCAAAGCCCCAGCGCTTGTGGGTTTGCGTCAGGCGTAGCAGCCAGTCAGCAACCAGCGCGTTCTCGCCATCGAGCTTTGCTTGGTAGCGAAAACACGTTTCGCTGATGCCATAGACGACGCACGCCAAACGAATACTGATGCCGTGCTTTGCTATGCCTCTTTTGGCCATCTCACGCCGCGCGGATGGCCTTACAACTTTCCCTCGAGGGCTTCCTGGCGCAGCTCCGATTTGAGGCGCTCCTCGGCGTACATCTTCTTGAGCTGCGCATTCTCTGCCTCCAGCTCCTTCAGACGCTTCATCATCGAGGCATCCATGCCGCCATACTTGGCCCGCCATTTGTAAAACGTCGCGGAACTCATGCCGTATTCGCGGCACAAATCAGTGACCGGCGCTCCGGCTTCTGACTGCTTCAATATCGCCAAGATCTGGCTGTCGGTAAATCGAGACTTCTTCATACGTCACTCCTCGTGACTTCATCATAAAAGTCTCTACTCAAAATCTCGATTATTTTTTGGGGGGATTACAATCCTTCTCGGCGATGACAGCGAGGATTGGAGTGCGGACATTCTTCAGGCTTGCGCGACGTCCACCGAAGCGAAGACTATCAGACATGAAGGCATTTTCGACCATCCACTGCTGCATGAGCTGGCGTAAGAGAGCACCCGCCAATGGGGGATAAGACGAGAGGTAGCGCCCTATCGCCTGATAACCTTCAAGGTATTGCTCATTCCATAAATTTTCCCAAAGGTTGGCGCCGGCGACAAGGGCGTAGGTGGGCTTCCGGCGCTTGAAACTCTTCACCAACAGTGGGCCGGGCACGTTGCCCGTATCGTCGAGCAGATCCTCGGGTTTGATCTTACCTTCACGGATTGCATCGAATGTCGCGCCCAGGTGTCGCAGGTCGAAAGGCGCCGCGATCGTTACCACACTGCGCGCCGATACCGGCACCTTGCCAGCCAGACCGTGGACGAGCATGGCGCCACCCATGCAGTAGGTTAAAAAGTGAACATTGTCATATCCCGACACCTCCGCTACTGCCTTCAGTGCTTGTGGAAGGTAGTGTCCCATGTAAGTTTCGAGCGTATTCGGGGAATCCAGTTCGTCTGCGACGCCCCAGTCCATGACATAGGCGTCAAAGCCCCAGTCCATGAGCATCTGGACGATACTGCCTCCCTTGTAGAGATCGAATATGTTCGACCGTCCGACTAGCCCCAGGAATGCCACAACAGGCGGTCCAAGGCGGGGGGGCGAATCGCGCCGATAGTGACGCATCTCGGCTTTTCCCCCCCGCCATATGACGTCGCTCTGGGTGGGGTGCTCGGGAGCGAATTCGGTGCCGGCGAGCCACTTAATGCCATTGCGTGCACGTAGGAGGTTTCGATGGAGGTGCTCGCGAACGCCCGCCCCGGCTCCTCTTTCATTCGGCTCAGTTGCCATCGCTACTTGACGCTGCTCTTTGCACGCTGCTTCGCACCTGGCGCCTTGCGTGGAGTTGCCTGCTTTTTTGTCGAGCGTACGGTAGCCTGCTGTTTTGCCTTGCGTGGCGCTACGGCTGGGCGAGCTTGCAGTTCAGCCGAGAGCGCCCGGACCTCTGTCGCGAGTTCTACAATTTGGCGATTCAAACGTCGTACGTCACTCCGAGTTGGAATTTGCACTGCGTTGAGCGTCTTTTCGAAAACCCCGCTCGCCGTATCATTGATAGCTCCATCAACCGCCGCCCGCAACTTTTGTAAAGTGAGTAATATATCAGTGTAGTCCTTTGAAGCCACGAGGTCTTCAAGTGGCTCGCCGACAGCTCGCTCCGCCTTGTCGAACAGTCGTCGTATGCACGGTTTTGACTTAGTCATTGCGTCCCATCCTCCTTTGTTCAGGCGGCCGACGCCGTCAGTTCGAAAATAGTGGAATTAACATACCGCTGCTTGTATCTTTAGTCAATGAGGGTGTTTCTACGCGTTGGGTGGATTCCGATTAACCCTAACCTTGGTTGAAAGTTGCGCCATAAAATCCGACTCTGACACGTTGAGATTCTGCTGATTCAGCCTGTCGGATCTGGCCGCCCAAGAAGCTCACTATAATTGCAGCTAGTGGTCCATGCGGAAATTAAGGTTACTTGATTCAAATTCACGTATAATCGCGCCATGGATACTCATGGCGCTTTTACAATGACTTCTCGAGATACAGCGACCCTGGAAAGCTGGATACGCAGCACCTCGCTTCCCCAAGGTCAGATTACTCGAGCGAAAATTATTCTGGCTCTGCCCGAGGGCGTGCCCGTGATGGATGTGGCTGCAGCTCAGCGCGTCTCTCGCAAGACTGTTCACAAGTGGAAGACGCGCTTTATCGAATCGGGGCCGAAAGGTTTGCTTGACCAAGCAAGGCCGGGGCGCCCGTCGGTGATTGACGCAGAAACTGTGAACCGCGTTCTGACACTGACGACGAGTCGCATTCCACACGAGTCTACTCACTGGAGCGTCTCGTTGATGGCGAAGTACGCCGGTGTCACTACCTGGCAGGTTCGACAAATTTGGAAGGCGGCCGATTTGAAGCCGCACCGACTCAGAACCTTTAAGATCAGCAATGATCCGCGCTTTGCCGATAAAGTGGTGGATATCGTCGGTTTGTATATGGACCCGCCGGACAACGCCTTGGTGCTGTGTGTCGATGAGAAAACCCAGATTCAGGCGCTTGATCGCACCCAACCCGGGCTCCCGCTTGCGCCGGGACGCATTGGAAGTCGCACCCACGACTACAAGCGCAATGGCACTGCAGCCCTCTTTGCAGCCTTCAATATTCTGACCGGCGAAGTCATTGGTCGCGTGGAGAAACGATCCCGATCCAAGGAGTTTCTCGCATTCCTGAAGCAGGTCGAGCGGCAAACGCCAAAAGACAAGGACTTGCATATCGTGCTGGATAACCTGAGCGCCCACAAAACCAAGGAAGTCACCGCGTGGGTCGCCAGCCAGCCGAGAATCCACTTTCATTCCACACCGACCAGCGCCTCTTGGTTGAATGCTGTGGAAGGATGGTTTGCGCAACTTGAACGCCGAGCTCTGTACAGAGGCGTCTTCCCCGGCGTTGCCGAGTTGAAGGCGGAGCTGCAACGATTTATTCGCGTTCATAACCGTGATCTCGCCAAACCGTTCAAATGGACCAAGAGCGCCGACACAATACTGGCCTCAGTACAGCGAGCCAAGAATGCGTAACCTAAATAACCGCATGGCCCACTAGATTACGCCAGTTTGGGTCTTTGCAGGAGTGGTGCCGATGCGGTGTTCGTAAACTTCGCGCCTCTCCTCGAGTCAGGAAGGTTGTAGCAGGAGGTTTAATTTTGAAGTTCGCGTTGACAGAAATGCAGCTCTCCAGCACCGCTTTTGAGCATGGAGCCGGGATTCCGACGCAGTTTACGGGTGACGGAGAGGACGTCTCGCCGCCCCTGCAATGGAGAGATGCGCCTGAAGGAACAGCATCATTTTCCGTTATATGTTACGATCCGGATGCTCCAGTCATTCACTTAGATGGAACCATTGGTTTCACCCATTGGCTACTTTACAACCTGCCGGGTGACCTTCAAAGTATCGGTGCGGCGCATGATGGTCATTGCACGGGAGTCAATGATTTCGGTTACACAGGATATGCTGGTCCGATGCCTCCGCCAAATCATGGGGATCACCGCTATTTTTTCTTTCTGTTTGCATTGAGCAGCAGTGCTGGTTTCCCTCCTCGGTTGGGATTGCGACAGTTCGTATCGGCATTAGAGCCATACACGCTGGGTATCTCCAGATTGATGGGGGTCTACAGCAGATAGAGACCATTGAAAGTTAGCCTTACCTATTGCCGGCGTAATTAAATGACTTTCCGGAGCTTCTGAATAATAAGCGAGCCTAACGACAAAGAGCTCAAAATGCTGGTACTGATAAGACATTCTCCAGTTTCGTAGTTGTTCTTGGCCCGTTCACGGATAGTTACTCTCCTACGGGCGCAATAGCCCTGCGTTATTGGATAATGACGGTAGGTAGAATTCAAAATCTTTGCGAGCCTTGGAAGTTGCATATTTTCGAATCTCGCACAATCTATTGAATCCTTACATGGCGGTGATAATAGTTTGAAAAATATCAATATAAGTATGAAGTCCGTTCAGGTTTTCGTTATTGTGGCGGAAAATCGAAGTTTCCGTAAAGCGGCGGAAATATTGAATCGCTCTCAGTCTGCAGTCAGTACTCAGGTTAAGATATTAGAGGAGCGGGTCGGCGTACCTCTATTGCACCGAACGACTCGCCAGGTTGAATTGACAGCGGAAGGTGAACAGTTGTTGGTGCACGCACAGCGAGCAATGGCTGCTCTGGACTTCGGGCTCCACCAGATCGCTGATTCTGCGGAGATTAAAACAGGGCGGGTATCAATAGGCTGTGTGCCGAGTATAGCTGCTACGATATTGCCAACCATTCTTGCCGGGTACCGGGCAAAGCGGCCTGGCATCAAACTCGAGCTTCATGAACTGGACGCAGGACAGCTGCTGAAAGCTATACGACAAGGAATCGTCCACTTCGGAATTGGGCCCGAATTGGAAAGCTTCAGCGACTGTGAGTTTGAGCCCATCACCAGCGAGCCAATTTACGCGCTGCTTCCAAAGTCACATTGGTTGGCAGGCAGAGTTTCAATCAAACTGGAGGAGCTTATAGATCTTCCGTTGATTATCGCCTCATCTTCAGCTTCCCTCAGGAATGCGCTTGACGCCCTAGTGTCGGCCAGAGGCCTACAAATAGTTGACTCAATGGAGGTTAATCAAGTTTATACAATGCTGGCACTTTCAGAGGTAGGACTAGGCGTGGCAATCGTGCCAGGCACAATGGTGCCTAAGCTGAGCAAGGTCTTTCAAGCTTTGCCAATAATAGAGCCTGAGTTTCGGCGAACAATTTGCCAAATAAAGCTCAAGGGCAATGCTTTGTCGCCCGCTGCCCAAGAGTTAATAAATTCGATTGCCAAGGCGTTGCGCAACGAAATGGGGATCGGTTGAAAGTTTAAACGTCTCCAGCCGGTGCGGCTTCAAGCCAAAAGCACGCCATATGCGACTGATTGCCATGGCATTTAACCCGACTTCGTCGGCCATTAACGTCGTCGATCAGTGGGTAGCGTTGGCGGGCTTCTTATGTAACGTCTTGCTAATGACCTCAGTCACTTTATCGTCGTTGATACTGCGAGGGCGGCCACTGCGCGGTGCATCGGTTAAACCGGCAATACGGTATTGCTCGAAGCGGCGACGCCATTTGCTGACTGTCTCGCTGGTTACACCAACTCGTTCACCGACCTCGTGCCCTGTCAGGCCTTCGGTGCTAAGAAGAATTATCCTGGCACGTTGCTGCTCAGCAGCGGGCATTTGATGTTGACGCAACCAGCGCTTCAATTCGATACGCTCCTCGTCGCTGATTTCCAGCACTTTGACCGGGCGCCCCATCTCATTCCCTCCACGGCTACCGCATGTAGACTATAGACAATGGAGGTCCTTATTAATAGTCCGAACTTTTGTTAAAGGACACTAGGGTGGCAGGTGAAAATTCAAATCGAACTTCTGGAAAAGCGCGGAGTTGCCAGATTTCGACATAGTCTTACAAGCGGTAAGTTGCTGCCCAGACCCCCAAACCTCAGGAATTTGAAAATACATCTATAAAATAATCAATATTTTTCTATTAATGATTGCGATAAATGCACTTGTTGGAATGTCGGCGAGGTTGTTAACTGCTAGTTACAATTGTAGCGGTTTGTGGCGCAGACCACTGTCAGTGATTTTTGGCGAGGTCTGCTGGTTAAGAACCGTTTTCAGTGAAGTGTTCTCAAGGCTCAACCACGAGGAATTTTATCGTGACAGTTGATAAAAACTAGATTAGCGGATGTTGGACTGATGCGGGTGGTTGTTAATTCAGTGACGTACTGTCACATTTCAACAAACTTTCCTATATTGAGGAGATACAGGCGGGTATATGCCGCGCCGCCAGCTATCTGTAACGTGACCTTTGGGTCCAGCTAGATTCAGAATGCCGCAGCCCCGGGTAGATAGCCATATTAGGCTTGGCATTCCTGCGGCAATACAATGAAGTGTTATATGGAGAAAAATGGTGAATAACATGAGCAAGGTCGACGGTAACCCAAACACCGAGATGCTTGACGCAATAATCGTCGGTGCCGGCTTCGGCGGGATGTACATGCTCTACAAGCTTCGTGAAATGGGCTTTAGCGTCAAGGCGTTCGATCGCGCGAAGAGCGTGGGCGGAACATGGTACTGGAACCGTTATCCGGGTGCCCGCTGCGATGTCGTAAGCCTCGACTATTCTTATGGCTTTTCTGACGAGCTCCAGCAGGCATGGACTTGGTCAGAGAAATACGCTTCGCAGCCGGAAATTCTTGCCTATGCCGAGTTCGTTGCAAAAGAGCTGGATCTTGAAAAAGACATCCGGTTCGAAACCGAAATTTCCAAGATGCGTTTTGATGAAGAGAATTCCTGCTGGCATGTGACGACATCTGCGGGAGACGTTTCCACGGCACAATATGTCGTGATGGCAACCGGTGTCCTTTCGACTCCCAAGGCACCCGAAATTCCAGGTATCGAGGATTTTGAGGGCGAACTGTACTACACCTCGGTCTGGCCACATAATGACGTGTCTTTCGAGGGGAAGACGGTTGGTCTGATCGGCACCGGGTCATCCGGTATCCAGGCACTTCCCGAAATCGCCAAGGAAGCAGGCAGGGTCCTCGTTTTCCAGCGCACACCAAGCTATACCTTGCCTGCGCGTAATCAGAGGCTGGATTCTAAAATTGTCGAAGAGACAAAGCAGCGCTATGCGGAGCGGAGGAGCGAGGCTAGGAATCATCCGGCAGGACACTTGCGTCCCCTCACGGATCGCAAAACCTTGGATATGGATGAGCAAGAACGGCGACGCCGGTTCGAAGACGCGTGGGAACGCGGCGGCCTCGATATGTTCGGTGAGTTCGGCGACCTGCTGATCAATCAGGAGGCGAATGACGAGATCGCTAAGCTCGCTCACGAAAAGATCGATGAACTAGTTAAGGACCCGAAGACGGCAGAAAAGTTGAAGCCACGCAGCTTTCCCTTTGCCGGTCGGCGCATCTGCCTCGACACGGACTTTTATGAAACATTCAACCGTGATAATGTCGAGCTCGTCGATGTTAGTGTCAACCCGATCGACCATATTGATGCCAAGGGGGTCGTGACGAAGAAGGGGCGTCATGATCTCGATGCGCTTGTGCTCGCGGTGGGGTTTGATGCGATGACAGGCGCATTGCTAGCAATCGATATCGAAGGGCGTAACGGCCGTAGTCTGCGCGACAAATGGGCTGACGGACCATCCACTTATCTCGGCATCGCGATCGAGGGCTTTCCCAACTTATTCACTATCACCGGGCCGGGCAGCCCGTCAGTACTGACCAACATGATCACCTCAATTGAGCAGCACGTGGAGTGGATCGCCGATCTGCTGGATCACATGCGCGGGTCGGAATTAGCGGAAGTCGAGGCGAATGTGGATGCCGAGGTCGAGTGGGTCAAATACACCTATGATCTCGCCAAGGACTCGTTATTGATGAAGGCGAACTCCTGGTTTCTTGGCGCCAACGTTCCTGGAAAGCCGCGAGTGTTTATGCCCTTTGCCGGAGGTCTCGTAGCATATCGTAAGATCTGTGACGGTGTTGCTGCGCAGAGCTATCGTGGATTCCATTTCGCCGACAAGACGCACCGACCAGGCGATATGAAGCACGAGGTTAAGGTGTCTAGACCCTAGGCAAAGCAGGCTACAAAATTCTGGGTTTTCTAGCTACGGCTAGTATTTTATATGAAAAATGATCCCTTGATAGCCTGCGGGATCAGCGAATTGAAAAATAAAGGCAGGACAAAGAACAACCAGCGTCTTGCCACTTTAACAACTGCCTCAGCGAGCTGATAGCATAATTCAAATGATCGGCCGACTCGGCGGAGAAAGCCACAAGGTATTGTATCATGATAGTTTATAAGAACTACGTCGATGGGGCTTGGACAGACACCATTGCCGGTGAGTCGCTGGAAACTGAAAATCCTTATACGCGAAAGCCATGGGCTACGATAGCAAGGAGCGGCCCTGACGATGTAGACGCCGCTGTTGAGGCGGCTTCTCAGGCATTCGAGGGTGGGCCTTGGTCAACGATGACGGCCTCAGCCCGGGGCAACCTTTTGTGGCGGATGGGGGATCTTCTCGAGGCCAATGCAGACAGGCTTGCAGCACTGGAGACCAACGATAACGGACGCGCCATAACGGACGTAAAGAACGCCGTCGTCTATCTTTCGGGTTTCTTCAGGTACTTCGGTGGATTGGCCGATAAAATAGAGGGGGCGGTTCCGCCGCTGGAAAAACAGAACCATTTCAACTACACGCGCCATGAGCCTTACGGCGTGGTCGCGGCCCTAATACCCTGGAACGCCCCTTTATTGCTGGTTATTTGGAAGTTGGCGCCTGGACTTGCCGCTGGAAACACTTTTGTCATCAAGCCGCATGAGCTTGCTTCCGTAGCAACTCTTGAGTTGGCGGCTCTGTTTACGGAGGCCGGGTTTCCTCCAGGTGTCGTCAACGTTATTACCGGAACTGGAGCTGAAGTGGGCGAGCATCTAGTTGCACATCCGAAGGTGGCGAAGATAGCGTTTACTGGGGGTGACGTGGCTGGACGAGCTGTCTACATGGCTGCTGCGAGTGGTTTTAAGCCGGTCACACTTGAGCTCGGAGGAAAATCTCCAGCTATAGTATTTGATGATGCTGATCTCGACAATGCAGCCAGCAGCGTCGTCATGGGGATGTTCACCGCATCCGGGCAAGCTTGTATCGCTTGTTCGCGTATTTTGGTGCATGAAACCGTTTACGGTGTATTTCTCAACAAGATTGAAGGCCTGCTATCTAACGTAAAAATTGGGGATCCCTCTGACCCTGAGACAGACATCGGTCCCATGGGTGGACGTCCGCAGTATGACAATGCAATGAAATATCTTCAAATTGCCAAAGAAGAAGGAGCCACAGTTGTTGCCGGTGGTGTGGCTTCCAAGCGACCTGGATGTGTCGGTGGCTACTTTATCGAACCAACCATTTTGGGTGACGTTACTAACAATATGCGTGTTGCTAGAGAGGAGATTTTTGGGCCGGTTGTGTGCTGTCTGAAATTCAAGGATGAGGATGATGCCGTCCATATTGCCAACGATTCGGCGTTTGGACTGGGCGCCGGTATCTTCACTGAGAACACCCGTCGCGCCATCCGGGTATCGAATCGACTACAAGCGGGGTCTGTCTACATAAACACCTATCGACAAGTCAGTTACATGTCGCCCTTTGGGGGTTATAAGCAGAGCGGTATAGGCCGTGAAAACGGTTCGGAAGCGATACGGGAGTATTTGCAAACCAAGAGTGTTTGGCTTTCATTGAGTGATACCCCGCCACCTACGTTCGGAAAGCCCTATGGGTAATTTAGTGTTGTCCAGAGTTTGTGCGCTAGATCACAAGACCATCGTCTAATCCACAGGAAAGGTAGACTGTGGACTCCGACGATCGAAATCAAAAGGGACTATAACATGCCATTGCACCCATTCATTGACGCGATGTTAGAAAATATGGCTGATGCGCCCGCAATTTCAGAGGGCTCGCCGGAAGAGGCTCGGGCGAATTTGGCTGCTAGAAGAGATGCGCTGGGGTCGGGTCCGGAGATGGAGAAGGTACAAGACATCGAAATACCCACTCGCGGCGGAGTGCTTAATGCGCGACTTCTTGTTCCGCTCTCTGCACCCGTCGGTCTAATCGTCTATCTGCACGGCGGTGGCTGGGTTCTGGGCGCAACCGATGACTTCGACGCATACGCCCGTGCGCTGGCCGCAGCATCAGGCTGTGCTCTCCTGTTGCCCGACTATCGACTCGCACCGGAATATCCATTCCCCGCAGCACTCGAAGACGCCGAGGATGTGCTGCGCTGGGCTGTGCAGGACAGGCTTGGTATGGGGGCCGACCTGCCGCTGATCATAGCCGGCGATAGCGCGGGGGCCAATCTGGCTACTGTTATCGCAAGAAAACTGTGTGAGACTGTTCCGCTTGCTTTGCAGGTACTTTATTATCCTATTGCTGATTCTGATTTCGATAACGACAGCTACCGTCAGCATGGTGAAGGCTTGCCATTGACCAAGAAAGATATGGAATGGTTTTTTGGTCATTACGCGCCGCACGTCGACTGGACGCATCCCGACATCTCCCCCTTGAGAGCCGAGGATTTGGGCTCCATGCCTCCGGCTGTGGTGGTGACTGCAGAGTATGACGTGTTGTCGGCTGAAGGTTCGGCCTACGCGGCTAAGCTGCGAGCGGCAAAAATTCCGGTGACCGAACGTTGTCTCGCCGGGTTAACTCACGGTTTTGTTCGTCTACATAACCTCTTGGAGCCAGCGCAGGAAGAGCTTGCAGCGGTGGGTCAGGATATCGCCGATGCCTGCAGGTCGTCGAAAATGAGACGATCTTGATCAAGAGAATATAATCATTGGCGCGCAAGAAGCCAACTATGCGTTATTCCCGAACAATATCTTCAAGAAATCAATTTGTGAACCGTCTGAGCGATGAGATAAAATTCCGCACTCAGTCGCAGGAAAACGAGCGAGAACGTGGGGAATGGAATTGCAACGGTGAAAATCTCCATCAAGGTTACTCCAGTCCACGTTGGAAACCGTATGTCAGACGCAGAAAAGAGAAACGCTGTAGAAGCGTTGTCGCTTACTTAAGCCTCTGCGAGGAACAGTGCTGTGAGATTAATTAACGCACCACCGAGCCCATACGGGCGGAAAATTGCGATAGCACTCAAAGAGAAGCAAATAGCATTTGAGACGTATTACGACCAGCCGTGGGGTGACACAACCTGTACGGTTGATTATAGCCCACTAGAGCAGCTTCCGATACTGGTGCTGGATACTGGCAAGGCGATATATGATTCGACCTATATCTTGGAGTGGCTGGAACTTCGTTATCCGGAGCCTCCGCTGTTGCCTACGGATGTGGATGGCATCCTCGGGGCTAAGTTACTCCAGATGCTGGGCGAGCGGGTGATGGAGGCTGTCCACCAAATTACGTTCGAACTTAAGCGCTCGTACCCCAGCGAAGATTGGGTCTCTCGGCAAACGCGCAAGGTCCGGAAAGGTCTGGATGAGATTGATCGACTTGTCTGTGGCCGCTGCCCTGCTGTCGGAGATGCCATTACAGTAGGTGATATCGCCGTAGGTTCGACGGTACTAGTGTTTGATTTTTTGATATCAAACGACTTTGCACCGGATCTGGAGGTTCTGCGGTGGCGGCACGACCGCCGAGACTTGGAAACATTCATTGGTGCTCTTGAAAATAGACAGTCGTTCCAGGAGACCAAACCTGCAATGATGGACGTCGATCTCCAGGCCGTCGTCTGCTAGCCCAAATGTTATTAGTAGCACTACCCCTGCGGCATATGCGGGAGAATTGCTGTCAATGTACGGTACTTCATAGACTGGTGCTCAGCAGCTACTTGCTGCTCATCGAATCATCGCATAGGAGCCACGATGTCACAATCTGAACCAACGCCAGCCGAGTCGTCTGATAAAGAGACCTCGGTAGAAATTGCTGACGGGATTGCATCAATCATTATCAATCGGCCTCATGCTCGCAATGCCATCAGTCTGATCACCATGTCAGAGTTGGAGTTGGCACTGACAAAAGTATCTCAAAGCGATGTACGAGTGCTGGTCATTCGGGGAGCCGGAGATCGCGCTTTTATCTCAGGCGGAGATCTTAAGGAGCTTTCCGCTATTCGCGACCAGCAGGGTGCGGTAGCAATGGCTACAACAATGCGTCGATTGCTAGACCGGTTCGCGGACTTTGAGCTACCGGTAATCGCTGCCGTCAATGGCCATGCTTTGGGCGGTGGAGCTGAGGTCGCAGTGGCCGCCGACATTCGAATAATGGTCGAGGATGCAACAATTGGTTTTACCCAAGCCAAGCTCGCTATCATGCCTGCTTGGGGAGGCGGAGAACGGCTGGTCGAATTGGTGGGTCCCGCACAAGCTCTTGCCCTGATCGGCACAGGGCGACGACTCAGCGCACCTGAGGCACTCAGCCTTGGGTTGGTGGAGTACACTGCGCCACGAGAGCAGTTTGACGACGCTTGGCGTGATCTTGCGGCCAGCTTTGCTGAGCTGTCAGGGGATGCCGCACGTTCGATAAAGTCAGTTGTAAAGGCTGCTCGACCAAGGGTTCATCGACATCTCGAACAGGACGCAGTAAGGCATTTCGCTCACCTGTGGGTTGCCGATGAGCACTGGCAAGCTGCCGAAAGGCTCGGAACAAAACGTCGAGACTGAACCGTATTAAGAAAAATATAGCACGTTTTACTTATTACTGAGAGATTACTTGTCAGTCTGTCTTTTGACCGTTAATAAGGAATGAACTGTGGCAGAGGAAAAAAAATCGTTAACGCACACTGATGCAGGTATCGCGGTAGCAGCCGTTTATAATGAGAACGATCTACCACAACTAGATGCTATCGGGAGTCCTGGGAGTTACCCCTACACGCGAGGCAACTTCCCAACAGGTTACAGGCACCGTTTATGGACCTTCCGGCAGTATTCGGGCTTCGGCACTGCAGAGGAGTCGAATCAACGATACCAGTATCTTTTGTCAGCCGGCGGCACAGGGCTTTCAGTCGCACTGGATTTACCGACGCAGTGTGGCTACGATTCCGACGATCCGGAAGTTGAAGGAGAGGTTGGCCGAGTTGGTGTCGCACTCGACACACTCCGTGATGCCGAGATTCTGTTCGATCAAATTCCACTGGATAAAATTAGCACCAGTTTCACGATTAATGGCACCGCAGCAATTATTCTGGCGTTTTACGTAGCAGTGGCAGATCGCAAGGGGATCGCGCGCGAAAAACTCCGTGGCACAATACAAAACGACGTTCTCAAAGAATATGCCTCTCGTGGTACCTGGATCTGGCCCCCCGAGCCGTCAATGCGCCTCATCGCAGATACCATCGAGTTTTGTGCGGCCGAAATTCCGCGCTTTAATGCAATTTCAGTTGCCGGTGCTCACTTTCGTGATGCCGGGGCAAGCGCAGTCCAGGAAATGGCGTTCACTTTGGCGGATGGTATCGCCTACTGTGATGAGGTCACGTCACGCGGTAAAATGACAATTGACGAATTTGCTCCGCAGATATCCTTCTTTTTCTATACACACAGCGATTTTTTCGAAGAAGTTGCTAAGTACCGAGCGGGGCGTCGGATATGGGCGTCCATCGTGCGTGAACGCTTTGGCGCGAAAGATGAGCGTTCAGCGATGTTTAGATTTGGCTGTGTATGTGGCGGCGCTTCCCTGTATGGACCACAGGCGAAAAATAATCAGGTTCGCGTTGCCTACGAAGCCATGGCCTCAGTGCTTGGCGGCGTCCAGTCGATGTTCACTGCTGCATGGGATGAACCATTCGCCTTGCCTTCAGAAGAGTCGACCACAATGGCCCTCCGTACTCAGCAGGTTCTCGCCTACGAAACAGGTGTCGCACGCGTTGTAGATCCGCTTGGTGGCTCCTATTATGTGGAAGCCTTAACAGACGCAATGGAGCAGCAAATCAGGGAGATCATGGCAGATATCGAGAGCCATGGCGGCATGGCGGTGGCGGTCGCAGATGGTTACGTACAGACACTGATTGCGGAAGAGGCCTACAGCTTGCAGAAAAGAATTGAATCGGGAGAGCGTCCCATCGTCGGCGTCAACAAATTCCAAACAGAAGAGCCCGTACCAGAGGTGCAGGCTTATGAGATGAACGACGACAACTATCAGCGTCAAATCCAGCGTCTGGAATCGGTGAAGAAGGAACGTGATCAAGATGCTGTGCAGAAACTGCTTGCGAAACTTCAGCACTCAGCCGGAGAAAAGGATATCAACCTCATGCCGATTTTAATTGAGTGCGCTCATGCGTACTGTACGGTTGGAGAAATGGTAAAAGTGCTCAAGGAAGCATGGGGTGAGTTCGATCAGCCAGCTGTATTTTAGACAGTAGTAGGAAACGAAAAATGATTTTGTCTGATAGTCTTGGTGGCCCGCTGGCGGGTATTAGAGTACTCGATTTCTGTCATTTCCTTGCAGGGCCTTATGCCACAATGGCGCTTGCTGAAATGGGTGCAGATGTAATAAAAGTAGAAGACTTGGATCATCTGGATTCTGCAAGAAATCTCGGCCCTCACTTTATTGGCGAGCAGTCTCTTTATTTTGCTTCTCTTAACTGGGGTAAACGTTCAGTTGCGATGAAGTTTGCTGATCCGAAATCGCGGCAGGTCGTGTTGGATCTAGTGCGTAGTGCTGACGTTGTACTTGACAATTATCGCCCAGGAGTAATGACGAAGCTTGGTCTCGACTATGACTCGCTTGTTGAGGTTAGGCCCGACATAATCAGTTGTTCCCTTTCGGGTTTTGGCGCAACGGGTCCGAGTGCTCGAGGCGTCGCTTACGATTACACCATTCAAGCACTGAGTGGAGTAATGAGTCTCACTGGAGATCCAGACCGGCCGCCAGGCAAGGCGGGCATTTCCTACGTCGATCATAGTGCCGGGCTTGCGGCCGCATTTGCTGTTTGCGCGGCGTTAGTCGAGCGAGCGAACACAGGTCGGGGCAGGTATATCGATGTTAGTCTTCTCGATGTCCAGATGTCGATGCTTACTTACCTGGCAAGCTGGCAGCTGAATGCCGGCGCCGAGCCTCAGCGGACGGAGGGCGGTGCACATCCGACACTCGTACCGGCACAATTGTTTGCCACTTCGGATGGCTATATTTCAGTATTTGTAGGTAATGATCCGATGTGGGCGCGACTTGTTCTGGTGCTAGAGGAGCCGCGATTGGCAAGCGAAGATTACGCCACCAATGACCAAAGGCTGGCGCGGCGAGAAGAAGTATTGGGTCTTCTACAGTACTGCTTTGCCCGTCAAACCAGCGCAGATTGGACGCAGCTTCTGACTAAGCAGCAGGTGCCTTGTGCGTCGGTTAATAGTGTCGGGGAAGCGCTGAAAAATGAACAAGTTAGAGCACGCAAGTTGGTCACTCGGTCTGAGCATCCACGATACGGTAGTTACGAGCATGTATCCGGTCCTGTGCCGTCAATGCGTGCTTCCGATACCGATAGAGGGGCGCCTCTGGTTGGAGAACACACTGCGGAAGTGTTGGGTGAAATGGGCTATGATAAAAAAGACGTTGATCTGTTAGCTGCGCAAAGCGTAGTGGTAGTTCAGTAGGACCGCGGAGCAGACTTGGTGTTTTTGAACAGCTTGGCCGTGACAGCCCTGACGAACGATATTTTTATAAATATGAATTATTAATGTACACCGATCAGAGAGAATTTCCATGCCTGCCAAAGTACTCGTAGCAAAACCCGGTCTTGATGGCCATGATCGCGGTGCCAAAATGGTGGCGCGGGCATTGCGTGACGCGGGATTCGAAGTGATATACACCGGTATCCGGCAGCAGCCAGCTTACATTGCCAGGATTGCCGCTCAAGAGGATGTAGACATTGTCGGCCTGAGTATCCTAAGCGGTGCGCACCTGTCGATGACCAAGAAGACGATCGATGCACTTAGACAGGCAGGGGCTAACGACGTCCATGTAATCGTCGGTGGAACAGTTCCTACTGGAGACACGTCGAAACTTCTTGCGATGGGTGTCTCTGATGTGTTTCCCACCGGAACCACGCTTGAAGAGCTTGTAACCAGATGTAAGGCGCTGGTTGCCACTTCGCCCGAGGTCTGACGAGATGGCTCGATGTAAAAGGCCTATAGACGAATTGATTGCCGAAGCCTTCCAGGGAAGTGAATTCGCTCTGGGGCGTTTGTTGTCTCTCATTGAGGACGGGGGCGCCGCAGCCGATTTAATCTCATCTCATGTTTTTCCGTACACGGGGCGCGCCCGCGTTATTGGTATTACGGGTGCTCCGGGCGCCGGCAAGTCGACCCTGAACAATGCATTGGTAAAAGAGCTGCGCACAGGTGACATTCGGGTAGCAGTGCTGGCGGTGGATCCAACATCTCCATATTCCGGAGGGGCCATACTGGGCGATCGTGTTCGGATGGCCAGCCATGTCGGTGATTCTAAGGTTTTTATTCGTTCCGTGGCGACCCGTGGCCATCTCGGCGGACTAGCGTTGTCAATACCTCAGGCTGTAAGAGTGTTGGATGCTGTAGGCTTTGACTGGATTATCATCGAAACGGTCGGCGTGGGGCAAGTTGAACTAGCAATATCCGACACCGCAGACACTACGATAGTTGTTGTGAATCCGGGATGGGGTGATGACGTGCAGGCGGCGAAGGCTGGCCTGCTGGAGATTGCCGATCTATTTGTCATCAACAAAGCTGATCGAGCTGGTGCTGAACAAACGAAGCTGGACTTGCAGCAAATGATCGAGTTGAAAACGCCTACACCGACATGGCAGCCTCCCATACTTATGACGGTCGCGATCCAGGGAATGGGCATTGGGGATGTGGCTGCCAATGCGCTGAGGCATCATCATTGGATGGAAGACAGTGGGCGACTGGTGGAGCAGCGTGATAGGACGTTGTGGCTTGAGGTCGAAAACATCTTGACCCAACGCTGCATTGGCAAAGTTCGGAAACAGGTTCAACAAACCCGAAGCCGTTCCCTGCGAGCTAGTTTTGCAGATCGTCAACTGGATCCAATAAAGATAGCCAACGAAATTGTCGACTTAGTGGACTGATATGATACCCAAAAGGTGAGGAGATTTACGATGATAATCAAAAAATACTTTGGGCTAGTATTGCTGATGATGGCTCCGACGCTCTTCGCGGCTGAGGCTTTCATCAGCGGAAAAGTAACGAACGCGGAGGGCGGGGATCCTGAAGCGGGTGTCTGGGTGATAGCAGAGACAGAGAGCCTGCCCACTGATTACCGAAAAATTGTAGTTACTGATAGTGACGGACGGTTTTTATTGCCTGAACTACCGCAAGCAGACTACTTCGTCTGGGTTCGAGGGTATGGCCTGGCTGATTCTGCTAAGACGTCTGCGAAAGTCGGAGACGAGGTTAGTATTAAAGTTAATACTGCTAAAGATGCCGTAGAGGCGGCCGCTATTTATCCTGCCAACTACTGGCTCTCCATGGTGGTCCCCCCCTCTTCAGAAGCGTTAAAGGAAGCCGAGAATTCGTACCCAACACGCAACGTATGGCTCGACCAATTTACATTGAACTGCCAGGCGTGCCATCAGATGGGAGGTCCGGAGACAAGGTTTCCTCTCCGTGAATTCTATGATCACGGATTAAAAAAAGCGGGAACCATGAATGACATGGGGAAGCAGCTCAATCGTGATCTACTCCTGGATACCCTTGGCGATTGGGGTAAGCGTATTCACGCAGGTAGTGTGCCAACTCAAACCCCCCCCCGCCCGGAAGGTATAGAACGAAATTTGGTTATCACACAGTGGGAGTATGGTGATAACTACACTTATTCCCACGACGTGATTTCTACTGACAAGCGCAATCCGCACGTTAATGCCAATGGAATCGTTTATGGACTCGATCTCGGCAATGACTATTTAATCAAGCTCGATCCTAATAAACATTCCTGGGAACAGGTAAAACTGCCAGGTTGGCAGGAAGGGGAAGGAAAACCCTGGTGCGAACAAACCTTCGTGCCACTAAGCGGAGGGGAGCCCGTTCCAAGTGGGCCTGAGATGCTCGGCTGTCCCGAGCCTGGCACCTACACCCCCCACAAGGATGCGTACCAGAATCCGGTGAATCCTCATAACCCAATGATGGATAGCACGGGAAGAGTGTGGATGACCATGCAGATCCGTAGACAGTGGGGTGAAGATCTACCTGAGTTCTGTAAAAGGGATCCTGTAATTGCCGATAACCTGCACCATCGCCAACTTGGCTACTATGATCCGGAAACAAAGAAAGTTGTTCAGGTCGACACCTGTTTTGGTACGCATCACCTGCAATTCGATGACAATGATGTGCTTTGGGTTAACGGTGACCCGATGGTTGTCGGCTGGCTTGATACAAAAAAGTATGACCCAGACAAGCCCGAAACTCTGGAGAAGGCAATGGGATGGTCGGAGTCAAAAATTGACACAGACGGCGACGGCGTTGCCGATAAGCTTATCTATGGCTTTCGCTACAGTATTATTCCTAACCCAGTTGATGACGATGTATGGCTGGGCCTGCCCCCAGGCGGTTTATTTCCCGATTACGCTCAGCCTGGCTACTTGATGAGGTATGACCCGCAAACGGATGTTCACGAGGCTTACCAACCGCCTTCGCCAGGTTACGGGCCGCGCGGGATTGATGTAGATAGCAAAGGCAAGATATGGACTGCACTGGGTGGTAGCGGCCATCTGGCACGTTTTGATCGCAGTCGCTGCAAACAAACCTGGGGATCCGGGGACCAGTGCCCGGAAGGCTGGACACTTTGGGAAACTCCCGGGCCACGCTTCAGCGTGTCCGGAGTTGATGAGCCGAGTTCGACTGATAAACACTATTACATCTGGGTAGATCAATTCGACACCCTGGGGATGGGTACCGATACAGTGATAGTTAACGGCACTAACTCCGATTCACTAATAGCATTCCAACCGGATACGGAGACGTTCACCGTAATTCGCGTGCCGTATCCACTAAGAACCTACACGCGCGGTGTGGATGGTCGTATTGACAATAAGAAAGCTGGATGGAAGGGGCGCGGACTCTGGTTTACCAACGGCCTGGATCCTATCTTTATGTCGGAAATACCTAAAACGTATGTCGGACATGTACAGTTGAGACCGAATCCTCTGGCACATTAGTCCAATCCATTTCGAGGCTCCGCCTGCACCTGCAGAGCCTCGATTCTCACTGATTGCACGATAGCGTATGTGTTCGCCAACTTAGCTGGTAGGAGCGGTCGAAAGATATGAAAGGAGATACTCTGACAGACCGTGTCGGCCCGCCCGGATTGGATGCGCCAACGCTTTTTTTTGAAGATCTCGTTGTCGGAATGCAATATCTGAGCCCAGGCCGAACGATAACCGAGGCGGATATCGTTGGGTTCGCAGGCCTCTCCGGAGACTACAACCGATTGCATATTGATCAGACATTCGCCGAAACAACCGTCCACGGCGGCCGGATCGCACATGGTCTGCTTGTTTTATCGATTCTTTCAGGATTATCAACTCGGGTAACACTCATGTCGGCCTTGGGCGATACCATGGTGGGGCTTGCCGGTCTCAATTGCCGTTGGATTCGCCCTACTTTTATCGGTGACACGCTGCATGTAAAGCTGACCGTAACTGAGCTTAAGCCTACTAGCAAAGGTGATAAAGGTGTTGTGGTTCTTAATCGAAATGCGTTGAATCAACACGGGAAGGTTGTATTAGAGAGTACATGGACATTACTGGTCAGTACGCGATGTGGCGAGTGAACTTCATAAGCTCACCTGCTTGAATGACTTCTCCATTTCATATGTTCTAGGCTGGCAGAGGCTATATGTCCGTGTGCCCATTGTTTCATCGACGGTTTCGATGTGATGTATGCCCCCACATTTTTGGTTTCAATGTTTAGGTGACGGTACGCTGAATCAATGGAGCGGTACTATTCCAGGTGACTGACACCCGCGCGATATCAAGAAAAATTGGCTGAAAAATAGAATGCACGACACGGTTTCATTAGAAAATCGCAAATATCGGTTCGAACAATTCAATTGAATGCGTGGTATGGCTCTGCTTTACTCAGGTGTTTTAGTTTGTGGAGTTTTTTGGGTCCGACTCAATCCCTCGGTGTCTAGGCGTCTCGAGTGAGGGTCGATATTCAGGCCGAAGCTCTCTTGATAAAATTTTATATAGAAAATAGGAGTTGTGAACATGGGAAGAGTTGCTGGAAAAATTGCTCTAGTATCAGGAGCCGCTGGCGGTATCGGCTCAGCATGCGCTCGCAAGTTGGCAGCAGAGGGAGCTTCCGTTGTGCTTGTTGACGTCAATGAAGATATGGGTGAAGAGGTCCTTGCCCAAATCAAATCAGAGGGCGGAACCGGCTACTACGCAAATTTGGATGTGACCAACGAAGATAGCTGGGCTTCACTGATGGACAAGATTCAAGACCTATATGGAGGCTTGAACATAGCAGTCAACTGTGCTGGTGTCTCCGTGAAGCAGCTGTCTTTTCCGACAGAGACGACAATGGAGGAATGGCAGCACATCACTGGAATAAATCTTGACGGTATCTTTCTTGCTACCAAGAATGAGTTGGCGCTAATGATGAAAACTAATCCCGTAAATGGTTCAATCATCAATATCTCGTCTGTATTGGGGATTGTGGGACAGGCAGGACTTGGCTCCTACAATGCTTCAAAAGGTGGTGTTAGGGTATATAGCAAGTCTGTCGCTCTTTCGTGCGCACAAGAAAAGGTTAATGTACGTGTAAACACCATACACCCAGGATTTATTCGTACGCCCCTGCTCGAACAGTCAATCAACCGTTTTGATGACCCTCAGGAAGGCCGGCGTGTTTACGATGCGCTCCAGCCCATTGGTAGGCTAGGAGAGCCAGAGGACATCGCATTCGGCGCGCTATACCTCGCATCGGATGAGTCTAGCTTCGTTACTGGTTCGGAACTCGTGATCGACGGTGGTTTTATTGCGAAGTAGGCTGCGAATTTTAAAAGAATTTTAAGAAGGGGTCACATCGATGAAAGAGAATAAAAAGCTCGAAGGCAAAGTAGCGATTATCACAGGTGCCGCACGTGGTCAGGGTGCTCATGAGGCACGGCGCTTTGTTTCCGAAGGAGCAAGGGTAGTCCTGACCGACATAAACGATTCCGGAGAAGAGGTAGCCAAAGAGCTTGGCGAGGATGCCATCTTTGTACAGCATGACGTTGGCGACGAGGATCAATGGAATCAGGTAGTGAATGCCGGGGTCGAAACGTTCGGAAAAATAGATGTACTCGTCAATAATGCGGGAATATTTAATCCTGGCTCGATTGAAAGCACCACAAAAGAATCGTTCGAACTGCACTTTCGAGTTAATCAGCTCGGTGTATTCCTTGGCATTAAGTCTGTTATTGCCGAAATGCGGCGCGGTGGCGGTGGATCCATTATCAATATCTCGTCTATTGCCGGATTAAGAGGCTATTCAGATATGATTGCTTATTGCAGTACTAAGTGGGGCGGGCGCGGTGCCAGCCTGGCTGCGGCAAAAGAGTTGGCGCCATTCCAGATACGGCTTAACTCGGTTCATCCGGGCCTTGTTGATACGCCCATGCTCAACGATCACACCCCTGAGGCCTTGGCGCAATATAAAACAGCTATTCCACTAGGTCGGATGGGAACCTGCGATGACATTGCTGAGATCGTTTTATTTCTCGCCTCAGATCTATCGGCAAACGTGACTGGCGCGGAGATTTGTACGGATGGAGGCATGACCCTTTAAGTAGTCTTTTATACCATGACACAACACCATTGAGATGTTTCCCGCTCATTCGGAAAACTAAATAGATGCGAGGTTTTTTCTGATTGTTTGAAACTCGTCGGATGGCACAATAACCTTTCAGACGTTAACAGATATTTATCAAGGAAACTCATGACTGCTCCGTTGGAAGGAATTGTTGTGTTGGATTTAACCCGAAACCTCGCTGGTCCGTTTTGTACCATGATACTTGGTGACTTGGGCGCCCGGGTTATCAAGATTGAAAAACCGGGTACCGGGGACGATACCCGGGATTGGTGTCCTCCAGCTTGGCAAGGGAAAAGCTCGCTTTTTCTGGCCGTTAACCGCAACAAAGAAAGTATAGCGCTCGATATCGATACGCCCACAGGGGCTGAAGCCATTCGTCGTCTTTCATCTAAAGTGGACATCGTGGTCGAATCATTCCGGGGTGGAAGTCTTGAAAAAAAAGGTTTTGGTTTCGAAGACCTGAAGAAGTTTAATTCTAAACTTGTTTACTGCTCATTAAGTGCATTCGGTGCACGTGGCCCCCTCCGTGATCGACCAGGTTATGATGCTTTGATGCAGGCATTTTCGGGGATTATGAGTATCACAGGTGAAGCTGATCGGCCGCCAGTGAGGGTCGGACCATCAATTATTGATATGGGTTCTGCACATTGGGCAGCACTTGGTATTCTATCTGCCCTTCGCGCACGTGATCAGAGTGGTGAGCCGCAGCACGTGGAGACTAGTCTTCTGGAGACTGGTGTAGCATGGATGTCATACTTCGCTGCAGGCTATTTTGCGGATGGAACGATTGTGGGGCGTAGCGGCACCCGTCATAGCGCGATGGCGCCTTACGAAGATTTTATGACGAAAAACGGTACCATTTATATTGCAGCGCCAAACCAGAGTCTATATTTATCTTTATGTACTGTGCTTGAGGCTCCAGAGCTAGCGAATGATTCGAGATTCTCCACCAATTCCGATCGGTTGGCTCACCGGAGTGAGTTGCATGATGCAATTGAAAAACACCTCGCTCGCGAAGACAGTGACACGTGGGAGACCCGTCTTGTTGAAGCGGGGGTCCCGTGTTTGCGCTTACAGACAGTAGACCAAGTTATGGCACATCCTCAAGTCGAGGCTCTGGGCCTTGTGCGAAATTTCAATCACCCTGAGATACCCGACTACCGCCTTGTAGATCACCCTGTCTCGTATAATGGTGTTCGGTCATTCCGGCAGGATCCCGCACCGGATCTTGGTCAGCATACCGAAAATATTCTTCGCTCCCTGGATTTTGAAGAGGAGGAAATTACAGAGATGTGTGGTTTGAATGTTTAGCGTGTTATCAGCCGGGTATTAGGAGCCGACTTCATGTATAAAGGACCTATAATTGATGCCTTTCTCCACGGTCCATGGATCGGCACTGGTTCGGGTTCGAGCGTTCGCGCAGACCGTGTTGAATGGATTGATGATCCGCGCCTTCGAAGGGTTATGCGAACATTTAAGCACGACAAGAGTGCGGCGGTTCCGCATCTGGAAGTACCCGAGCTGATTACAAAGCTAGACAGCGCCGGAGTTGAACGTGGAGTCCTCGCGACCAAGGTCTACTATCCTGCTCCAGCGGATTCTGTCCTCACCCTAAACCGCGAATTTTCTATAATGGCCGCTGCGAGCGGCTTACGCTTGAAATGGATCGCGTCAATCATCCCGCCTGAGCTCGGAGCTGCGAGTTACTGGGATGTAATGCAAAATACGCGGCTAATCGACGAAATTCACGCTGACCCCAATCTATGCGGTGTTCACTTAACGCCCTCGCCTTGGGGAATATTGCCGAACGATAAGTGGTTCTACCCGGTCTATGCTAAATGCGTAGAATATGGCCTTACGGTGTTTACTTATGTAGGCGCCCCTGGTCCATTGTGGCCGATGAGGCCGAACAACCCGGAGTATCTGGATGATGTTGCGCTCGCTTTTCCCGATTTAAATATTGTCGCCCACCATATTGGAGATCCGTGGACAGAAATGTCGATACGTCTTGCGGCCCGTCATGAAAATTTCTATATTTGCACATCTGCTTGGTCGCCAAAGGCCTATCCGCAAACTCTTCTTGATTTTCTGTCTGGTAAATGGCACGGAGTGAAGGGATCTGACAAGGTCCTTTTTGCGTCTGATTTTCCCTTGTTGAATTTGCAAACCACAACAAATGATGCGAGGGAGATGGAATTGCCCACGGAGCGGCTGGAGAATTTTCTATATAACAATGCGGCACAGTTACTGTGGCGCAAACCTTAGATTTTAGACTTTCATAGTTTCGCAGAGGTATAGAAGAAAATGTACTCGATAAAAACAGATATCGCGTGGAGTACGCCTGACTCGATTACAGTGTTTGGAAAAGATCTTCCAAGTGAAATATTGGGGCACCTCAGTTTTGGCGACATGGCCTTTCTTGAGATCACGTCACGCGTCCCATCCGCGAATGAGTCGCGGATGTTTAATGCAATGCTTGTGACGCTGGTCGAGCATGGATTAACGCCGAGCACGATTGCAACTCGCATGACCTATCTTGGTGCGCCGGAGGCCATGCAGGCCGCCGTTGCAGCCGGCCTAAGCGGGCTGGGAAGTGTATTTGTTGGAAGCGTCGAGGGGAGTGCGAAGCTGCTCTACGAGGCTTTGCCGGAGCCAGGTTCTAACTCGGATATCCCTGCCCTGGCCCGGGGCATTGTAAGTTCACTGGCCGAGCAGGGTCTGATCGTGCCTGGTATAGGGCATCCGTTTCATAAACCTATTGATCCTCGCACTCCTCGTCTTATCGAGATTGCAGAGGAAACTGGCTTTTCCGGACCCTACGTGGCGTTAATTCAAGAGGTAGCCGCTGAAGTTGAGCGCCAGAAGGGAAAATCAATGCCAGCAAACGCGACCGGTATTCTAGGGGCCTTGTGTTGTGAGATGGGATTTGATTGGAAAGTCTGTCGCGGAATTGGAGTCATGGCCCGGGCTGTGGGGTTGGTTGGCCATATCCTGGAGGAGGCACGGAATCCTATCGCACGGGAAATCTGGTTACAGACCGAAAAAGAGGCGACTTCCCACTTCCGCAAAGATTCAGCCGACTAGCTATATCATCGTAGTTTTTGCGGCGAAAAATTTGATCAATAGCAATGTTTGGTGATTTATGCTTACTGGTAAAGTAATTGTCGTTACGGGGGCCGGTCGCGGTATTGGTCGTGAAATGGCTTTGGAAATGGGGCGGCGCGGCGCTAGCGTTATCGTAAATGACATAGGAACTTCACTTGCTGGTGATGATCGGAGTGAGCAGCCCGCTCTTGATGTTGTCAAGGAGATCGAAAAAAGTGGCGGAAAAGCTGTCGCAAACACCGACAGCGTTGCGGAGTGGGAGTCCGCTCAGCGGATTGTCGCTAATGCAATGGATTGTTTCGGCCGTATTGATGGCGTTGTCAACAATGCAGGCATCCTCCGTGATCGTTTCTTTTTCAATATGCAGCCGGAGGAGTGGCGAGCAGTTATTGACGTTCACCTTAACGGCAGTTTCTATGTTTCTCGTGCTGCAGCACCATACTTTAAGCAGCAAGAGAAAGGCGCTTACATCCATGTGGTTTCGACTTCCGGGCTAATCGGTAATCTTGCCCAAGCAAACTACTCGGCAGCTAAATTGGGCATGGTCGCCCTGTCAAAGTCTATCGCAATGGACATGTCCCGTTTTGGGGTTCGCTCCAACTGTATAGCGCCGTTTGCGTGGAGTCGTATGATTAGCTCCATGCCCACGGAAACTGATGAACAAAAGAAACGTGTTCAACGGTTGAAAGTCATGGATTCAGCAAAAATCGCGCCGCTAGCGGCTTACCTTGCCAGTGAGTTGGCAAATGAAGTGACGGGACAAATTTTCGCAGTCCGTGCAAACGAAATATTTTTGATGGGACAAAGCCGTCCCCTACGGTCAATCCATGCAGGCGAAGGGTGGACAGTGGAAAGCATTGCAGAAAGGGCAATTCCGGCACTCCGAGACAACTTCTACCCGCTTGATCGCTCCCAGGATGTTTTCACTTGGGATCCCGTCTAATAAGGGAAATCCAGGCCGTAGCATGGGCAGGCGGATAATTGCGGTGGAAAACCCATCGACACAAATTTCAATAGTTGGATCCGTTCGTCTCTAGTCAGGTGTACTCGGTGAAGTGGGGAGCTAACTCTTTTGCAATTGATTCATATTTCCGATTGACTCGTAGAATAAACACGATTCTCTGGCAGAACGAGTTAGGCTAGTCTTCTCTGAAAGTATGTTGTGTTGTAACCTGCTCTATAAGCCGCAATCAGCGTTTGCCATTAAAAAAATAGATCAGACATTTGAACGTGAGGAGAATAAGTATATGAAAGCGCATCGCAAGAATAAACTGCATGTTATGTGTTTAGCGGCAGTGTATCTTGGTCTAGTCCAGACTCAGGCCACTCAGGCCCAAGCACTCGAAGAAGTCATAGTAACCGCGAACAAAAAACAAGAGAGCCTGAGTGACGTAGGCATGACGGTAAATGTTCTGTCTTCCGACCAAATGTTACGCCAGGGCATCAATTCCATGGAGGACATCGCGGTCGCTACGCCTTCTCTGGTTTATGCACGCTCAGCCAGCAACACGCCGATCTATACACTTCGAGGGATCGGCTTTAACGAAACAAGCATCGGTGTCTATCCAGCAGTGAGTGTCTACCTGGATGAAGCTCCATTGACTTTCCCCGTTTATGGTTATCATTCCGCTTTTGATTTAGACCGCGTTGAGGTGTTGAAAGGCCCTCAGGGAACGTTGTTTGGACAAAACTCCACTGGCGGGGCTGTAAACTTTATTGCCGCCAAGCCTACTGATGAGCTTTCGGGCAGCCTGGGCGGGAGCTTCGGCAACTATGACGCCATCGATTTGCATGGTCATATCAGTGGTCCTATTTCGGAAAACATGAACGCCCGTTTGGCTTTCAAGACTCACAAAATGGACGAGTGGCAAGAAAGCCAAACTAGTGGACGCGAAAATGGGAAGGAAAAGTACACCACTGCCAGGGCAATGCTGGATTGGCAGCCCGACGATCGTGCGCGTGTGGTAATCAACTTGAACGGATGGCAGGATAAGACGGAGCCACAGGCCACGCAGCTGATTGGCGTTATTCCAAAAATTCCAGAATTTGCAGACCCAGGCTTGCTGTCGGCACCTTTTCCTGATGACAACGAAGATGCTGACTGGACCCCTGGGAGCAATTCGTCTGACCGGAAGATGTATCAAAGTACGCTGCGGGTTGAGTACGAAGTCAACGACAATTTGTTGTTAACCTCGCTGTCATCGTTTGTAGACTTTGACCAGCAACAGGATAGTGACACAGATGGTGTCCCCGCAGTAGTATTTGATTTCGCCAAATGGATTCGTCTGCGGAGACTTTTACGCAAGAGATACGTCTTGAAAATGTTAATGTTGAGAAATACCGCTGGGTAACAGGTGCATATTATGAGTCAAGCGAAGCCAGCGAAGATCAGATCCTCGTCTACAGCGATAACTCTACCAGTAACCCCAACAACCTGGGCATCTTCAACAACACAGTTGAAGTTCGTAATGAAATGGAGAACTGGGCAGTTTTCGCAAATTTGGATTATTATCTGACGGAAGCGCTTAAGCTCAAGGTTGGCGCGCGGTACACTGATGCGGAATTCGAAAACTCAAGCTGCAACGCCGATGTAGGCGATGGCGCCAATGCGGCGTTGTTCAATTTTCTTGGGGATATTTTTAGCGGCCCGGGCACCTTCGAGCCGGTCGGTACCGGTGATTGCTTCTCGCTCAATTATCAGGGTCAACCCGGAGATCAGTGGATTGAAACGCTGTCGGAAGATAATGTGTCCTGGCGTGTCGGGCTTGATTATCACTACTCAGATACCGGACTACTTTATGGCAACATCTCGCAGGGTTACAAGCAGGGCAGCTTCCCGACCTTGACGGCCGCCACTTGGCGCGCCTTTGAACCCGTCACTCAGGAGTCCGTGTTGGCCTACGAGGCCGGTATCAAAGAAACTTTGATGAATGGAAGGCTATCCTTCAACGCTGCGGTTTTCTACTACGAGTATGAGGACAAGCAGATCAAGGGAAATATCAATGACCCAGTGTTCGGCATTCTCGAAGCGCTGCGCAACATCCCCGAGGTGGAAGTGTATGGCGCCGAGTTCGAGGCTTCACTGGCTCCGGTTGAGGGCTTGACGCTCTCGCTCGCGGCCACCGTACTGGAACACGAAATTACCCAATCACCAGCAGAATCAATCAATATTCTGGGTGATTTCCGAAATTTGGAAGGAGATGCTGTTCCGTATACGGCTGACCTGACCGTTAGATTCAATGCAGAGTACCGGTGGATCATGGGCAATATCGAGCCCTTCATCGGTCTCACCTATCTTTATGAGGATGAGAAGAGCACCTCAATCGGTGGTGAGGATATCACCATAGCGCAAGCCCCAACCAACAAGTTAATTCCCGGGTGGAACAATCCCTTCCTTTTGGATGAGATCAACTTGCTCGATGTTCGGGCGGGAATCAGTACCATGGATGGCAAATGGACAGCGTTCGTGTGGGGTAGAAACGTCACCGATGAATACTACTGGTCTAATTCGACGGTTACCGACGATACTGTTGTTCGGCTTGCTGCAAAACCGAGGACTTACGGCTTGACAGTCAATTACCAGTTTTAGTGAGTGAAAATCGAGCGCCTGGATAAAGGGAACATACTATCTTTCTGTTTGTACGAGATGTGTAAGCTTCTTTCATGGGTTACCTAGGCGCAGAAGGTACGAATAAAAAACGAATTAGAAGCGAAGTACTGGCTTTTATGCTCCCGACGCCTGCTCATTCTAGCTAGACTCGAAGGATGTCACTATGACAACCCATATTGCCCCGCACAATGAGGACCCCATAGCAGCTCGTAGTGGCTGGGCCTTGGCAATGCTAATGGTCGTCTATATCTTGAACTTCGTCGATCGCCAGATTATTGGCATCCTCGCGGTGCCTATCAAAGCGGACCTGGGTCTTACCGACACGCAGCTCGGTCTCTTGGGCGGCTTTGCGTTTGCGCTGTTTTATACGTTTCTGGCTATTCCGATCGCGATACTCGCCGATCGCGCTAGCCGTTCCTGGATCATTACCATCGCACTGGCACTATGGAGTCTAATGACGGCTGTTTGCGGCCTGGCGCAGAATTTTTGGCAGCTCTTCTTTGCCCGCCTCGGCGTTGGTATTGGCGAAGCCGGTGGTGTTGCCCCGTCCTACTCACTAATTTCGGATTATTTCCCGCCGGGGCAAAGAGCGCGCGCCTTGGGTATTTTTTCGTTCGGTATTCCGATCGGTAGCGCACTTGGCATAGTTGCCGGTGGTTTTCTGGCCAGTTTGATCGATTGGCGGGTCGCTTTTTTCACGGTGGGCGCTGTCGGAATTCTCTTCGCGCCAATATTTCGCGCAGTGGTAAAAGAACCCGAGCGCGGACGTTACGACCCTGCGAATGTCAATATCAAGGCAGTGGGTTTCGGAAAAGTCCTAAGTACGCTGCTACGCAAGAAGAGCTTCTGGTTTCTCTGTGGTGGTGCATCTTTTGCCTCAATGATGAGCTATGGATTGCCCTTCTGGCTCCCATCTTTTTTTGTGCGTAGTTACTCTATCACTCTAATAGAGGCTTCGCTGATATACGGCGCGGTTTTACTCGTTGGCGGAATTGCAGGGATCTGGCTAGGTAGCGTACTGGCCGACCGTTTTGGGGTTGCAAAAAGATCCGCTTTTGCGTTGATTCCTGCGCTGGCTTTCGTGGCCACAGTTCCTTTTTTTATTTTTGGCGTATTGTCACCAACGCTTTGGGTCGCCGCGGTGGTTTTGGTGGTGCCAACCGGTTTGGGGCTTGCGTGGCTAGGTCCTATCCTCTCTGCTGTCCAGCATGTCGTGCCGCCAACGATGCGCGCGACAGGTTCTGCTGTTTTTCTGTTTATAGCCAATCTTATTGGCCTCGGCTTTGGTATACCGATAGTGGGTGCAATTTCGGATGCTCTCGCCGCTGCGTATGGTGAAAATTCGTTGCGCTACGCTATCGTGGTAGGCTCGGCGTTCTATGTAGTGGCTGCAATTTTCTTTTTCTTCGCTGCACCGCGACTCCAAGACGACTGGGAGGGGGAGAACGCGGTTGCTTAGGCGAAAGTCGACATGCCTAAGTGGGTCGGACAGTTTAAGATTAACCCATTGGAAAGCGCGGCATTTAGGCCGGTGGCAGCATGGACCTGTCGTGGCGATCATTGGCGGTAAATTATGACTGGGGTTCTACCCCCTGTGAGCCAGCATAGTCAATTGATACTGAGTAAGGGAGCGTTAGAAATTCTGCGTCAATCCACTATTCTCAATATGAGAGGATTGACCTATGAAGGACGAATTCGATTTTGACAAAGCCCTGAAGGCTCTGCAATCAGGTGAAGGGATTACTGGCAAGGACGGCGTCCTGACCCCGCTGATCAAGAGACTCACTGAGGCGGCCCTGGAGGCAGAGCTGGATTCCCATCTGGTTAACATAACCGCTATTGTGTCCATTCCCTGATAATTCCCTGTTAATCGGACTCACTGGTAGCCGATTTGAAACAGAAAGTGTGCAAAAACAGTAGGGTAGGGCATCTGCAGGGACAGCAGGAGCCTCAAAGTTGAAAAAATTCCCTGTAGATTTCCCGTTACCAGGGAATTCCCTGGAGACAATCCCTACTCAGACTGCCACCACCGCCATAACGCTCTATGATGTGGTGTTAAGGGTGTCTAGCGCCTTTACCTAACGTAGCGCTCAACGTAACCCCCAACGTAGTGAGTTCGACGCGGAGTTGCGGTCTTTGGGATGTACTGTGTGCTTTTAGGGCAGGGTATAAGCTCAATGGCTTCTTTAGTCCAAGCGTTGATGTAGCCCATGGTAGAACGCTATTTATCAAAGCGGCTTATCTAGTAGCCGCCGATCAAAGTCCTAGCGATTTGCCTGTTCGTTAAAGCACTAGTCATGTCCGGCGGCAGAGACGACTCAATTGCCAGCGCCACCTGAGACCGTCCGATTCGCCCTTTAAGACCTATATTGCTCAGAATTTAATTCTCAACTGCAAATTAGAAATTATACTGCTATGCATTGGGCCCAATAGGGTGTAGATTGATGTCACAGTCCCGAGCCTACTGGCGACCTGCCTCTATCCTCCGTATTGCGACACTACGTGCTAGCCAGCAGTAGCGTCGATTCACAGCACCAAGTCTGCGCTTCTCAAGCTTTGCTGGGGGCCTCCAGCTTATTATTGTAGCTTCGCTCATTGCAGCGAGTAGCTGGCCCGCGCTTTTCCAAAATGACGAAGGTGTCCATTCGATGAGTAGTCAGTAATGTTAGGACCACTATGATCACGGGAAGCGAAGACTCACACCCGCTACCACCTGCCATACTTTCCTATGTTAAAGATTTGCCCAATATATGCTCGCTAGCGGGCTTGGCCTGCACAATGTCGGCCATTTATTTCAGTGTCCTTGGTGTGTATTCCGCCGCAATGATCGGCATGATCTGGGCCGTTGCCTTCGACTGGGCCGATGGCCTTGTTGCGAGAAGGATGAAGGGCCGCACAGGCAGCGACCGTATTTTTGGTGGTCAGCTAGATCTATTAATAGATATTGTCAGTTATGGTGTTGCGCCGGCGATCCTGTTGCTCAGTTATGGAGGATTCGATCCCCTATTTCTTCCAGCGGCTTTCCTATTAGTAGCTGCAGCGGCCATAAGATTAAGTTACTTCAGCACGTTCGGTTTATCTGACGATGCCAAGTACACGGGCCTCGCACTGGATAACAACAGTATCGTATTGGTTTTCATATGGCTTTTTGAAAGTGCATACCCCGAGGATGTCTTCAGAATCATCCTGGCTATCACTGCACTAGCACTTGCCACTCTCAACGTATCACAAATGAAAACACCGAAGTTCTCTGGCGTACCACGCAATGTCTATCTGCTTGCGCTTTACACCATAGCAATAACGGCTATTTATATTTGGAAGCTTGCTCAGCAGTAAGCAGAGTCGGTTCTCAATGGCGTCAACAAGAGTTTTTTGATAGGAAAACGATCACATGATTGTCTATACCTTGGGTACTTTTGATTTGCTTCACGTGGGACACCTCGCGTTATTAAGATATTGTAAATCGTTGGGAGACACCCTGGCCGTAGGCGTTGCATCAGATCGAGTGGTTCATTCTTACAAACCCAATGTGCCGGTAATTCCACTAGAAGAACGCATTGAAATGCTTAAAGCGTTGCGCTGTGTCGATATTGTTCGCCCGTACTATGCGCTCGAATACATTTCTGGATGCAAAGCCCTGTGCGCCGATATTTTTGTCGTAGGTGAAGATTGGGGCATCAAACCTCATAATGTTGCAGTAGAGTCATATTTGAGGTCCGAGGGAAAGCAGATTAATCAGGTGCTTTACGACCGACGTACGTCGTCAACTAGAATAAAGCAAAAAGTCAGAGATCAATCTGATAACAGCTTTTTACCCATCACCCTGTCAACCCAGTTGGTGAAAGTTGCGGGTTAAACGCTACCCAGAACCTTATCCCTGACCTGGGGGTGGGCTGCTTGGCCATTGCGCGGGCGCCATCATGACGCCCTGACTATCGCGACTGGCTCCACTATTGTTCATGTGTTCATGCTCGGCTCACTGGCCTGCCATCAGTCAGTTTAGCGTTATCGGTAGTTATGCGTCGTCCCTGATAATGCCCTGCAAATCGAGGCGGTGGGCGGGGAGCTGTGAGAGAAAATCCTATCAACGCAGCAGTGAAGGGCTGGTGGTCGCCTGATGGAAGCGCTACTACCAGAAATGTCCCCTAGATGTCCGGTTGTCAGGGAATTTCCTAGGAATAACCCCTGCTGAGACTGCCAGCCACCGTGCCCGTCATGCCTCGAAAGGTAGAATACGTTGGTCCAGCAGCTGCCTGTCGATTTCAGGTCAGCTGGGGCGGTGTTGCCCGTGCCCGGGCGGGCGCCCAGAATGGCTTCGACACCGCGGTACAGCGGACGATTTTTTGGTGATAGCGCAGTTCACGCTGGTAATAGATTTCTGCCCAAATCTCGCCGCGCAGTGCTTTCGTATCAATCATGGCCAGAGCAATGTTTGCTTTTACTGCCGGGGACCACATTGCCGATGTGACGTAGCCAATTTCTTTTCCGCAGGTTTGATCGCTATAGAGCAGCGCACCATCAGCAGGTTTGTTGCCCTCAATGGTGAGTTTGGTTAGACGAGCTTTCGGCCCCCGGGTTTTTTGCTCCAGCAATGCCCGTCGTCCGTTGAAGTGGGGTTTTGTAAAATCCACCAGCCATTCCAAGTCCAAATCAAGCGGCGTCTGGTCATACTCAAAGTTGACCGTTTTCAGCGCTTCATTGAACTCCATATAGGGCATGATGAAACCCGCCTCGAGCCTCGCCATGTTGGTTGCAGATTCTCCGTAGGGTTGAATCCCGTAATCTTCCCCGGCTTCATACAGTGAGTCCCACAAGGTGAGTGCGAGATCGGGCTCAATCCATAATTCGTAACCGAGGTCACCCGTGAAACCCGTTCGGGAGATCATCAGTTCACCGCCAGCAAATGGGAAGTGGCCGATATCGAAGGGTTTGAGGGTGTGTGCTGCGGCCAGGCCCATAGCATCGAGAACCGCAAAACTGGTGGGCCCCTGCAGTGACAGTGCGGCGAGGTCCTCGGTGTATTCTGTGACCGTTAGGTGGTCGAATCCCAGCGTGCTTTTACGCAGCCAGGCAAGACAGGGACTGCCGCAGGTTAGTAGGAAACGTGTGTCACCGAGCCGAAACACAGTGCCATCATCAATCAGGCGTCCGGAGTCATTACACCAGGCTACGTACGTGACCCGATCGACGCGCAGTCGGGAAAGGTCCCGCGTCACCATACGGTTGAGCATCGCCAAAGCATCGGGACCCTCGATCAGATACTTTTGCATGGGACAAATATCGTAGGTGCCGCAGGTATTGCGAATGCAGAAATACTCGTAGTCAACGTCGTAGTAGTAGTCTGCAAATTTGAAACCGTTCCACGAAGACCAGGCGTCCCGAAGGTTCAGAACGGCTTGCCGCTCATGAAAATAGGACAGTTTAAGCCGCTCCCCGGCAAAGGGATCTGAGGTGTTTTGCCGCAGGATATCCGGATTACTCATCGTAAAAATCATCCTCGGGTACGGTATTGGGTTTGCGCAGGTCACGCAGGATTTCTCGAGCCGCGTTGGCCCCGCAGGCGGACGAGACCCCGCCACCGGGGTGAGTCGAGGACCCGCACATGTACATATTTTTCAGGGGCATCCGATACTGGCCATAACCGGGAAATGGACGATTGAACAGCAGTTGGTCGATAGTTAGCTCACCCTGGAAAATATTACCCTCGGTCAATCCAATGTCATGTTCGATTTCGTGGGGCGTGCGAATTTCAGCATGTACGACAAGATCTTTAAATCCGGGTGCATAGCGTTCTATTTTGTTGATCACCGTTGCACCAAAGGCATCACGTTTGGCGGGCGTCCATTCCCCATCTGCCAGGGTAGAGGGGCAGTACTGGATAAAGGTCGACATCCAATGACAACCCTTGGGCGCAACGGTGGGGTCCCACGCCGAAGGAATAACGGCTTCAATGAAGGGGTCGTCGGACCACCGACCCCGTTTCCAGCAGTCATAGGCACGCTCCATGGTTTCCAGTGAGCCGGTGAAGCCCTGGCCGCCGCGGTTGACGTACCGGTTGTCGGGCACTTGATTAAATGTGGGCAGTCCTGACAGGGCAATATTGACCTTCCCCGAGGAGCCTCGAATCTTGAAGTTACTGGCCCGCTCAAAAATCCCGGGCGGCAGATCCTGCCTATCCATAACTTGGGTGAAGGTACGCTTGGCATCCAGATTGGAAACGACAATTCTGGCGTGGATTTCGTCCCCGTTATCCAGCGCCACGCCAACGGTAGCGCCGTTTTTAACCAGAATTTTAGCAACGGGGGCCTGTGTACGAACGGATCCGCCATGTTCCTTGAGTGCCCCTGCCAGAGCGTGTGAAATCGCACCCATCCCGCCTCGGGCTAAACCCCAGGCGCCGACATTGCCATCGACATCGCCCATGACATGGTGCAGCAAAATATAGGCTGAACCGGGGGAATAGACCCCCAGTGCAGTGCCTATGATTCCCGGGCTCGCCATGGCCGCTTTGATAAGATCATTTTCAAAGTAGTCTTCGAGAAAGTCGGCTGCACTCATGGTGAAGAAACGAATGTATTCATAGAGCTCGCGCTCGCCCAGCCCCCAACACTGTTTAGCCAGCCAGAGAAGTTCCTGAATATCACGGGGTTTAAATGAGCTGGGATCAGGGGGGGTGCGCAATAGTGTTTTGCGGATCAGTTGGGCATAACGCCCAAGGTCGGCCTGAAATCGCGACATGGCGTCGGCGTCGTGGGGTGAGTGACTCCGAAGTTCGAGGTACGCGGCTTCCTCCTCCGCATAGTCCAGCAAGACCCGGTCCCCCCGGTCACTGAAGTTTACGGTGCCCAGGTAGGGAACCAGCAAAAGGCCGTGGCGGGTCAAATCGAGATCACGGTGAATCGATTGACGCATCATTGAGCAGACGTAGGAGCAGCTCGAATAGAACCAGCCGTCATGCATCTCCCGAGTCACCGCTGCGCCACCGATGTAATCGTTTTTTTCGAGCACAACCACGTCGAGACCGGCTTTCGCAAGGTACGCGGCTGCGGTCAGCCCATTGTGTCCTGCACCGACAACAATGGCGTCGTATTGCTTCATGAGAGCATCTCACGGGCAGCATTACGCCCTGGGTTGCCGCTGACGTCACCGGCAGGGTGTGAGCCTGCGCCACACAGATACAGCCCCTCGATGGGTGTTTTGTATTGTGCCGCCTCATAGGTGGGGCGCATCATCAGCAGTTGGTCAATGGCCGGTTCAATGTGATGCCAGTGGCCCCCGGTTAATCGAAAGGTGTGCTCCAGATCCGCAGGTGTTAACAGCTCACTGCCCAGAACCAGATTCTCTATACCGGGCGCGTACTCGCTGAGTGTTTCCATCAACTGCTGCATAAGCTGCTGGCGTAGGGACTGAGTCCAGCCGCCTTTCGGCTCCCCCGGGATGTACATGACATTGGCTGACAGAATGTGCTGACCCGGCGGGGCACTACTCGGATCGATCAGCGTGGGTATAAATACCTCCATCACTGGCTCTTCAGGCAGTTCGCCATATTTTGCCGCGTCCCATGCAAATTCGATGGCATCCATGCTGGGGGCCAGAATTAATCGTCCTAGGGGTTTGTCGAGGCCGGAAAATACCGGTAGCTCTGAAAGTGCGAGGTGCAGCTTGGCAACATACCCTTTGCTGCGAAGTCGTCGGATACGATTGCTGAATTCAATTTCTAGGTGTTGCGCACCCACCAGATCAAGGAATGTGGTTTTTGGGTCTGCACTTGAGGCTACTCTTTGGCTTTTCAGTACCTCGCCATTGGCCAACTCAACGCCCGTGCAAAACAGGCCCTGCTCAGAGCCCTCTACGGAAATATGCTGGACTGCGTTACCCGTTAGACATTGCACGCCCGCCTCGGTAGCGGCGGCCACCAGCGCCGAGATCAGTGTGGCGATACCGCCCTCGGGGGCGCTGTGGGAGCCACCCCAATAACCTGCCTTTCTATTCAGCAAGGTCAGTACCCCCTGATTCGGCGACCGGGGTGCCAGCTGTGACCCCAGCAAGCCATCCCAGCAGAGCGCAGCCTTCAGCGACTCGCCTTCAAAGTGTTCGTCGACCAGATCCCGCATGGGTAGCGTGGCGACTCGAAAGAACTCAAGCATATCGGCCTTGCCCAGGGTTCGGAGTTTGACGCCCAGGTGGCCGTAGGTCATTAACCCTTGCAAGCCGGTTGCACCAAGTCGTGGTAGTGTCTTCGCCCAGAAAGGAGATAGAGCCTGACTGAAGCGCTGCAGCCGCTGTTGAAACGCGGGAAAGGCCCGTCGATCTGTGTCAGTAGCTCCGGCGATGGCGTTCCTTGACAGAAAAATAGGGGGCTCGGCGGGCGACAGCGCGATGGTCTCGATGGGCTCCTTGGCCGGCTCGAAGCCGTATTTTTCCAAGCTAAGAGAGTCGATAACCGCTTTGGGTAGCGCGTAGAGAGTTTGGGCAACCGATGCATGGAACCCTGGGTAAAACGCTCGATGCCTGGCGAGCCCTCCCAGCTGGCTGTCGGCTTCAACGATAACGACCTTTTGGCCCGCCCGAGCGAGCAGTGTCGCGCAGATGAGGCCGTTATGGCCGCCGCCAATGATAATGGTATCGGTGGCTGTCACAGATGTATCCCTGTCTGGCTAGTAAGACTAGTACTGATGTCACATCAGCTAAAACGTGTAGCTGATCCCCGCAGTGATACCCTCAAACTGTAGATCAAAAATGCCCACGACTATAGCGTGGTCTTTTGTGAAGTAGCTGTGTGTTGCTTCAGCGTTAGCGGCATCTACAAAACATACACTGAGTAATAAAGCGAGGCCGAATGGACGATACATACTGATTCCTAGCTACAGGCGTTAGTCATAGAATACAACATGGAATTAACAGTATAGCGTTGTATTAGTTTTTACTACCAGTCGGTGTTGGGCCTAGCCGAGTAAATGCGCGGGTGATCAGTGTCTCTGCTGGAGAAATCTATCGGGATTTGACCAAGCGCACATGGAACGATAGGACAAATAAACGGCCTGCTGAGACTGCCACTCACCTTGCCCCTCATACCTCTAGAGGAAGAATACGCTGGCCCAGCAGCCGTCCGAAAGTGATCGCTGGTGTGACCAGCATGCCGTTGGTGTAGGCATTGCCCGACGTTGCGCCGGCACCGATTACCTCACCGAGTGCATACAAGTTGGGAATGGGGCGGGATGCGCTATCGAGCACACGAAGCTGGGTGTCCACGTTCAAGCCAGCAAATGAAACCAGGGTCCATCCCTGCATCTCGATGGCGTAGAAAGGGGGGGTGGCGATGGGAAGTGGCCGATGCAGACGTCCAAACTGATCGGTACCACCGGAGGCAATGTCGCTGTTGTAGCGCGCTACCGTGCGGGCGAGTGCCCTCGGATCCAGTTTCGCGGTCAGCGCCAGAGTGTGAAGGCTTTCCGCGCGGCTAAACATGTCGCTTCGAGAATGCTCGGTTGCCAACCTCTGCCGGTCCCACTTGGGGATAATCGGGGGCGACTGGCTCAGCATTGCCGCGTCGTAGATCGCCCAATGACGTTGCGCGGGTTGCGCCAAAATACCGTGTTCGATGTGATCAACGCTCGGATGATCTTCCCGAACAAATCGGTCTGCCCGTGCGTTTACAAGAATTTCCCAAGGCTGTCTGACCTTCGGATGCAGGGGGGCGAAGGCGTGCATGGTGGTGGGATATTCATGCGCTGCGGGTATCAGACCCGGCAACGATGCATACTTATCCCCACCCCTGATCTGTCCCCCGGCGGCCATGCCCAGGATCAATCCAGAACCCATTGATGTCGGGTAGGCGGTTTTGGCATACAAGGGTACGCCGTGAAGTTCTTCAAAAAGACGTGGGTTAGCTGCACAACCGCCGGTTGCCAGTACCACACTACGGCCATAGATATCTCTCAACCCCTTGCCAGCGGCATTGCTAACAACGCCCTGTACCACGCCTTGCTGGTTCTGAATTAAATCGACGACTTCAGTGGCCAACATGACATCAACACGCCCTGCCTCTATTTGCGCCTGTAATGAGGGTAAAAACGCATTCAGGATAGACAAACCGCTGCTTACACCTTGCTGATACCGGCGCACGGTAAAGTGGTCGTGACCAATACCCGTCACCGGGTGATCTTGCATAACCTCAAAACCGTGCCGGGCGAGCCAATTAATAGTCTCTCCAGCATGACGAGTGGTTAGTTCAGTGAGGCCTGGATCGGCGCTGTTGCGGTTAATCCGCATGCAGTCAGCGAAATGGGCTTGGGGGGTATCTTCAATGCCAAGCCGCTGTTGAAAAACCGTTCCGGCACCCGCAATTTGCCCAGTCGACCAAAATAATGTGCCCCCCAAAGTGGATGATTTTTCCACCAGCAGAACCTTGGCCCCGCGCTGCGCTGCAAAAAGCGCGGTCGGGATGCCAGCAGTGCCCCCGCCAATGACGATAACGTCGTAGCGCTTAGCCTCGGCCGATGACATCTGGGCCTTTAGCATGAGCGCCGATCCCAGTCCTGCGCCTAGGAAGCGCCGTCGATCTATTGACATGGGGTTGCCCTCCGGTAGTCGGTAATGCGTAAATACGATGTTTGCCCATCGCCGAGGTTATAGAAATGGGCCAAAGACTGCCAGTGAGCAAAAGGTCCCTACAGGTACCGTTGGTATCACCGAGGGTTCTCATTCCGCAGCGACTGATGGTGGATGCAAATGCGCGATAGCAAAGAGCTTGGACTTACCGACGCCTACGCGGTTAAAACGCCCGACGATAATCGGGCGTTGTATCGCGAATGGGCCGATACCTATGACAAAGCATTTGCTGACGCGCGGGGCTACCAGTACCCGCAACGCATTGCTGCCATTTATGCCCGCTATGCGACGCGCAGCGATACCCCAATAGTAGATATTGGCTCGGGTACCGGTTTGGTCGCTGCAGCGCTTCAGCTGGACGCTGATATCGATACGCCCATAACTATTGATGGCATCGACATTTCGCCAGAGATGCTGCAGATCAGTAGGGATAAAAAAATCTACCGCCAGCTGTTTGAAGCGGATTTGACGAAACCTCTTGATTTACCCGAGAAACAGTATGGTGCAGCGGTGAGTGCGGGGACATTTACTCACGGTCACGTTGGCCCCGAAGCATTAAACGGCGCATTGCGCCTGTGTCGCGCGGGGGCCTTATTGGTCATAGGCGTCAACGGCACCGCCTTCGACCAATACCATTTCGGCTCGGGCTTTGCCGCGTTGCAGGCCGATAACCTCATCACACCCCTCGAATTCGTACGCGTACAATATTACGCCAATGCGGAGGATAGCCATGCGGACGATCATGGATATGCTGCGGTCTTCAGAAAAGTATGAGTGTTGCAGGCCGTCGGTGGCTGGCCATCACCTGGGGTTTTTAACGGATAAGTGTCTGAATTGAGGGAAAGGGGCAGGGAAAGGGAAAGGGAAAGGGACAAGGACCGGGACCGAGACAGGGACCGAGACCCTGTCGCGTCGCCGGTGTCAGCCTGTCCTGTGGTGGGCGGACTAGACCGAAGAGGCCAAAGAACGTGTTAGAAAAAGCCGGCTATTGCCGGCTTTGACACTGCCTCGGTTGAGCGGATTAACCGCGTGGCAGCCGATTCCGCATCATTTAGGGCGTAGGCGAGCGGTAGCCCTGCCAAAAAAAATCGGTCCTACCGGTCTGACCAACGGTAAACCTATCCATGCAGGCGTCGGTGGTGTAGTCCATAAAGTTAAAAATGGGGTCGTTGCTGGCATCATCGGGGCAAGTGTCCCGGCCGATGGGGCACCCAGAGGCCGGGGAAGCCTCCGCAGCGGTGTCGGCGACCGAGTCGCCATCGCCATTCTCCCCGCCATAGTTCCCACAACCCCCCTGAAAGGTATGATACAGGCCCAGCCAATGACCAATCTCGTGGGTGAGGGTATCGCCCTCGTCGTATGGGGCAGCCGTACCGCCGGGCATTGATTCATCTAAAATAACCACCCCGTCTAGACTGGGCTGCGAATTATAGGAGAAGGGAAATGTCGCGAACCCTAAAATGCCCTGGCTAGGCCGGCAGGAGTAAACATTCAAGGTATCGGGCCCGCCTTGCCGCAGGGATGATTTCATACGCTGCTCGCTGCGTCCGTAACAGCCGGTGTACCATTTGCGATCTGCAGTTCGGGTTGTCTTGATGAGATCGAACTCATAGGGCATGCCGCTCCCACTAAAACCGGCATTGATCACTTGCATCTGTGCATCAATAGAGGCATCTGGGACATCGCCGTTTCCGCGGCCATCGGACACCACATGAAACACCACCCCGATACACGTTTTTCCAGCGGCGCATGAGGGTGTCGGCAGGTCACCGCCACCACCACCGCCGTCGTCACCGCCACCGCCGTTGCCGCCACCGCCGTTGCCGTTGCCGCCGCCTGGTTTGTCAGGCTTCTTTGCTGCCAATAGCGCGCGCAACTCGCGCTCGATGGCCTTTGCCTCAGCTTGCGACGGGTGCTTGGTCGCGCATCGCTTGAAGGCGGCGTTGTCATTTGCCTGGTCCCACGCCCGATGGTTTTGCGCCAGCGTGGCGGCAGAAAAAACTGACGCAGTTAGCGCCAGCGCATAGGTGATCGGTAGTCTGTTCATGGTGGCTCCTTACGTGGTTCAAACCGTTGTTCAATGCTGCCGAGAGTGTGAGGGGTCTAGGATCGACGGCGGTTTGACCGTCTAGCCCCCACATCGCTTGAGAGATGCCTATAATGCTACATCTAGCGGCACGCGTCTATTGTCGAATGCTGGCAGCTTGAAGTCCCGCATGCATGTGTCAATACCGCCTATCCGGCGGACGACAGGCGCCGCTACAGGCTTACGGACGGCTCTTTCTTTTCTTTCCGTGTCTGTGTAATGTGCCGTGGGTGAACAACAAAAAGACAGCGCGCTGTGAAAGCAACCGACACTAACGATCCCGAATACTTCCACAAGGTTGTGGATTGTCAGTACGCCTGTCCGGCTCACACGCCGGTGCCGGAGTACATCCGCCTGATTGCCGCTGGCCGCTACACCGACGCCTACATGGTCAACTGGGAATCGAACGTATTCCCGGGCATATTGGGCCGAACCTGTGACCGACCCTGCGAGCCAGCGTGTCGCCGTGGCCGCGTCGAGGAAGAGGCGGTAGCCATTTGTCGGCTCAAACGGGTGGCAGCGGACAATAAAGACGATGTCACCCATTTGCTACCCAAGGCGCCCGCAAAGGGCAATGGTAAGCGGGTGGCACTCATTGGTGCCGGTCCTGCGTCACTGACGGTCGCGCGGGACCTCGCGCCGTTGGGCTACCAGATTGACCTTTACGATGATCAGCCTGTGGGTGGCGGTTTTATGCGCAGCCAGATTCCTATTTTTCGACTGCCACCGGAAGTGCTCAATGAAGAGGTTGATTTTATTCTCAATATGGGCATTAACGAACATTTCCAGACCTATATTTCGAGTTTAAAGTCGGTCATTCAGCAGGGCTACCATGCGGTGTTCATTGGCACCGGGGCGCCCCGGGGCAGTGATTTAGATATTCCCGGCCGACAGGCCTGCAATAAGTCCATTCATGTGGGGATTGACTGGCTGGCATCGGTGGCCTTTGAGCATCTCAGTAGTATTGGCAAGCGCGTCTTGGTGCTTGGCGGAGGTAACACCGCCATGGATTGCTGTCGAACCGCACGACGCGTTGGTGGTGAATCGGTAAAAGTGGTGGTGCGTTCTGAATTCGCTCGCATGAAAGCCTCCGCGTGGGAGATTGAGGACGCGAAGGCAGAAGATATTCCCATCATCAACAACCACGTACCCAAAGAATTTGTCCACGAGGACGGTGTACTCAAAGGGATGCGCTTTACAGTTGTCGACGTTGTCTATGATGCTGACGGTCGACGAGAACTGGTACCGACGGGCGAAGAGGTGTTCTTTGAGGCTGATGAGGTCATCATTGCCATCGGCCAGGATAATTCCTTCCCCTGGATCGAACGTGATCTGGGCATTGAGTTTGGCAAATGGGATATGCCGGTCGTCGACAAAACGACCTTTCAGAGTTCACTGGATAACGTATTTTTTGGTGGTGATGCCGCCTTTGGTCCCGAAAATATCATTACCGCAGTCGCCCATGGTCATCAGGCGGCCATCTCTATTGATCTTTTTCTCAGTGGTGAGCGGGTGGACAATCGCCTCGCACCCGGGGTCAATCTGGTCAGTCAAAAGATGGGCGTTCACGAGTGGAGCTATGACAGCGAGGTCTCCACGGACGACCGCTACCCGGTGCCTCATGTCAGTAAGGAAAAGGCCCTCAAGGACCGCAAGGTTGAGGTTGAACTGGGTTTTGATATTAACGTTGCTTATCAGGAGGCTGAGCGCTGCCTCAACTGCGATGTCCAAACAGTTTTTACCACGTCGAAATGCATTGAGTGTGATGCCTGTGTCGATATTTGCCCAACCGACTGCATCAATTTTCTGGACAACGACGACGAACCTGCGCTGCGCCAATCTCTAAGGCGTCCCGCCAAGCGAGCAGATCAGGATTTGTACGTGTCCAATGCCTTACCCCAAACCCAAAGGGTCATGGTGAAGGATGAGGATGTATGCCTGCACTGTGGGCTGTGTGCCGAGCGCTGCCCCACGGGCGCCTGGGATATGCAGCGATTCTTTTATAGCGTGACTAAGGCTGGGAGCCCATGCAAGCAAAGCAGTCCATCAATGACTTCGTCATAAAATTTGCCAACGTCAATGGCACGGGTTCGGCCAGTGCCAACAGTATGTTCGCTAAGGCTATATTCCGAATGGGCATTCCAGTCAGCCCAAGAAATATCTTCCCCTCTAACATACAAGGCATGCCGACTTGGTATGAGGTCAGGGTCAGCCAGGACGGCTATCTGGGTCGACGAGGCGGCATTGATATCATGGTCTGCGTCAACCCCCAGAGCATCAAACGGGATGTCGCCGAGGTCGAGTCGGGAGGCTATTTTATTTATGACTCTACTAAACCTCTTGACTTGCGGTTAGTCCGCAAGGACATCAACTATATTGGTATTCCGCTGACCGATATTTGCCTGCGTGAATACACTGACGCGCGCCAACGCTTGCTGTTTAAGAACGTTATTTATGTCGGGGCGCTATCGGCGTTATTGAATATCGAGTTCAATGTACTGAAGGATTTGGTCGGCGATCAGTTTAAGGGCAAAGAGAAACTGATAACCCCCAATATCTATGCCCTCGAGTTGGGGCACCAATACGCGAGCACTCATTTTGATTGTCCCATCGGTATTCATTTAGAGCGAGGCCACAAGACGGCCAAGCATATTGAGGACTTCGATAATATTTTGATGGACGGCAATACCGCCGCCGCACTGGGAGCCGTGTATGCCGGTGCGACCGTGGCGGCTTGGTATCCCATCACGCCATCGACCTCGGTAGTGGACGCTTTTGACAAATACTGCCGTCGCCTGCGGATCGATCCGGGTACCGGCAAGAAAAACTATGCCATTGTGCAAGCGGAAGATGAGCTGTCGGCTATGGGTATGGTGATTGGCGCGAATTGGAATGGTGCACGAGCCTTCACTGCAACCAGCGGTCCCGGCGTGTCGCTCATGAGTGAATTTCTAGGGTTGGCCTACTTCGCAGAGGTCCCCGTGGTATTGATTGATGTCCAGCGGGCCGGCCCGTCAACCGGGATGCCAACGCGAACCCAGCAATCCGATGTGCTGATGGCCGCTTATGCCTCCCATGGCGATACCAAGCACGTCTTACTATTCCCGGCGACACCCGCCGAGTGCTTCAGCATGACCCTTGAGTCCTTTGATCTAGCCGAGCGTCTGCAAACGCCTATTATTATCATGAGTGATTTGGATCTGGGAATGAACGAGTGGATGTCTCCACCGTTGGAATTTGATGACAACTTCCGCTACGACCGGGGCAAGGTACTGAGCGCCGATGATCTCGACCAAATGGAGACCCGCTTTGGTCGTTATAGCGACGTTGATGGTGATGGGATTCCCTACCGCACCTATCCTGGCGTCCATCCAGAAAAGGGCGCTTATTTTACGCGAGGAACGTCAAAGGATGAATATGCGGCGTATACCGAGGACGGTGCCGAGTACGTTCGCAATATGGACCGATTGCTGAAAAAATTTGAGACGGCCAAGGCCATTGTGCCGGAACCCAAAATCAAGCAGTCAGCAATGGAAACTCGCTACGGTGCAGTATTTTTTGGTACCACGGCGTCACCCGCCTATGAGGCTATCGAGATTCTTGAAAAAGAAGGCATCGATTTAGATACTCTTCGAATCCGGTCCTTTCCTTTCAACTTTGAGGTTGAGCAGTTCATTCTCGATCACGACCGTATTTTTATTATTGAACAAAATCGAGACGGCCAGATGCGTCGTCTCCTGCTTAATGAAACGAGTGTACCGGCGAAGGAAAAACTCATTCCCATCCTCGAGTACGACGGTTTGCCCGTTACCGCTCGAAAAATAGCGGGCATGATTCGAAACTACATTACCCATGGCAATGTAACCCCGCTGACCCGGCGGGCTGCCCCCGAGGAGGTAACGACGTGACGTTTGTAAAGCCAGCGTTCAGACACCCTGATGCGCCCGTTAATGAGTTGGGCCGCACTCGCCAAGATTATGAAGGTGGGCTGTCGACCCTGTGCGCGGGGTGTGGGCATGACTCAATCAGTGCCGCCATTATTGACGCCTGTTTTGAGCTCAATATTGAACCCCATAAAGTGGCGAAGCTGTCCGGAATTGGCTGTTCCTCAAAAACCCCCGCTTACTTTCTGTCTGGCTCACACAGTTTTAACAGCGTTCATGGCCGGATGCCCTCGGTAGCAACCGGGGCCAATCTAGCCAATCGGGATTTGATCTATGTCGGCATATCGGGCGATGGAGACACCGCATCCATTGGCTTGGGACAGTTTGCCCATGTGGTGCGCCGCAACCTCAATATGACGTACATTGTCGAGAACAATGGCTGCTATGGTCTGACTAAAGGGCAGGACTCTGCGACTATGGATACCGGTTCGCCCAATAAAAAAGGCGATATCAACCTGTATTCACCTATCGATCTGGCGAGGCTTGCTATTGAGGTGGGCGCCACATTTGTCGGACGAAGTTTTTCGGGCGATAAACAGCAACTCATTCCGCTTATCAAGGCGGCGATCAGTCATCGTGGATTTGCATTGCTGGATGTTATTTCACCCTGTGTGACGTTTAATAACCATAGCGAATCAACCAAAAGCTACGAACATGTCCGCAATGCCAATACCGATATGCCAGTAGATTTTGTGCCTATGCGGCAAGAGATTACAGCGACTTATGACTCAGGAGCCACTTGCGAGGTGTGTATGCACGATGGCTCGGTAGTGCGTCTGTATAAGCAGGACAACGACTACGACATAGAGGATCGTCAATCGGCGCTGGAGGCGACCAGCCACTACACGAAGGAAGGTAAAATTCTGACAGGTCTGCTTTATATCCAGCGGGACAGTGAGGAGTTACATGACGTGCTCGGTACTGCTCGTAGACCTTTAAACTCCATGGATGAAAAGCAGCTTTGTCCTGGGTCACGGTTCCTCGATTCCATTAACGCCGGGCTTCGATAGTTCATTGACGTACAAGTAGCCCATGGTAGGCAATGGGCTGAACAGACTGTCACCACGCCCGCTTTTTATATCAAGGCCCAAGCATGCCCGCCAACATATCCCCTCAGGCAATGGTTATTAAATCTGATGAGCTGGCCGCGGTGGGAGATTTGACCGGCGCCATTGCGAGGCTTAAAACAGCATTAGAGACAGCGCCTCATTTCTACACTGCTTGGCTTCGGCTGGGCAGACGACTGTATGAGGCAGGTCATTTTGTAGAGGCGATGCAGGTCACTCAGGCGGCCGAACAATGCGATCCATGTCTAGAAGATTTTCGGCGAGTTCAACGTCTGATGCGTTCGGGCGCTTACCATGAAGCTGAACGTGCCGCTAGACGCATACTGGCGCTAGAGCCTGGCCATGTCCGAGCGATCTCTGCTATTGCTGAAGTGGCGAAAATCAAGAATTATCCCGAGGGACAGGTGGCGGCATTGGCGTTGGGTTTACGGCATTCCCCCGCCAATAGGGCATTGCGTAAAGCGTTTATTGACGCCTTAGAAGAGGTTGGCGACTATCAAGGCGCTGTCGATAGCGCGAGAACACTGGTGGCCTTAGACGAAAACTTTGACACGCTTTGGATCCAGATCGGTATTCTGTTGCGCCTAGGTCAGAATGACGCGCTGATGGTGGCCTGTGATAAAGCCCTGGTGCTTTGTCTCGAGGATAAAAAGAAAGCTAGCCGGGTCCAACTGGTTCGGGGTCAGCTCCTGAGAGTGCTGGGCAAGCACGAGGAGAGTGTCGCTGCCTTGCGGGCCGCCCTTGAGCAAGATCCCGATAATGCCGGGGCGTGGTGGACTCTAGCAGATCTCAAAACCTATGAGTTTTCAAGTCAAGATCAGGCGGCAATAAAAGCCCTCGTTGAGACTCCCACCGTACCGCGGCGTGAACAATGTCTAGCCACCTTTGCCCTCGCCAAAGCTTGTGAACGTCAGGGCGACTGGGATGCCACCATGAATCTCTATCACAAGGCTAACCAGCTCAGTCCAGATACCGACTTTGAGCCAAAAAAATTTGCAGCTGCTATTGAGACACAGATTCGAAGTTTTACGCCAGATAATCTCAGTAGTCAGGCCGACCGGCTGCCCCAGGGTCCGACGCCTATTTTTATCCTTGGCCTGCCGCGGTCTGGATCAACGCTTGTCGAGCAGATACTGGCCAGTCACTCTCTGGTTGAGGGCACGGTCGAACAGCCTGTGCTGCCTAGTATTAAACGTAAAGCGCATGTCGCCTGCGCAATGACATTTCAGGGGAGCTACTTTGCCAATCATGGTGATCTATCTGGAGAAGATCTCACGGCGCTTGCTGCGGCCTATATTTCAGATGGTGCTCTGTTTAGAAGTGAAAACACGCCATTCTTTACCGACAAGCTGCCCTTTAATTTTTTACACATCGGACTGATTCACAAGCTGTTCCCCCATGCCCCCATCATTGATATCCGCCGCAATCCCTTAGACTGTGGTTTCAGCCTATACAAGCAGTACTTCGTCAAGGGTTCGACATTCAGTTATGACCTTGAACACATCGGGCGTTTTTATAACGGCTACCTGAAACTGATGGATTATTGGGAGGAAATCCTCCCTAACCGCATTGTTACGGTCCATTATGAGACGCTGGTGGCTAATCCAGAGCAAGAAATTCGCGCGCTGGTAAAGGCTATTCACCTGCCATTTGAGTCTGCTTGCCTCAACTTCCATCAAACCAATAGAGCCGTTCGAACCGCCAGCAGCGAGCAGGTTCGCCGCCCCATCAATACGGATGGCATCGGGGCGTGGCGTAGGGTTAGAAAGCATTTACGGCCGTTAGAGAACAGTCTCGGTGCCGATACGTTGGATCGCTTTGCCGACTGTGTAACGGCTTCCAAGTAATGGTTTGCTTGTGGCTTCATACACCCTGCCACAGCATCGGGACTGCAGGTCGGCTCTACTTTGGAACAAACCCATGGTGCGCAATGGTCGCTGGGCACGCGGAGTTAATGCTGGCCGGCGATAAAGTTTACCTCTACACTTTGACCTTATGCATGTCGACAGGTGTGATTAACCCATGAGAAGCAGGCAGCCGCCATGTCACAGGTAGTCAAACCCCAAGTCATCGACGGTCGTCGAGCTCGCAGCGAGCGCAGCAAGCAAGCCATTATTGAGGCTTCACTGGCACTCATGGACGAGGGCAGACTTATTCCTACCGCCCAGCAAATTGCCGATAAAGCGGGGGTGGCCATTCGCTCTTTCTTTCGCCATTTTGAGGATATGGAAACGCTATTTGCCACTATTGACGAGCAAATCCGCGATGCTATGGAGGTGCTGTTTTTCGGTGGAGATGGTCATGGGACCCTCGAAGAGCGCATTCTGCAGGCTGTAGAGCGGTATGGGGTAGGGTATGAAAAGCACCGTAATCTCATTTTATCGACTTCGGCGCAGCTGTGGCGCTCGGAAACACTGCGCAGTAACTATGCGCGCTATCAGCGTGGCCTGCGTAAAGACCTGACTACCTGGCTGCCCGAACTAAAACGACTGTCCGGCCCAGAGCAAGAGGCGGTGTGTGCCATTGCGTCGTTTGAAATGTGGCATCGACTGCGGTATCACCAAGGCCTGAGCCAAGAGAAGACGATTGGCGTGCTCGCCGGCCTGCTTCAATCACTGCTCAAGAGTGACACCTAAACCATCGTTTGGCGAGGCGGCCCCGGCTTAACGTTGACGCGCATGTTGTCCGGGCTGAGTCAGCCCAGCATCGCTACTATAGGCCAGTGCGGGTTTTTATAATGGCCGTTGAGTTGGCCGGCAGGGTAAATGCCACGCCATCCTGCCCGATCGTATAGTCGGGGAAGATCGCCTCCGCGCCATTGAGATAGAGCATTTCCTGCCCTGGGACAACCAGTGGTGGCACGATATGATAATAAAGGAGGTGGCCGACACCGGCATCCCGGGCTGTTTCGGCCGCTTCGACGGGGCTGGCATGGTAATCGACAATATCCTGGGTGATTGTCGCAATAGTCTGATTGCCCAGTGCCTCCGCCGTGGCATGCATCATCCCCACGAGGTTGGGCGCTAGCGCCTCGTGTACCAACAAATCGATGCCCTTGGAGAACTGTTGAATATTGGCTTGCTTGGTCGTGTCACCGGTAATCAGCAGCGAGCGTTGCTGGTAACTGAACCGGTAGCCCACGGCGGGCTCTACCGGTGAGTGGTCCACCGCTAGCATCTCCACCCTCAGTCCCTCGCTCTCATAGACCACTGTTAACTCACCCAGCGCTGGTTTATCAAAGGCTATTGCTTGCATCCCCGCAGCGCTGAGGGGAGCCACCGTATCACCGTGGTGCTTATGGCGATAGGTAAAGTCCTGAGCGTAGGCCGCGTTAAAACCGTCAACGACCTGTTCGACGCCCCGAGGGCCATACACTGGCAGCGGCTCGCGATTATCGCCCCCGGCCCAGCGCAGGGTGCTGAGCTCTCCTAGGCCATCAATATGATCGGAGTGGAAGTGGGTTAGAAATACGCCTTTCACCGCACCCACGGGGTAGCCCATTCGAGCGAGATTTCGAGGGCCGTTGGTACCTGAATCCACGACAAATAGCTGCTCACCGGCAACGACTGCAACACACGGTCCCGAGGCGTTCGGTCCAGCCAGTGGACCGCCGGCGCCACACAGCGCCAAATGTAGGCCGTCGTCGAGGGCCGCAAGGCTATTGGCGGCCATACGTGCCATCAGGCCCTTTTCCAGTATCAGGGTAGCGATAGCACCCCGCTGGTTAACAGTCACGAGGATCAGCAGGATTAATACTGCCAGCGCGGCTATCCACTTCTTCATAAGGGTTGCTCCCACGTAAAATACGCCTGGTTAGGATAGATGTTTTGACTTCTGACTGCATCATATGTCATAAAGAGTGCCAAATAAATAGTAACCCTAGCCCTAGGGTGCGCGTTCTAGAGAAGTGAGTTGATTGTGAAAAAAGTATTCTCCATAACTGCCGGACTACTGGTGTTTTTGGGTCGGAGATGACCCACCCCTACTACACCTTTCTGGACGGCGGCATGGAGGTGGACATAGCCAGTATCCAAGGGGGTGAGCTCCCTATTGACCCCAGTAGTTTCTACTTCATGGTAAAAACACCCGAGGACGACCGCTACCTCAATGATCCGGTGGCACAAGCCAAGGTGAAAAACTCCATTCCAATTGCCGAGGCAGACATTGGCCAGTGGCGACTGTTCAACATTATCACCGATCCTGGAGAGACCAAGAATCTCGCCCGAAGCCACGCGACGACCTTTCAGGGTATGTTGTCGCGTTATGGGCGTTACCAGCGAGATCATGGCGTTTTAGCACCGCCGGTTGGCTATAGGCCCTTGCATCAGGTCTTGATCAATGCACTGTCTGCCCAATACGGGGAGAGCATACTGATATTTCTGCTCACGGTGCTTGTGCTGACGCCTTTTTATGTCGCCTATCGACTGAAGCAGCGAGGTCGATAATGACGAAGATTCATCGCCTATATGCCATGACGCATTCGCTCTATTCAGGCCGCGCTCGCGCTTACCTTATCAAGCGGGGAATCCCCTTTGAAGAACTGTCCTCCGGGCATGAGAGTTTTAAACATGAAGTGTTACCCAAGGGTAAATTGCCGACGATACCCACTTTAGTGACCCCGGAAGGCGAAGTGATTCGCGATGGCGCGGCCATTATAGAGCACTTCGAGGTGGCCGATGGTAGACCTTGCCAGCCCCCAGGCCCTCGTCAGCAAGTGATCAGCGCGCTCTTTGATGTGATTGGCAGTGATGGGCTGTTGCGCCCGGCCATGCATTATCGCTGGAATTATCCCCAGGATAATCTCCACTTCATTCGCTACCACTTTCTGCACTCCCAGCGGGATATCCCCGAGCGGCAGGAAAAAACCGATTACATGATGAACCGCATGCGGCACGCGGCACAACTGTTTGGCGTTATTGAACAGTCGCAGACGCTAGTAGAGACCTTGTACAAGGCATACCTAGAGGCGCTCAATCATCACTTTGAACGCTACCCCTACTTATTGGGTGGGCGGCCATGCATTGGGGACTTTGGCTTGCTGGCGCCGATGTATGCCCATCTTGGCAGGGATCCGCATCCAGCACGGTTGATGCAGCAATATGCGGTGCGGGTCTACCGTTGGGTTGAGCGCATGAATCGGCCAGATCAAGATGCGCCGGAGTATATAGACACAGGGAGCGATTTCTTAACGGGTGACGAGGTGCCAAGCAGTCTCCTCGCGGTATTGCGCGTATTGGCAGAAGATTTTATTCCGGAAACCCAGGCGGCTGCCGAGTGCATCAATACTTTTTTAGCTGAACATCGGCCCGAGGCGGGGACCGCCGCCGTGGGTCGATTGGCCAATCCCCTGGGCAGTGCTGACTTTAGTGTGCGTGGTCATCCCATCAGTGCGCTGGCCCAGCCGTACCGCTTTTATCTGTTGGCGCGGGTGCAGACGCTTTATGCCGACCTCCCTGCCAGTGATCAAACATTGGTGAAAGATATGCTTCACGCCTGCGGTATGGCCGACGTGCTTTGGATCAAGTTGGATCGACAGCTAGGGCGGGAGGGCAACCTTGAGGTGTGGCAATAGTCACCAGCACGGGCGAATCATATTGACAATTAACGTGTGACGCGAGTCACGGGAGAAGAGGCGAGCATCGTGGAAGTCATCAATAAAGTGTATCCGAATGAAGAGCAGATCAAAGGGTTTTTGACGCCGGGCGCGGAGGGTCCCATCTGTATGGTTAACCTCATGACGTTCAAGGCAAAGGCGGACTACGAAGACGGCCGCGAAACGAATCTCTCTGGGCGCGAGGCTTACGCACTGTATGCGCAGGGCGTGAAGACTTTACTGGAAGGTATTGGTGGTAGCATTGGCTTTGAGGCCGACGTGGCGCGCCTGATGCTTGGCGAAGTTGAGGAGTTGTGGGACGTCGTCGCCCTGGCGGTCTGGCCTTCTCGCCAAGCGATGTTTAAGGTCATGCAGTCGCCAGAGATGCAGGCCATCTCGGTGCATCGTACCGCTGGGTTAGCCGGCCAGCTCAATATTGAAACCACTGATCTTTCTGGTCAGTGGCTGGGCAAACCGTCGCAATGAGTAAACGTCTTGCCATTTTATTGGCCGTGGTCGTGGTCGTCTCGGGTATCGGCTGGTTCACACGGGGTGACCTCCTGCTGGCACTGGTCAGCTATCAGAGCACCCAGAAATATGCTGACGTTGCCCCGACCCGGACGATCTCCTGGCAGTCCGGACCCGCTGTACCCAGCGCGGCGCCGGGTGAACGAGCACCGAACATTATTCTTATTGTGGCTGATGATCTGGGCTACAACGACATTTCGACGTTTGGTGGTGGCGTAGCCGGTATGCGAACACCGAGTATCGATCGACTAGCCGCAGAGGGAACGGTATTTACCCAGGCCTACTCAGGTGCGAGTACCTGCGCGCCGTCCCGGGCAATGATAATGACTGGGCGTTATGCTACCCGCACTGGCTTTGAGTTTACCCCCACGCCTGCAGGTTTCGCCAGAATCGTCAGTACCGTCGCTGGGACTATGGACAGCGGATTGCCTGCTAGCGTTTACAACGAAGCGATAGAGGAAGGTCAGCCTCCCTACGAACGACAAGGTCTGCCGGCCTCTGAAGTCACCATTGCAGAAACCCTTAGCGCTCACGGATATTACACGGCGCACATCGGCAAGTGGCATCTCGGTCGAGAAAACGGCATGGCGCCCCACCAACAGGGATTTGATGACAGTTTACTTATGCACAGTGGTTTGTACTTGCCCAAGGATGACCCCCATGTGGTAAACGCTCCGCTGCCCTTTGATCCGATCGATAAGTTTTTATGGGCGGGGATGGGCTTTTCCACGACTTACAACTCGGGTGATAGTGATAAATTTGCCCCCGGTGGTTATCTTACCGATTACTGGACCGACGAATCGATTAACGTCATTACCGCGAACCAGCACCGACCCTTTTTTCTCTATTTGGCGCACTGGGGACCGCATACGCCCCTGCAAGCTACTCGCGAAGACTACGATGCGCTGCGCGCTATTGAACCCCACCGTAAGCGAGTGTATGCCGGCATGATCCGCGCAGTCGATCGCAGTGTCGGTCGTATTCTTGACACTCTCGATGCGCTCGATATCGCCGACAACACCGTCGTGGTGTTTACTAGCGATAATGGTGGCGCGGGCTATATTGGTATTCCAACGGTCAATAGTCCCTTTCGAGGTTTTAAGATCACTATGTTTGAAGGAGGGCTGCGTGTTCCCCTATTCGTGAAGTGGCCCGCGAAAATGGCTGCGGGAACCGTAGTGGATACCCCGGTAGCCCATATTGATGTGATGCCCACCTTGGCGGCAGCAGCACAAGCGCCAGTACCTGAGGAGCTTGTGATTGACGGTCTGAGTTTACTGCCGCTGGCAACGCCTGGGGGGGCTGAGTCTTGGACCCGAGATACGCTCTTTTGGCAGAACGGTCACTATCAAGTGGTGCGCCAGGGGGACTGGAAATTACAGGTGAATGATCGACCCACCGACGGCTTACAGACCTGGTTGTACAACCTTGCGAGTGATCCCACCGAGCAAAATAACCTCGCCAAGAGTCGACCCGATAAAAGAAAAGCGCTAGAGGCTGCGCTTGCCCTACACCAAGCGAGTGCGCGGGCGCCCCTCTACCCATCAGTGGTACAAATGCCCGTCATGGTGGATAAGACGTTAGCCGAAAAATTTATTGACGGCGACGAATACGTCTATACGCCCAACTAACCCATCGATGCGTGATGGTGCCGCTAGGAACGATTTTTTCGCGATAATCTGGCATCTAGGATGGCGGTGATCGCCAGTAGTAGTAGCCCGAGTAACCCTCTAGGATCACTCAGATAGAGGGTTGTTTCGATAGGGTAGGCGATGGTTTTTTCTAGCGCGGCGGTCTTGAAGTGATGCTTATCACTGAAGGTCGGATGGGTAACGATTTCCAGCAACGTGCGACGGCTGCGATAGCGAAACAGCGCGGCTTGGTCCCAGCGTTCCGCTCCCTCTATGCCCACTAGGTCCATCGTCGGGTAGATGACTGAGCCAATCATCACTGGGTGTGAAGCGCGAGCCAGTAGTGCCGGAATCATATGCTCCATATAGCGACCCATAAGGTCATCGGCAGTTTCACCCGGGTTGGCACCCTCGACGTTGCCCGGATGGTCGTTCATGTCAATGTTGTTGACCATTAAAAACTGACGCCCGCTGTCTTGGCGGGCAAAGGTCTCCAAAAAGCTAATGACTGTGGGGTCGCGACCGTTCGCTTCCATGGTGGCTATGAAGTCATCGATTTCAGCGTCGCTCAATGGACCACCAATATCGGTATACCAATAAACAAACGCCCCATAAAGCAGGGCCGGTATGAGCCAGAGTGTAGATCGCGTTGACACCGTTTACTCCTGTGACATTGGGCTATCTCAGTAGGGCTATCTCAATAGGGTTATCTACATAGCGCTATCTTAGCGGCAGCTCCGCGACCCTAGAGTTACCTAATAGCAGTTTATATGTCAATATAAAGACTTATCATAAAAGATCAAATAAAGTGAGCAAACCAGTTAGCGGGCCTCTGCTTAGGGCAGTGCCTTTCTTGTTAAAGATTGACAGAGACATCGTTCACCACGCGCGCCGAAGTGTACCCAGCGGTTCGGCAGCGATAAGGAAAAAAGGCAGTGACCATGGCAGATGAGGAACCGATTCACTTAGTGGGAGGTTGGGGGTCTCCCTACACCCAGAAAATGATCGCGTTGTTGCGCTATCGGCGCTTGCCCTATCGAATTACCTGGGGCCAGCCAGAACAGACCTGTGACGCGCTTGGGGTGGCCAGACCGACGCCGGTTTTATTGCCGACCTTTTTCTTTCAGGAAGCAGACGGACTTAAGGCCATAACCGATAGCACGCCCATAATCCGGCGTTTAGAAGCGATGTTTTCTGGTCGCTCAGTAACGCCAAAAAACCCTGGGTTAGCTTTTATCGACTATTTGATTGAGGATTTTGCCGACGAGTGGTGCACCAAGTACATGTTTCATTACCGCTGGTACGCGCCAGCGGATGCGGATAATGCGGGGACCCTGTTGCCGCTGAGCTTCGATGTGAGCATGGCAACCCAAGATCACGAACACCTCAAGCAGTGGGTGACAGAGCGCCAGGTGAAGCGCCTCTATGTTGTGGGTTCTAATGATAGTAGCGCACCGGTTATCGACGCCAGTTACCGGCGTTTCTTGGCTGCCATGGAAAATCACCTCGCCGAGCAGCACTTCATGCTCGGTCATCGCCCGGGAGCAGGCGACTTTGGTCTCTATGGCCAATTGACCCAGTTGGTTGGCTTTGACCCGACCCCCCGGCGGATCGCCCATGAGGTGTCGCCACGTACGGTCGCCTGGGTGGATCACTTGAGTGACCAAAGTGGCCATGCGCCCAGCGAGCAGGACTGGATAGCGCTGGGCGATCAACCAGCGAGCCTGCGCGAACTGATGTCAGAAATAGGACGCGTCTACGCCCCCGCACAATTGGCCAATGCCCGTGCGGTGCAGGCGGGTGAAAAGACGTGGTCGGCAACGATTGACGGCGCGCAGTGGAATCAGCGAACCTTTTCCTACCAAGCAAAGTGCTTGGCGTGGACCAATGAGCGGTATCAGGCCTTGAAGGGTGGCGATCGTACCGAGGTTGATGCTCTACTACAGGGCACCGGCGTGGAAGCTATGCTTGCCGGATGAATCAGACTGCTTATGGGATAACACCTATTGAGGAAAGACCGTATGGGATTTGAAGTCAGTGAAAAGGTGATGGCGCTTAACGCCCAGTTGGCGGCATTTATGCAGGCGCACATCTTCCCCCGCGAACACGATTGGAATGAATGGACACTCAATCAGGATAATCTATGGCAGACACCCCCCTGGTTTGACGACCTGCGCGAATTGGCCAAGGCTGAGGGCTTGTGGAATCTGTTTTTGCCCCGTGAATATGCACCCTGGAGTCCAGGCTTAACCAATGTGGAAATTGCCCCTCTGTTTGAAACCATGAGTAAGGTGATATGGGCTCAGGCGGTGTTTAATTGTAATGCACCTGATCGGGGTAATATGGAAGTGCTAGCCAAGTATGGCTCCGAGGCGCAACAGGCGCGCTGGTTGAAACCCCTGCTGGCGGGGGATATTCGCAGCGCCTATGCCATGACCGAACCTCAAGTCGCCTCCTCTGATGCCACCAATATGGCCTTGGAGATTGTCCGCGATGGTGACGAGTACGTACTCAATGGGCGTAAGTGGTGGACGACCAACGCGATCAATCCACGCTGTGAAATTATGTTGGTGATGGGTAAATCGAATCCAGAGAATGACCGTCATCGCCAGCATTCTACCATTCTAGTCCCTCGCGATACTCCGGGCATAACGCTGGTGCGGGCACTGCGCGTATTCGACAATCTCCATTCACCTGGAGGTGAGGCGGAGTTCGTTTTTGATAATGTCCGTGTGCCGGTCAGCAACATGATCAAAGGTGAGGGGTGTGGTTTTGAAATCGCCCAGGGTCGTCTGGGTCCCGGTCGATTCCAATACGCTATGGGTCTGGTCGGTCTGGCTCAGCGCTGCTTGGAATTAATGTGCGCCCGGGCCGATGAGCGCGTCGCTTTTGGTGAAAAACTCATTAAGAAAACCAGCGTGCAGCATGAGATTGCGCGCTGCCGCTGTGACATCGAGCAGGCGCGGTTACTCACCCTGCAAGCCGCCCATGTGATGGACACCGAGGGTATGAAGGCCGCTATTCCCTATATCAGTATGGTCAAGATTGTTGCACCAACGATGGCCCAGCAGGTGGCCGATCGCGCCATGCAGGTGTTCGGTGGCATGGGGGTGTGTCAGGATACTTTGATTCCTGAAGTCTTCACCCTGGCCCGATTCTCACGCATTGCCGATGGCCCTGATGAAGTTCACATGTCCCAACTCGGGAAGCTTACTGCACGGGCGCTAAATGGCTCATGAGCCGATGTGTTGTCTTACTCGCTATCTGTCTGGCCGCGCCGGGATTATTGGCCGATGAGCTGTCAGGGGTATGGAAACATGCCGATCAACCCGTATGGATTGCCATCAGATTGGCGACAGGTAGCGGTACGATTGTTCGTCACGATAGCTATCCTGAGCGGGTCGGTAGCGAACTTCTCAAGGATGTTGAGATCAGCACAGCGGCGGCCAACCAGTGGCAGGGATTGGTATACGCCGAGCAACTGAATGAGTATAAGCCCGTGACGATCTTGCTGAGGGCACCCGACGACATGCAATTTACAGTCAAGGTGGGCTTTATAAGCCGCACGATTAACTGGCGCCGAGCCGATGAGGATGCTGAATCCGCACCCTGAGGATTGTCGTCATTGGCTGGCGCGACCAAGATCAACGCGCTGGCCAGGGCAAACCGCTCAAAGGCAGGGGCTCGCCTCGCAAGGCTGGTTCGGCTGTGCACAGCGCTGTGCTGGGCTTACACTATGAACCTGTGACCGTCGTTTGGTGCACAACAACAAAGGATTGAAAAACGATGCGTGTTTCTTCGGTAACGTCAGAGGCCTCCGACAACAGCGTTCAGACTAGCAATGATAATCATGGTTTTATTATTGTCATTAGCGTCATTGCAACACTGGGTGGATTCTTGTTTGGCTTTGACAGTGGTGTCATTAATGGCACGGTGAGCGGTTTAAAAGCAGCGTTTCAGTCGGACTCGGCAGGGACTGGGTTCAATGTTGCTTCAATGCTACTCGGCTGTGCTGTTGGGGCGTTTATAGCAGGACGCTTGGCCGATCGGTTTGGCCGCCGTCGTTTGCTGCAGGTCGCCTCGGTACTGTTTATTGTCAGTGCCTGGGGTTCGGGTATCGCGTCGGCTTCCCTAGAATTTGTGTTGTATCGCATCGCAGGGGGATTGGCTGTGGGTGGGGCTAGCGTGCTGGCGCCGGCTTACATTAGCGAGGTGACACCCGCGCGTTATAGGGGCGCGATGACCAGTGTGCAGCAAATCGCCATTATTACCGGGTTATTTGTAGCCTTTCTCAGTAATTATTTTTTAGCGAATCTGGCCGGCACAGCGACCGCTACCTTATGGATGGGGTTTGAAGCGTGGCGGTGGATGTTTTGGATGGAACTCATTCCGGCGGCCATCTTTTTTATCGCGTTGATGACGATTCCTGAAAGCCCACGGTATTTGGTGTTGACCTCACAATTTGACAGTGCCCGCAAAGTCTTGGGGCGTCTGTTTGGTCGCGCAGCGGTAGAAGACAAATTAGCCGAGATTGACGCCTCTATCGCGGGTGATCAGCGGCCAAGATTGACAGATCTGATTGATAAAAAAACCGGCCGCCTGCGTCGCCTTGTGTGGCTGGGTATTGGCCTTGCGTCGCTGCAGCAGTTGGTCGGCATTAACGTGGTTTTCTACTACGGTGCCGTGCTGTGGCAGTCGGTGGGCTTCTCGGAGAGCGATGCACTGCTCATTAACGTAATCTCAGGCGGGGTAAGTATTGCCGCTTGTATTATCACTATTATGGTCATTGACCGTATTGGTCGACGACCACTGCTCCTGGTGGGCTCTATTGGTATGGCCCTTACTTTAGGTTTGTTAACCGCGGTATTTTCTGGTGCTGATACCGGTGTTGATGGAGGTCTGCAACTAGGTCAGGTCGAAGGCCGGGTGGCGCTTATCGCGGCCAATGCTTACGTCTTTATGTTCAACCTGTCCTGGGGGCCGGTAATGTGGGTCATGTTGGGGGAGATGTTTCCCAACCAGATTCGTGGTTCGGGCCTAGCGGTTAGCGGGTTGGTACAGTGGCTCACTAATTTTGCCATTACCATGACGTTCCCGCTTCTGTTGGTAGGTGTGGGCCTGGTGGGCGCCTATGGGTTTTACACCGTCAGTGCTCTTGCCTCTATTGTCTTTGTTATTGTGATGGCCCACGAGACGAAGGGGGTCGAGCTGGAAGATATGCGCGGTTAACAGCGTGCATTAACGTCATTGCGCGCGACGCTCTAGTTAGGCGGGCGAGCGGAGTCATCGATCTCGGATGGCAAGCTGATACACGTGGCCCTCGAGGCGCTGGTGCGTCGGGCCATGGCCCTTGTTTTATTTTATTCAGAAAGCAGGTAATATTTTGAGCGCAAGGTAAGGGCAGTGATTCTCACTGTGGTGCAGCTCGGTGAACTGGCCTTGATAGTTGAAAGGGTGCGCTGTCAGCGGCGAATAACCGCGCAGAGCAAGCGCAATAAAGGTATAGATGTTTTTTTAGGGCCCCGTTGGGGCCCTTTTTCATTAAAGGTTCCGGACAGAGGGTGTTAGAATCTGTCCTCGGCCACTGGAGGGGGTGATGTCAGATATCGCGGTTGGAATTATTATGGGCTCGCGCTCTGATTGGAGCGTCATGGAGGGGGCTGCTCAGATGTTGGAGCAGCTGGGGATTCCCTATGAAGCGAAAGTGGTCTCTGCACACCGGACACCCGACCGTCTTTATGCCTACGCTCACCAAGCGCGAGAGCGCGGACTCAAGGCGATTATTGCCGGCGCCGGTGGCGCGGCGCATTTGCCGGGTATGACGGCGGCCATGACCTCGGTGCCGGTATTGGGGGTGCCTGTTGATGCCACCGTGCTCAACGGTATCGATGCACTCATGTCGATAGTGCAAATGCCTAAAGGCATACCGGTGGCGACATTTGCCGTGGGTAAACCCGGTGCTATCAACGCCGCTTTGTTTGCTGCGTCAATGCTAGCCAATGACAATCTGGATATACGTACTGCCCTCGACGCTTTACGTTCCCAGCAAACCGATGAGGTCCCCGAGGATCCCATCGATTAAACCTCAGGAGTTGACCGTGAAACAGCGCCTTGGAATTATTGGATGCGGCCAGCTTAGCCAGATGTTGGGTGAAGCAGCCAATCGACTCGGGGTTGAGGTCGCTTTTCTTTGTCTCGATGAAATCCCGGTGGTCACGGGTCTAGGGCCTATCTATACCGAAACCGAATTTGACGCGTTCCTTGCAAACTGTGATGCCATCACCGTTGAGCGCGAGAGTATCCCTGATTCGATGTTACGCCGTGCAGCCACAGCGCGCGATTTGGCGCCGGGCTATGAGGCGCTCGTCGTGTTACGCCAGCGAGATACTCAGAAAGCTATGCTCGATGAGCTCGCTATTCCCACCTCACCATGGTTCAAAGCCGATGACCCAGAGGCCCTCGCGCATGGCTTAACGTCGCTCAACAGCTCGCCCAGTCGTTGCAAGCGTATTCTCGGTGGTTACGATGGTGGCGGGCAGTGGCGGGTGAGCGACGACACCCAGATTGCGAATATCCCTGAAGAGGGCTATCCGTTAATTGCCGAGGCGGAGATAGCCATCGATCGAGAACTGGCCATCATCATTGGCCGTGACCAGCAGGGACAGACCCACACTTATCCCATGACCGAAAATGCCATGCGGGATGGCCTATTGATGGGCAGCTTTGTTCCCGCTGAGGTCTCTGATGCTATGACCCACTTGGCGCAGGACTACGCGCGGCGTTTAGTGGCGCGTATGAACTATATCGGCGTTCTTGCCATTGAGTTTTTCGTCACCGAAGGGCAGCTGATCGTCAACGAAATAGCGCCTAGGGTGCATAATACTGGCCATTGGACCATCGGTGCCCTTGGAGCTGACCAATTTACGCAGCATGTGCGCTTAGTATTGGGTGCCGCAGTTGTCGAACCCGTCTTTGAGGGGGCCGCTGCTATGGTTAATCTGCTCGACGCAACATTGCCCCAACGTATGCCTGATGGACCCATTCGGACACTGATTCAAACCTATGGGAAGGGGGTACGGAAGGGGCGAAAACTTGGCCATATCACCTTAATTGGACCCGATGCCGCTGCGGTTCGTCAGGAGGGTGAGCGACTCATCGCTGAACTCCATGGCTAATGGGGGCGACTATTTTTATACCGATACACCACGAAGGTTATGCTCTGCTCGTCATTCGGGCGGTTGTTACGGTGCGCCGCTGTAAACCCGACCCTACGGTAGCGTGTTGCTGGATAACGTCGGTTTATCGTAAGGTAGGTCTGTCGTAAAGCAGGGGTATCGCGAGCGCGGGTTGTACGCGCGTTAATAATAGGGGTAGACGTTAAACGTCGCTCAGGGAGTCATAACAATGAATCAAGCCACATCCATAGAGCCAGGCATAGAGTCAGGCGCGCTAACATCGTCTATAGAGGCAACAAAAAAAGTGCTCAATGAGGCTTATGGGCGCCAGCGTGATGCCTATTTGGCTAACCCTTATCCCGACTATGCCCAGCGCAAGCACGACCTGTTGACGCTCAAGCGCATGATTGCGGAAAATCGAGAGGCCATCATTGAAGCGATCGGTGAGGATTACGGTAACCGCTCAGACTTCGAGAGTAAATTTGCCGAAATTATAACGGCTACTGACACGGTGTCGCACACGATTAAGCACCTAAAAAGCTGGATGAAACCCCAGCGCCGCAGCATCGACCTCACTATGTACTTCGGGGCCAAGAACCGGTTGATTCCTCAGCCGTTGGGGGTGACGGGCCTCATTATCCCTTGGAATTTCCCCGTTAATTTAACGGTCTGTCAGCTGGCCGCCGTCTTCGCTGCGGGCAATCGCGCGATGGTGAAAATGTCCGAAAACTCCATTGCTCTATCGCGGTTAATGAAGAGTATTTCCCCACGTTACTTTCCGGTAGAAAAGTTGGAATTCTTTGAGGAGACCGGTGGTGTGGGCGTAGAATTCTCGCAGTTACCCTTCGACTTGATCATATTTACCGGTTCAGGTGCGACGGGTCGCAAGGTGATGGCGTCGGCAGCACAGAATTTAACGCCCGTTATTCTCGAGCTGGGCGGTAAGGCGCCGGCGGTGATTGATCCATCATTTCCGCTGCAAAAGGCCGTTGAACGGATTTTATTTGTGAAACGGTTTAACGCCGGGCAAATTTGTACCAATGTCGACTACGTGTTTGTTCACAAAACGCAGATTGAAGCATTCGTGACGCTCACCAAAGAGTGGGCAGCAAAGCACTGTCCTGACATCAATGCGGATGACTACACGTCGATCATTGACGACCGCTCATTCAAGCGCTTGCAAGACACTTTGACTGATGCCACTGACAAAGGTGCGCGAATAGTTCCGTTAAGCCAGCAAGAGCCTAACGCTCAGGCACGCAAAATGCCGCTTCATTTAGTGTTGGACACGCAGCCCGATATGACCATTCGTGAGCGCGAGACCTTTGGCCCGCTCCTCATGGTGCTGCCCTATGAGAGGCCTGAGGAGGTCATCGACTACGTCAACAGCCATGACCGACCGTTGGCGCTTTATCCCTTTAGCAACAATACGGCCTTAGTTGAGCGTTACATTGAACGCATTATGTCGGGTGGCGTCACCGTTAACGATGCGCTGTTTCACGTCGCGCAACACGATTTGCCTTTTGGTGGTGTCGGCCCGTCAGGCATGGGTCACTACCATGGTTATGAGGGCTTCACCGCGTGTTCCAAAATGCGGCCGGTGTTCTATCAGGCGAAGCGGACAGCAATGACATTGATGACTCCCCCGTACAGCAAATTCGCCAACAAAATGATTGACCTGTTGGTGAAAATGAAGAGCTAATCAGCAGAGTCGAGGGGTAAGAGACGCCCTCTGTTCGAGCGGTACTGGGCTGTCGTCAACCTGTGGGTAAATGCGCGCGCCGGCGATGAGCATAAGCTCAAGGGTGCTCGTCGTCACCGTTGATCGCCTCGGGCATAGCTGAACTGTGGTGTTCAATGATCTGCCACTGGCCGTCATTCTTTTTGTACAAATAACTAAATCGAGCAGTCACCTGAGCGCCATCCCCAAAGGTAAAAGTATAGACCCCTGAATTGCTCGCGAGGTCGTCGGCGAGGTGGCGAGTATTTGACTCGGTTATCACGCCTTGCGGATGTTTAGCGAGAAAGGCGACAAAATAATCGCGTATCTCAGTATGGTTGTGGCGAACCTGGTTCGATACAGTCGGGAGTAACACTGCATCAGGGGCGTAGAGCGCGGTGACTCGGTCTGGGTCACCTGAGGCCAGCGCAGCATTCCACGTGGAAAATAAGGCATTGATATCATCTTTCGTCATGAGCGGCTCCTTTGCAGTATCTGTTACTCGGGGTTGGCAGGGGTTGAACGTAAATTGTCCCATGAGGGATTGTCCGTTGGGATCTGTTTTTTGAGCATCTGCAGTACAGCTAAGCGCTCATCGTAGCAGTCTTTATCGAGGTCAAAGCAGCAGTCTGCTTCGAGTCCACGCAGGGTATCGGCCAGCGTAGCGGCCATCCCCGTGATAAAAATACTCTTACCCGCACGTTTCGCGTCACAGGCGATGGTTTCGACCGCCCGAGCGGCTGAGACATCGAGGAAGGGCACTCGGCGAAAGTCGAGCACAATCGCGTGCAGGTCATCGCGATACCGTTCGCGAACATGGTGGCCGACATCGGCAGCTGCCCCAAAACTCAGAGGGCCTCCAAATTCAAATATCGTGACGCGATCTTTGAGTTCATCGAGTAATGCTTGCTCATCATCACTGGTAGGAGAAAGAGGGTGTGACAGCAGTTCTTCTAGCTGTATGGCCGCCACTTGCCGAACGTAGGCTAGTGAGGCCAGGATCACCCCTGTCGCTACCGCGGTAATAAGATCCACCAACACCGTCAGACCGAGCACTAGCGCCATGAGTGCAAGGTCCCAGCGCGGGCCTCTGTGGGCATTTTTTAAGTAGCTGAAATCAATGATATCCAGCCCCACTTTGATGAGTAGGCCGGCCAGTACTGCATGGGGGATGTACCCAGCGACGGGGCCAACACCCAGTATGACAGCCCCGAGTACCAACGAATGAATCATTCCAGATAGTTTAGTGACGCCCCCTGAGCGGATGTTGACGACGGTACGCATCGTCGCGCCAGCACCGGCAATACCACCGAACAGCCCGGCGACCGTATTGCCAATACCTTGACCGATCAACTCTCGGTTTGAATCGTGCCGAGTGCGAGTCATATTATCGGCAACGAGGGAGGTGAGCAGACTGTCAATAGAGCCGAGGGCCGCGAGGATGAGTGCTGCTTCTAGGACTAAGGCCGCAGCTGATCGATCAAACACGGGTAAATGTAACGAGGGCAGACCGCTAGGCAGATCGCCGAGAATAGGCATGTCACCCATGAACAAAGACAATACGGTGCCGGCAATGAGTGCTGCCAAAGCGGCGGGTAGATACTTACCCCAGTGGGTGGGCCAGGCGTAAATAACGACCAAAGTGGCGCCCGCCACGATCAGTGCTGAGCCGTTGATACTCGACGCGGCGGTCGGCAGATACGTCAATCCCGGCAGAGTGCCTGCGGGTGCCATATGCCCGAGTGCGGCATCGAGTTGCAAAATAATGATAATGACGCCGATGCCACTCATAAACCCGGACACCACCGGGTAGGGGACTAAGCCTATAAGATCGCCTAATTTGAAGAGGCCAAAGGCTATCTGAAATAACCCTGCCAGCATGACGGCGGTCAGAATGAGGCCAATATCCCCAGATAAGCTGGCGAATAGGCCCGCCAGTACCACCACCATGGGCCCGGTGGGTCCCGACACGTTAGTGGGAGTACCCCCGAACCAGGAGGCAAAAAAACCAACAATGATGGCACCGTACATGCCGGCAACGGGGCCAAGACCCGAGGCGACGCCAAAGGCCAGTGCGAGTGGGATTGCCACCACGCCGGCGGTCAAGCCGCCGTATATATCGCCGCGCAGATGTGACAAATCGAATTTAAAAGCAGATAACATGAAAACACTCTCTAAAAATTAACGCGGAATGATGAGGGATGGGGCGTGTGAAAAGCTATCGACTTCAGCCCTAATAGGATATAGATTTAAACTATCACTTAATGGATTTAAAGGTTCTTTATGCCATCACTGCGTCAACTGGAATATTTTCTTGAGGTGGCCGATGCTGGCTCTCTCCGGCAAGCGGCCATCCGTCTGGGGGTGGCCCAGCCGACATTAACGGTGCAATTGCGTCATCTAGAGGAAGCGTTGAGCGTTACGCTACTTGAGCGCAGCCGCAGCGCGACTCATTTAACACCTGCGGGTCGTGAGCTATTGCCCAACGCCCGTCAGCTGCTGAATCAATGGCGCAATTTGATTGAATCTGCGCACTTACTGGGTGACGCAACCCACTCCACGTATCGTTTGGGGGTGCCACCGACGTTGGGTCCCTACTTATTACCAACGCTGTTACCGTTCATTCACAAACAGTTTACGCGACTGCGTTTGCACGTCCGAGAAGAGGTGCCAGATAACTTACTCAAAGGCTTAGAGGAGGGCACCTACGATTTAATTTTGGGCCCCATTCCCGAGAGTGGGGCTAGCTTTGAAAGAGAGCCTTTATTTCGGGAGCCATTGCTACTCGCCAGTCCTGCTGAAATGCAACTCAATACCGGTAGTGATTTACGCGAGAGTGACTTGAGTGGTCTGGAAGTATTAGCGCTCGACGAGCGCCATGTGCTGCGTCGGGAGGTGGAGCGAATTTGCGAGCAGACGGGTGCGCGTCTAAATCGAGATTTCGAGGGCACAAGTTTGGATACGCTGCGACAAATGGTGGTTATGGGTATGGGCTTGGCCTTTTTGCCGGGTCTGTATGTGCGCAGCGAGATACATCGACCTGAGGAGCTGCGGGTACAGCCTCTATCCGGTGGTCGACTGTTTCGGGAGCATGCGCTGATGTATCGTCGTAATGCACCATCGCGACATTTCTATCGGAAATTAACCGAGGTTATCAGAGGGGTTATTGCCACTGAATTAAAAGGGTCAGTGACTCCAGTGTCATAGAGCGCCGAATTGTCACCGTGTAGGGATGAAAAAAATGTGCGTATCCGTGAGCAATGCGTCCCTGTACAATCCGCACAGCTATTGAATTTGAACTTCGGGTATGTTTTTCTTCGCACTCGTTTTTCACCCCTTATTGGTATCAAATCACTGCGGTTGGTGACACGCCGACGGCAAATAATGCGCTCAATTGGAGGCACAATGACTCACACAGCTTATATTTACGACGCGGTACGGACACCCCGTAGCAAGGGTAAGAAAGAGGGTTCACTGCACGAGGTGAAGCCCGTCGATTTAGGCGCCGGACTGTTGCGTGAGATTCAGTCGCGCCATGATCTAGATACCAGTTATGTCGATGATGTGGTCATGGGTTGTGTCACGCCCGTTGGTGAGCAAGGCTCAGACATTGCCAAGATGATCGTACAAAATGCGGATTGGGATGAGTCAGTGGCGGGGGTGCAGCTGGATCGCTTTTGCGCATCGGGCCTCGAGGCGGTAAATATAGCCGCTCAAAAAGTGGCTTCTGGTTGGGAAGATTTGGTCGTCGCGGGTGGCGTAGAGTGCATGTCGCGTGTACCCATGGGATCCAACGGTGGCGCCATGGGCGGCGACCCAGCCTTCTCCTTAAAATCCGGTTTCGTACCACAGGGCATTGGCGCCGATACCATTGCCACCCTTGAAGGTTGGTCTCGAGAAGACGTGGACAGCTACGCGGTGACGTCCCAGCAGCGGGCAAGCCATGCCCGGGATAGTGGTTGGTTCGATGGCTCGGTGGTGCCGGTGAAGGATGAAGCCGGTATGACCATATTAGAGCGCGATGACTTCATTAAGCCGCAAACGACACTCGAGGGTCTTGCCAAGCTAAAGGCCTCCTTCGTCATGCACGGTGGGCTGGGTTTTGATGACGTTATTTTGGCCAAGTACAATACCTTAGACCATATCAATCACGTCCATACGCCGGGCAACAGCTCCGGGATTGTGGACGGTGCCAGTGCGGTGCTCATCGGTAGTGAAAAAGCGGGTAAAGATTTGAATCTCAAACCTAGAGGACGAGTTGTGGCCACGGCAGTGCTCGCCAACGACCCCATTATTATGCTGACCGGGCCGGGTCCTGCTGCGAAGAAGTGTTTAGACAAGGCCGGTATGACCAAGGATGACATTGATCTCTGGGAGATCAATGAAGCCTTCGCGTCGGTGGTGTTGCGTTACATGAGAGATCTAGACCTTGATATTGAGATGACCAATGTAAACGGTGGATCGATTGCCATGGGTCATCCCCTCGGTGCAACGGGTGGCTGCTTAGTCAGCACTATGCTCGACGAATTGGAGCGTCGGGGTGCTAAGCGAGCCATGCTATCCCTCTGCGTTGGTGGGGGCATGGGCATTTCAACCATTATCGAACGCATTTAAGCCGGGGCTACACAACAAAGGATTGAATAGACAATGAACGGATTTAATTACGATAAAGACGCTGACGGTGTCGTCACCATCACCATGGACATGGAGGGGCCGGTAAATTCAATGAGCCCTGCATTCCAGCCTTTACTCGAAGAGGCAGTATTGAAACTCGAAGCCGAGAATGATTTAAAAGGTGTGATACTTACGTCCGCTAAAAGTACTTTTTTTGCGGGCGGCGATCTTAAAACATTGGTCCAAGCCACTCCTGAAAATGCAGAGGATTTTTTCAATAACGTTGAGGCCATCAAGGCCATTTTTCGGCGGATGGAAAAAATGCCGGTGCCCTTTGTTGCCGCGATTAACGGAGCGGCACTGGGCGGCGGTTTGGAATTAGCCCTCGCCTGTAATTATCGGATTGCCTGGGATAGTAAGGCGGTTCAAATCGGCTTCCCTGAGGTCACATTGGGGCTTCTCCCTGGCGGCGGTGGCGTCGTTAAAGGTATTTATTTGATGGGCTTGATGGGTGCTAATGAGTACCTCATTGAAGGCAAACGTGTTGCGCCATCGAAAGCTCAGCAGGCAGGTCTGATTCACGAAACGGTCAGCAGCCTCGATGAGCTTCTACCGCGGGCGAAGGCTTGGCTGGTAGAGAACAGCGACAACGAGGCCGCCAGTGTCCAGCCTTGGGACACCCAGGGCTATAAAATTCCAGGTGGTAATGCGAACAACCCGCAAGTGGCGCAAATGTTGCCTGCGGCGACAGCCATGCTCTACCAGAAAACACGCGGACTTATGCCTGCGCCCTCAAAAATATTAGATGTGGCCACCTCAGCGCTACGAGTCGATTTTGACACCGCCATGCGTATAGAGAGTCGCAACTTTACGGCATTGGCCCAGACCGCCGTTGCCAAGAATATGATTACCGCGTTCTTCTTCCAGATGAATCAAGTCAATGGTGGCGCATCGCGACCCAAAAATATCGAGCCGCAAGTCACTAAAAAGGTGGGTATTTTGGGAGCCGGTATGATGGGGCAGGGCATCGCTTATGTCTCTGCCATGGCCGGTATTGAGGTGGTGCTCAAGGATATCTCGCAGGAAGCGGCAGACAAGGGTAAAGCCTACAGCGAGCAGCTTCTGAATAAGCGTGTGGCTAAGGGTCGCATGAACGAGGAGAAGGCGGGCGCGGTGTTAGCGTTGATTACCCCTACTGCCGATAACGACGCGTTGTCCGGCTGTGACCTTATTATTGAGGCCGTATTTGAGAATATTAAACTCAAGCACCAAATAACCGAAGAGCTAGAGCCGTATCTGGCGGAGGGCGGTGTCTGGGGTTCCAATACGTCGACGCTACCCATCACCGAGTTGGCAGAGGCAAGTAAGAACGCCGAGAACTTTATTGGCATTCATTTCTTCTCCCCCGTCGATAAAATGCCACTGGTAGAAATTATCGTGGGCGAAAAAACCAGTGATGCGGCGTTAGCGAAGGCCTTTGATTACACCAAACAAATTCGCAAAACCCCCATCGTGGTCAATGATTCGCTGGGCTTTTTTACGTCTCGAACCTTTGGCACGTACATCGACGAAGGGACTCGTTTGCTGAGCGAAGGCCTGCATCCGGTAAAAATTGACAATCTGGGTAAGGCAGTGGGTATGCCAGTCGGGCCTTTGGCTGTGTTTGATGAGGTCAGTCTTGAGCTAAACCGGAAAGCTGACGAAACCTGGGCCGAGATGGGTGTGCGCGATAAGTGGGGTGATGGCAGCGTGACCCGAGGAGTCGTGAGTACCATGATCAATGATCATGGTCGCGGCGGTCGCTACCACGGCGGCGGGTTTTACGAGTACCGGGAGGATGGCAGCAAAACGATCTGGCCTGGTTTATACGATCTTTTCTATAAACCCGAGGTCGCTATTGCTGATCAGGACATTAGGGATCGCTTACTGTTCCGTCAAGTGATTGAAGCGCTCAAGTGTCTTGAAACCAACGTTCTGCGTACCGTGGCTGACGGCAATATTGGTTCGATTATGGGGATTGGTGCGCCGGTCTGGACGGGTGGTTTAATTCAGTTCGTCAACACCTATGGTCTAGCGCAGTTTACTGCGCGATGTGATGAACTAGCGGCCGCCTATGGCGATCGCTTTCATGCACCCGGGATCGTCGCTGAAAAGCTGGCTGCAGGAGAGCTGTTTGCTTAAACCGTTGAGCTGAGAAGCCGTTTCGCGGGTGCTTTAAGCGTGACGCTCAGTGACTGAGTCAAGCGGGCGCGAGCGCGCTTTTTTTTGCCTGATGGGTGCTGCATTGACAGGGTATTGCCCCAACACGCATTCAATGACAAAAAGGATCTTTTCGCTACGTCGATAATCATTATGTGCGGACGTTACTCTCTTGCGGTCAGTCAGCATCCGGAACTTGCCGAACTGGGCTTGCAGACAGAGGATC
>Ga0209309_10000055_pt1 | contig 156094 bp, 122 predicted proteins | sample COGITO_mtgs_1204_2_FD_184807 | JGI IMG/M metagenome (GOLD analysis project Ga0209309, IMG submission 184807) | Pelagic marine microbial communities from North Sea - COGITO_mtgs_120412 (SPAdes) (version 2) | ecosystem: Environmental > Aquatic > Marine > Epipelagic ... | reverse complement strand
ATTTCGGAGCTCAATACTCAGCCTATATAACCTCGGCTAACGCTTAACTCGCACCTTTACAGATGAAAGCCCATAGCTCGAGGGCCTCGGTTGCTCGCTAGGCTTTACCGAGCAGCGGACTTGCACCGCCTATCTTTTGCCGATTTAGCTCGGCGCACTGGCTGTCATGGTTTATTCTCCGATTAAAGATTTAATTGGTAAGATTCAAAATTTATAACCTATAACTAGACATCATAGGGGGTCTTTTTGGCTTTCGGCACACATAATCTAGATAGAATTGTCCTATAACTCCAGCCGCTTGGAAGGCAACACCTATTCTCACATATCTTAAAAGAGCTTTTTGAGCTTATTATGCAAAAAGCCAAAAAAATCGAGGATCCATTCGAACAAAGCTTCTTTTTACTGGTGCACTTATCATATTTACAAGCATTTGAAGATGTGAACAAAAGAACTTCGCGCTTAAGCTGTAATATTCCGTTTATTAAAAACAACCTCTGCCCTTTAAGCTTTATCGATATGACACGGGACGATTATACCCCAGCCCTACTAGCCATTTATGAGCATAATGACCTAGAACCAATGTTAGAGCTCTATACTTGGGCGTATGCACGTTCGTGCCAACACTATACGCAAGTTAAACAATCACTTGGGCAGGTTGATGCCTTTCGCATTCAATATCGACACCAGCGAAAAACAGTAATGGGTCAAATTATTCGGCAAAATTTACATGGGTCAGCGGCAGAAAAGCTCATTGAAGATTACTGCAGGCAACACAAAATTAGCAATAATGATAAATTTACTGCCATGACTCTGGCCGACCTCAGCACATTACATGCTGGAGCAATTATTGGCCTTGGCATAACCGAGTCGCAGCTTGACTCTTGGTTTTCGAGCAAACTTGAGAAATAAAAATATCATGGAGAAGAGAGCTCAAACTATCTACTGAACCAATCATTAATAGCCATAATATAAGATTAATGATCGAACATCTGCGCCCGCTCGTTTCTTGTACTACAAACGATTTTTATACGTGAAATTCAATCACAAAACTGGTGCAGTTGCTTGGCGTCTTCATAGGGGGTTCTTACGAAGTCTGTTTCAAAAGGCTCTGGAGTAAAATCACAATATTCCAAAGCAAAAGGTTGTGGCTCATAAAAATAATGCTGATAGTCATCCTTGACCAAAGAAAACATTCTCGGTTTAAGTTTCAAAAATTTTGGTATATATTGATTAATGGTTAAAAGTTCACGAATTGATTTTATACTCTCATTAACTTCTTCGCATCGATTAATTAAATACCGTTGTTCCCGCGGAAGCTCGGAGTATTGCTGTTCAATTGGCTGTCGAGTCATGTCTAGTCTATCAACCAGGCTTTTGGCAAGCTCTTGTGCTTTATCAGGGTTAAAATGGCTTGAGCGAGGCAATACTCCGTCCAATCGGTAATTGAATTGATTGGTGGGCGCACGCTCGCCAATCTCGGCCTGCAAATAGACGAGTGCAGCTTGCAATCTGAATTGAACAGCTGGCGGTTGAACTAATTCAACCTGATCACTTATATTATCAAACTGTTCACGCAACTTTTTAGTGGCCTTTCGGCTGAGTAGAGGGTCTTTCTTATGACTGTTCGCAAGAAATTGTATTTTTAAATCAAGATCCATTTGCAGCAATTCAAGCTCAATTTGACCATTAGAATCCAGTTGGTCTTTATATTTAACGCAAAGATCTTTTAATAAAGCTGAGGCTTTTTGCATGGGTGCAGATGCAACCTCACTTCGAACTTTATCATTTGGATAATGCTTAATGATTTGATCGTCAAATAACATATCTGATTTTTTCATATTCAGCTGAATGAGCTTCATCAATGCTGTGTCAAATACACTGGTGGAACCATTGGCATAAATTTCATGAGATTTAGCGACAGCTTGACCACCTTGGCTTTCGTAAAGATCAAAAGAGGCATTCGCAGCGTCCAACGCAGACTCGATATACACCAAACAAGCCTGATCTTTAGGTGAAAAAGGTTCATAATACATATTATTGGCTTGTAGCTCGTGCAGGGCTGCTTTGCAATACTGCACGAAAGCAGCATCATCTGGACTATTGATTATGGGTAGCAGCCTGTCAACTAGCTTAAGGCTATACTGCGCAGCTGTCACTTTTACATTCTTTGTATTGCCTGGTATCCAACTGAGATCCTTTATATAACGGTGACCATACCCATACATAGCAGATTGTACTAAAGCTTGAACCCAGCCTTTCGGGCAGTGTTTAGCATTAAACTGGTCATTACCTTGAGTTATTGACGATGCTAACAAACGTGACAAACAGATCTGTCCCTCACCACACTCATACCCTGAATTAGTAGAATTTAACTTCAAATTCGCTTCATTATCTAATTTGAGTTGTAAATATTGCTTAATTTCAACCCCAATCTGGGCAACTTCTAAGCTCTGGTCGTTATTGGCCATGTGCTGTGTTGAGCTCACTGCACGCAAATTAGTTTGCTGTGCATCCACTCTTGGGCTAGAGCATTGGCTAGGCTCGCTTGTAACAGAACTTAATACATCAGTAGCAGGTACAGCTGCAAACTTGCGCCGATAAGGTGTTGTAAAGCCAAACTGTCGTGCAATTAAATCTATATTGAATATTCCGCCTTGATAAAGCTATAGATGAGAAGACTGTTTTTGAACTAAAAATATGTCATTGCTTATTGCAATTTATCAAAGTTAACACCAAGCGACTTAGAGGGGTTAGCGGAAACTGCTGGAATTCAAGAGATGTTATAGAGAGTTATTTAAGAGTCGAGTGTCATAAGGATGACTTGTACAGTGAATAATTTGAGTATTTCGGCTCAACTCATGTTTTGGATTTAAAAGGTAATTATAAGAGTGCGGCACGATCGCAGATGGAACTCTTAGTATTGCGCTGCTTGATGATACTAACCATTCATCGCCAATAGCACGAGTTGTATCTTGATCTTGTGTCCAATTGGCGTGCAGGCTGTTTGTTTTTAGTCGCTTAACACCCTTTGGCCCGAGATATTCAATTTCAAGCAATTGATAAGTCTCAGGTACTTCATCTGCCGTTATTTCGAAATGCACTAATACTTCAAGCATCGCTAAAGCAGGACTTTCTGCCAAATATACAATTGGTGCTCCTTTATTATGCCATCTCCCAGAACCTTTGGTACCACCAAGTCCTTGTAAATCAGCATAATTGCTGATTCTCCAAACCTTCATGCAAAATATCCTGAGTCTATTTGATTAAGTGTTTCCTCTACAAGCTGTGCACCAACTTCTGTTTTGACCATATCCAAGGGACTTTGTTTATTAAATGAGTTACGAGGTTTATGAAGCCAAAGTGACGCTTTTTTTTCATCTCCGAAAACTTCAACAGCCAAAGCTGCGATTTTCGCAGCTCGAATTAACTTACCCGACTCATCAGGTGTTAATGAACTGTGGTTTTGTTTTCTGTGAGAGAGGGTTCGTTTGTTAATCACCCAGTTTAAATCAGTTTTAGAAAAAATAGACCAACTGATAAGGCCTTCCAATGCTTGAAGTTGAAGCCCCTTTTGAGTGACTCTAATTATATCTAATGAATCATTTAGCTCTTCATTGAAAAGACCGCCAACTTTCGTCATAGCTCTCTTATATAGAGATAAACCATGATTTTGTTTCGGTATGAATTCATTGTTACCCTTCATTTAGCCTCCAAATCAAGCAATATGCTTTATAGTATACAGCATATTGCTTGAATGCAAGAATACCTTTGAGGTCTCGAGTAAATGTAAAACACTATTGTTAAGAGCGTTTCACATTTACTCGAGACGTATTATAAATAATAAACATTTAAAATTAACTACTTATACTAATATACTCTTAACTGATGAATTTAAAGACACCTCCTGAATTTATAGAAGTATTAAGAACTTTGGGCGCATTGCTGCTTAAAAACTGTAGAGACTATTGATAGATCTTAAAGTTATCAATAATTTTTACATGAATACAGCTTCGTAAAAAATCGTTCATTGGCTTCATTATATTATTCGAATAAAATTCTAGCATCAAAGTGTTAAATTCTTGCTTACGCTTAACGGGCACGTTGATTATTGGATAGCCATGAGATAGTAGAAGACCATTCATCATAAAACGACCAGTTCTTTTATTAACATCCCAAAAAAACTGGTTTCTAGCCATTTGTAAAAATAAGAAAATTGATTGATCGTATATGTCGTTTTGACAACTTACTAACTCCAGAGTTTTATCCCAACAGGAATCTAATTCCATAGGCTCTGGTGGCTCAAAGTTTGATCCAGCAATGGTAACGTTGCCATAACGAAACTTACCCCATTCAAGCGCTTCATTTTCACCAGCGATTGCATGAATATCTAAGGCAGTTTTTTTCTCTAAATTAAAAATATCATTATTGACTAAATCAAAGATATATTCCCAAGCTTTAGCTTGATTAGCAGCCATGTTTTGATCACTAATTTTATGACCACCCACAGTAATTCCGTCTAAGATAGTCTGTATCTCAGGTAAGGTCATAGCAACACCTTCCAGATTCACGGCATCGTAAACAAGCTCTGAAAGATTCCTTTTTGCTAATTGAATTGCTAAATTAACGTTTGGTTTCATCGACCATACTGTGTCTGAAATTTTATTCATATGCTCTCTTCAAAAAAATACATTTATTGAACGCAGTGTCAAGTTGCCAGCGAGCCGCAGCAAAAAACTGCCTAGGAATGATTTCAGAAATAAGTGTCGAATCGATCTTTATCGCGGCAATCAAGTCATCAATCGACTCGTGTAACTCAAACAAATCTCTTACACAATAGATTTCTCTTATATACTCAAACTCTGGCTCAGAAAAAGTTTGTGCACCTTCTGTATTATTCAGCATGAAATTTGATGTGGTCAAGTAAAACTGTACAACTCATCAAAAGCGGTTTCAATCGTAAAAATATCACCGCTCATTTCAATATCACGCCCCATGCGATCATAATCAGCGCATATAAAGCGGTGATTAACCTTGACCTTGCGGTGAATATAATGATGAATTGGATACATGCCCATCCTAAATGGCCAAACTTTACGTGGAACGCTGATAGTCTTGCGTCTCAGCTTGCAAAAATTCGATATCGCCAAGGACGTTTGTTGGGGCGAATGGAGAATTTAGGCTTCACGCTGAAGAACGAAGCCAACCTTAATATGCTGACCAATGATGTCGTGAAATCATCAGCAATTGAAGGTGAGCGCCTCAATCCAGATGAGGTGCGCTCATCAATTGCACGCATCTCGGTCTTGATATTGCTGGGCTAATTTTTATTCAAAACGAAGGTGGTGGAAGGAGTACGAGTTATCGGCTGACTGACTCTGGCCTATAGCACTAAATTTTAAATTGCTGACCATTCAAGACATTTAAAAACCTTACCGATTTGGGAATAACTGTGATGCGTTGACTGTTGCCGGTCTGTTCCTTGCAGACAATAGATACAGGCTTTTGCCACAGTAGGACAAAAACCATGAAGATGCCATGGTTGCACTAGCAGAAAAAAATCTGAGCGCTGCTGATCTCGCTCAATATTATCGCGAACACTGCATCACAATTAAAAATTAAGCCTCAATACACTATAACCCAGATATTTCCATATGATATATTGGGATTCGCTTTATGATTTTTAATCTGTACTTGGTGGATAATGAAAATACAAATATTAAGCGACTTGCATTTAGAATTTGCAGATATGGCAATAAATCATAGCGCAGCAGATGTTGTAATATTGGCAGGTGACATTCATGTCGGTCAAAAAGGTGTGGAATGGGCGATCAACGCCATACCAGATAAACCAGTGCTTTATGTTCTCGGCAATCACGAATATTATGGTCACATATATCCCACATTAATCAATACCCTCAAAGCAGTTGCAGCTAACACAAATGTGCATGTGCTAGAAAATGATATGATCACAATTAATGATGTTTCATTTTACGGCTGTACTCTTTGGACAGACCTCAACCTCTATGGTAATGCCAGACTGGTGGGCATGCAGTGCGAGCAAATGTTGGCTGACTTCAGGAAAATTAGAACCGCACCACGATATTCACGGCTGCGCAGCTTTGATGTAGAGCGCATCCACGCAGCATCCAAAACTTGGTTAGAAACGAGCTACAACAAAAATAGCCCGAAGAGTGTTGTGATTACCCATCATGCCCCAAGCACCCTTTCCATTCACCCAAGATTTGAAGATGAACTCTTAAGCGCATGCTTTGCCTCAAAGCTGGATGACCTAGTCACTGCGCTCTCACCAAAGCTTTGGATTCACGGCCATATGCATGATAGTTTTGACTACACAATTGGCGCTACGCGAGTTATTTGTAACCCGCGAGGCTATCCCATGGAAAAAGAAATGGGATTTAACCCAACCCTAATTGTTGAAATTTAGCAGAAAATTTTAAGATGGTGCACCCGGAGCGATTCGAACGCCCGACCCCTTAGTTCGTAGCCAAGTGCTCTATCCAGCTGAGCTACGGGTGCAATTCTTAAGTGGTGCCATTATGTGTAAAATTTATGAACTTGTCAATATAAGTTTCAACAAAAAAATAACCTTTAATCATTATCCAGATTATTTGGTGATTGCTGTTGTGGCTTGTGCTCTGCAGTTGATGAAGCTGGTGATGCAGAAGGGTCATTTGATTGCGGGGTTTTATATGGCTTGCCTTCAAAGGTTTGCAGCTGGGCCTTGATCTCCTCTGGTACGGTTTTGATGTAAAGATCTCTTTGCGGAAATGGAATACTAATACCCTCTTCGCCAAAGCGAATCTTTAAGCGTTTGCGATATTCTCGGCCCACCGTCCATTGTTGAATAGGCCTGGTTTTCACCCGACCTTTGATAATAATGGCTGAGTCTGCAAAGCTGTCCACGCCAAATATTTCAAAGTCTTCAATAATATGGCGTGAAAAATTCGGGTCTTCACGCATGGCTTGACCTACGTCTTGCATAACTCGTATAACATGATTGGGGTCTTCTTTGTAGGCAACGCCTATTTCAAATACATTCGCTGACCACTCTGAAGTTAAGTTAGCTATGGTTTTAATTTCGCCGTTAGGAAAAATATGTTTTGTCCCTGAAAGATCGCGCAGTATTAAGGTTCTAAAATTAACTTGTTCCACAAGCCCGCCAGTGCCATTTATTGTGGCTACATCACCTACTCTGACTTGGTTTTCCAGAATAAGAAAAAAACCAGAAATAATATCCCGAACTAAATTTTGCGCACCAAAACCCACCGCTAAGCCTACTACACCAGCACTAGCTAAAATTGGGCCGATATCCAAACCAATTTCTTTTAAAAATACCAAAAGGGCAATTGAAGTTAATAGAATATTAACCCCCTGCCCCAGCAAGCGCGTAAGAGTTTCCACGCGCTTTTGTTGCTCACTGGCAGGTTCATCACAGCCAAGCTCTCGCTCAACTAAACGACTATTTAAAATTTTAAATAGTCGCGCAGCAACTTTGGTAGCAACCCACCAAAGAATAGTGATAAGTAATAATCGTATAGCACCCTCAAGCATGATATCCCATTCGACTAGGGTTTCAAGCTTTAGTAAAAATTCATCAAACATCTATTTTCGACTCCATTGAGCATTGAGCATTGAGTTAACGGTTTTCTAATCGGCCATAATCCAGCAGACCGTAGTCATTAATTGGCTGATTATAGAGCGCCTGATGAATTGAATCACTGACCTGCCAAAACCTGGGGTTCGTGCGGCGGATACCAAAGGCATCTATTAATTTGACATAATCTTGCTCGCTTTGCATACCGAGTAATTGATTTTTAAATTGATCAATGGCTGCGTATTCAACTTCAAAGATTGCATTAACATATGGTGAGGTTACGCCGTTAACCAACACTAAAGAATTTTCTTGGGGCACAATTCTGGCTTGTTCGTTAAATAGGGAAGCAATGTTGGTATAACCAACGTTTTTAACCATGGTAAAAATTTGATCCTTCCCACTTGAAGATTTGCCTTTGCTAGGTGGCATCTTAACTTCAACCAAGGCAATATCCGGTAGATACTGTGTATGCTTGCCTTTAAAGTTGGCAATCTCGGTTAAGGTTGTTTTAAATTGTGCATTTTGAATTGGCTGTAAAGTTTTTGATTGATCAATCACTGGCTGCAATCGAATACGAATTTGAGCAAGCAACTCTTTTTTAGGGTTGTCAGTTTGGTAATCAATATTTGGTACAACTTGCTTATCAAAGTCGGGGTTGGTCATATATTCGCCCGCATGTTCCTCGGCTCCGCGATACCAAAATTGGCGTAATTCCTTTCTTTCTGCTTGCGGCAACAACATAAGAAATGCGTTTTCACCTTCCATCCTCAAAAAATCCATATGTAATCTAGATAATAAATGATGGCCTAAATTACCATAGACATCATAATTAGCGACTAATAAATAATGGATACGCTCTAATAGCGAATAATCAACTAACCATAAAGTATTTGGCTCACCGCCTAGTAAGCCTTTTTCTACTGAAGCGCCGTCATGATGGCGCATAATGGTCAGCGCCGCATTTTGATTACTGCCATCGCCATCCCAAATAACGTTCAAATCAAGCGGTTTGGTCTTGAATAAATCGAGTAAATATTTTTCTCGCTTATTTTTAAGCTGTTTCTGTTTGGCTGAATAATTCAGCCATTGAAATAAAGGAGTATACACATCATCATCGTTTGGCAGTGCAAGTTGATCTTCTAACATAGCCATAGATTTTGAAACTTCTTGATTGAGCGCAGAGTCTGGATCAACAAAAAACACCCAAAATTGATCACGGATTACATTTAAGGACACACTGCCACGGCAAACCGGGCCTTTGATATAATTTTTAATAGTGAAATGAGCTTCATCGAGCATAAATTTATAACGGGAATCTACCGGTAACTGAGAAAAACTTTTAAATGGATTACCGGCAACTGATTGATTGTACCCAGGCAGTTTCGACACAGTATAGGTGTCATTTAAAAACAATGAAGTCCAGCGGTCCATACGTTTTTGATCAAGTAAATAAGGCATGTGAGTTTTTAAGACAACGGTTTCTTTGAATTCCACCAGTCGATAGTACACTCTGTTAACTTGTGGATCATCAAATGGTCTGCGGGTTGCGATCATATCTACGGGCTGACCTGGTGGTGTTTTAGATCTTACCAAGCGAAAGAAAGTGCCGTTATTGTGCTCTGCAAAATAGATATGACCTAAAAATAAATGCTCGTAAATGTAGCGAGACATTAAGCGCGCCTTCTTGCTGTCGCCATTTAAAAACCCTTCCCAATGCGCCACTTTGCTCAGCATCTCGGTTGATAGAGGTTGGCGCCGGGTATATTGTGCACCTTCAGCAAGCCAGGTTGTAAGTGTTGCTAACTCTTTTTCATTAAGACCGGGTAATGCATAAGGCATACCCCAGTTTGGATGCTCTGCAGCAAATTCAGGATATTCTTCAATTTTAGGGCAGGAGTTTTCACGGTTAATCCCAACTGGCATAGCTTTGGGCAAAATTTTAGTCTTTGGTTGGGGGTGAGCTTGCTTTAACTGCAGCGAGTTAAAGAGTAAACTGGCATTTAAATTGGCATCAACCGAGTCTTCTCTTTCATTAAGCACTGGGAAAAAACCGTTATTGCGCCACGCTGTTGTGGTGTGGTGATCCTCAAATAACCGCGAGGTAGGCGCGGCAACTAAGCGCTCGTGCGCATAGACTTTATTTTTTGAAGCGCCGCGATCAATACCTTCCATGGCTGTTAATTTAAGCTGGCAAGGCGCCTCGTAACAGCCATGGCACACCACGCACCGGTTATCAAGGATTGGTTTGACCTGTTTCCAATAATCAACTTGTGGCGCACTAGCTGCTGCTGAGACCTGCCGGTCTTTTGGAGCAGCCGGGCCATACTTTTGCTTTAAACCAAGCGCCCCATACACGGCGCAGCCAGAAAAAAAGATCACAATGAAAAAAATATACAGTTTATTGCTGAAGAGTTTCATAAATTAGCTCCAAACTTAACCCAGGTCTATTACAACCCTGTGGGGAATTATCCTAAAAATTATAAAATGATGCCTGAATTATGACACAAGCCTGGCATGTTTGATTAAATATGCATTTAAAGTCGAACAATAGTAAAGATTAGAGGGAGGTGAGCTCTTAGTGGAGGTTTTGGCAGAATTACAATATAATGGCATCCATTGAATACAATTTATTATATTTAAGACTTAACCTGAACTGTTTTTAAGTTGAATAATGAAATTGCTATCCGCAATTATCAGCTATAACTGAATTTATTATAGGCTCCGAAGTTTAGACAATTGTTTTTACATGTTGGTAGTCTATTATTTTGTCATCAGCGGTTATAAGTGGCAGAGCTAATTGTCTTGCAGTTGCAACAATTATTCTATCTGCTGGGTCTTTATGGAATTCACCTGGTAGCTTTGTTGCTTTAATGCCAATCTCATTATCTACAGGTATAAAGCGAACTCCGTCTATCTGAGACACTTCATCAAGCCAGCTTTCCACCTCCATACTGAGTACTAGCCTGCCTTTTTCAATTAACATTGCGATCTCCCAAGCAGAAATAGATGAAATGAGTATTTCACCATCTGTTTTCAAAGTATCGTTAATTTTTTTTGCAGCTTGTTTTGAAAGCGAAGTATCAGCACTTACCCACCATATTAAGATATGCGTATCTAATACTAGCACTAAGAGTTTTCCCAATCATCGTCAGCAATAGGTAATGTAGCTGCTTCATATTTAATAACCGTTGACTTGAGCACTTCTAGTGGTGATAACACCTTCTGCCGAAGCTTTCTAATCTCTAAGGTTGGTTTGCCATGATCTGTTATTATTTTTGATAGACCAGTTTTTTCAATATCTCGAAATAATTCTAGAGCATGCGCTTTAAACTCAGTTTTGGATACTTGTTTCATATTAACTACTTCTACCCCATAAATGACCATTAACTATAGTCATAATAGCGCCTATAAATGACTATAGTCAATGGTCATTTACAAGAAACCCTGGTAATATTTATACTGACCAATGCAGATTAAACCACAAGGCTGTAAAGCTACAATAACAATACAAACAAGTGGGCAAATAAATCCAAAAATTACGTGATCTTACGGCTAGGTTACTTGACTTTTTGAATCTGGATCCACATGGATGTGGATTAAGCCAAAGTTGATCATGGATGATACATTTTGGCGTCAGATGAGAAAAGTCAAGCAACTCAAGCCTAAGCTCTCAAAATTACTGAGCTAAATCTTTGATACGAATAGCTTTGCTGTCATTAAAAGATATGAGCGAAATTAAATGAATAAGATAAAGAGAAGGTAGTGATAGGCGAAAAAATGGGGATAAAACAAAATGGCGGAGAGAGAGGGATTCGAACCCTCGATGAGTGTTAACCCATACTCCCTTAGCAGGGGAGCGCCTTCAGCCACTCGGCCACCTCTCCGCACCATGAAGATGATACATTTATCAACTTGAAAAAGCAAAGACTTGGAGCCTTTTTTTTAAAATCTACAGAAAATACTCAGTATTTTCGCTATATTAATGCAGCCCAACCGAGAAAAACCGATTATTTATGAACTCGTATCTATTCATGGTCATTTTTTAATTCAACATTATCCCCAGACTTTTCTTGCTGAATCCTGTTATAAATCTCTTCTCTATGAACTGATACGGTTTTGGGTGCATTGACTCCAATTCTGACTTGATTCCCTTTCACTCCAAGTACAGTGATTTTAACCATTTCGTCATCATCTCCGATGACAATAGTCTCCCCAACACGACGCGTTAAAATCAACATGAAAAACTCCTTAAAATCCATATTTTCATATTCGTACTTGGCCATCAAAACTTAATAATTAGTTGTTTAATAAAACGCCTAAAAATCGCATTAAGTTTTACCTTGATCCCTTACATCGTATTTATACGATGAGGCATCTCAATCAAGCTTGTGCGCTGCGAGTATGAAAGTGCACATCATTTGCACCATGCTTACGATGTTAGTTATTACAATTGCAGCTCAATATAGAATTACTTGGCCACCTTTTAAGTATTGCTAAAAACTCAAAAGACATCGCTAAAATTGAAAATTTTATGCGTGATAGTTACAATTATTTTTTAATAATTCCATATTTTAACCTAAAATAGGCGTTTTACTATCATCTCTATCTGCTGGAGCTTTATCCAGTTGAAAAACGTTGTGCAAAGCTCGCACAGCAAGCTCTAGATATTTTTCATTGATCACCACACTTACTTTAATTTCTGAAGTAGTGATTAATTGTATATTAATGCTTTCTTCAGCTAAAGCGGCGAACATGCTACTGGCAATACCAGCATGCGACCTCATACCAACACCGACAATTGAAACTTTACATATGTCGCAGGTTCCGTCTACTGATCGAGCACCTAACTCTTCAGCTCGGGCGCGTAAAACAGCCATTGTACGCTCAAAATCACCTCTTAAGACCGTAAAGGTAAAATCGGTTGTACGATCAAGGGCAATATTTTGCACAATCATATCAACATCGATATTAGCATCGCTGATTGGCCCTAAAATCTTGTAAGCTGCTCCTGGAATGTCTGGCACACCACGTATTGTAACCTTTGCTTCATCTCGATTGAATGCAATACCAGAAACTAGTGGTTGCTCCATTGATTTTACCTCATTATCTAAAGTGATAAGCGTGCCCTCTCCTTCAATAAAACTAGACAGTACCCGTAGTGGTACTCGATATTTTCCAGCAAATTCAACCGATCGAATCTGCAAAACTTTGGAGCCTAAACTTGCCATCTCAAGCATTTCTTCAAAAGTAATGGTGTCAAGTTTACGAGCTTTAGCCTCAACTCTGGGGTCAGTGGTGTATACGCCGTCCACATCGGTATAAATTTGGCATTCATCGGCATCTATTGCTGCAGCTAAAGCAACAGCTGTAGTATCCGAGCCACCACGCCCTAGTGTGCTCACGCACTGATTTTGTGTGACGCCTTGAAAACCAGCAATTACTGCTACGGTATTATTATTTAAGGTGTTTTCTAATACTGCGGAATCAATATTTTGAATCCGGGCTTTGCCAAAAGCATCATCAGTATATATGCCTACCTGCCAGCCTAGAAACCCTTTTGCCTGAATACCTCGTTTCTCCAAGGCTAAACATAACAAACCAACTGTAACTTGCTCGCCAGTTGACAGCACTAGGTCATTGTGGGCGCAATGCTCGCTACCTGAGGCTTTCATCGTATCTATTAATTCAACTAAGCGATTTGTTTCACCCGACATAGCCGAAACTACAACTGCAACCTTATGGCCATGTTTTACAGCATGCTCTATTCGCTGTGCAACGGCTACAATCCGTTCGGGAGTACCAACTGAAGTACCCCCATATTTTTGAACATAAGTTGCCATCAGCACTCCTATAAGATCATAAAGATATTGATTTAACACTCATTAAACCGAAAATTGAACGAAAATTAAATAGCTTGATAGCTTTTTTTCATTAATTTGCTGCAAATAAGCAAAAAAAAGGCGCCTGAGGCGCCTTTTTTTTAAAATTTAGGTTAATTTACACAATTTTTGAACATTTTAAGCGGCCATTTGCTTTTCAATGTGCTCCCAATTAACTAAAGACCAGAAATTTTTCACGTATTCTGGCCGAGCATTTCGATAATCAACATAATAAGCATGCTCCCAAACATCACAGGTAAGTAAAGCCTTGTGGCCATCTGTTAAAGGAGTAGCAGCATTGCTGGTGTTAACAATGGCTAAACTGCCGTCGGCTTTTTTAACCAGCCATGTCCAGCCAGAACCAAAGTTACCAAGAGCTGACTCGGTAAATGATTGCTTAAACTCTTCTACCCCGCCAAAATGTTTTTGCAACTCAGCCGTTAAGCTTGAACTTGGCTGGGCTGATTTTGGAGATAAGCAATTCCAATAAAAATTATGATTCCATACTTGGGCTGCATTATTGAACATACCGCCAGAGGAGTTTTTTACAATATAATCGAGGTCTTTACCATCAAACTCAGTGCCTTCAATCATGCCATTGAGTTTAGTAACATAGGATTGGTGGTGCTTACCATAGTGATATTCAATAGTTTCTGCAGAAATATGTGGGGCAAGAGCATCTTTAGCAAAAGGCAGCTGTGGAAGTTCAATAGCCATAATTTGATCCTTAGTTTTAATTGAAAATATTGAGTACCTTGTTAGTACATAAGGACATAATTAACCTTATTCAAGAGCAAAGAAACGTGAACAAGAACCAAATTAATCAATTTAAGCCCATTTACTCTACTAATCTTGAACAATTAAGGCTTATGAATATTTTATAGTCAGAGCTATGTTAAGTTAGAATCACTTTAAGTCAAAGTCACTATGAAAAAAACAAATAATGCCACGCCAGCGGAGATGCCATAGACAATTGGCCGAAAATCTTGGTAGCGACTGGATAAAACCGGAATTTTTGAATCTTTGATATTTATGTATTTACTGGGCGTTTTTTTGTCTTCTGAATAATTGCTTGCGAAACTTGCGGAATCTATATTGCCAGAAGAGGCGTTTAAAGCGTCTCTAGCTTGCATTAATCGCTGACGTGCAAGCCCGGCACTTAATGGATTTGAACGCTTTTTAGAAGGCCTAGGCGCTAAATCTGTGGTCGCCTCAGGTAAGTTCATACTTCGACGTACACGAAAATTAAGGTGGTCAAAGGTAATCACATCGCCCACTGTGGCAATTTGCGATAGCGGCTCATCAGTTACTGGTACACCATTAATAGAGGTACCGTTTGTTGAGCCTAAATCTTTAACCTGTATACCCATAGAAGTTATATTGAGCTCAGCATGCTTACGACTTATACGGGCATTAATAATTGGTAAATGACCTTGGCCTTGGCCCACACCACGGCCAACATAGGTTGCACTATTATCTTTAAGCTCAACACTTTCCTGCACAATGCCGCTACTTTGGTTACCTAGGTCGAGCTCACCACAAAAATCAAGATACCAAAGAGTCAGCGCTTCTGTTTCAGTATGCTGTTGTGATTGCTGTTGTTCTAGTACTTGTAGTTGAGCGCCCATGATGTCATCTCTTGGTAGTAAATTTTATAAGTTAAACAACTTTTACCTTGTCAAAAAGTAATGTGACCAACAAGTGGATGGACACTAGTGTATTCCACACTTTTCGTCCACATTACTTTTCTGAAGATCTATAGTTTGCATAAACGAGAGCTTAGGCTTTATGTGCTTGCCGTAAAGTCACGAGTTAACTGATAGATCAATTAGTTTTTATCAACCATTAGTCTCACATGTGATCAGCTGTAAAGAATTGTGAGCAAAGGTAATTATCAATAATGCTACTATACCGGATTTGGCACATCAATGAACTGGTTTGTAAGTGATAAGTTACGATTTATCCACTCTCCTAGAGCTTTTGCGCCAAAGCGCTCCGTGGCATGATGTCCCGCAGCAATAAAGCCAACTCCTGTTTCTTGGGCTTCATGAAAATTTCGCTCGGAAATTTCGCCAGTAATAAAAAGATCCACACCGGCATCTACTGCTTGCATAAAAAAGTCTTGTGCCCCACCCGTACACCAGGCGATTTGGCGGATGGGCCGCTTTGGATCTGGAATGATTTGCTGTGGCATGGGGCCTATTTCACAAGTGATTTTTTCTAGTATATTGTTAATATCAACCCCTTGAGTAGCACTTGGCTCTGTGAATCCAGCAAATAAAAGCTGAGTATTTTTTGGACTAATTGACTGTTGCACGCCTTGGTTAATAACTACTTGATGATGCAAGCCCAACGCATTACCAAGTAAAATGTTATTACCAAGTTGATAATGCGTATCTAAAGGCAAATGATAAGCAATAAGACTAATATTATGTTTGATCAGTTTTTGTATGCGACGAGCTTTCATGCCAGTTACCGTTAATGGCTCACCCTTCCAAAAATACCCATGATGAACTAATAGAGCGTCCGCTTGTTGCGCGATCGCCGCATCAATAAGTGCCTCACAAGCTGTAACTCCAGTAATAATCGAGTTAATTTCGCAACTTGCTTCTACTTGCAAACCGTTAGGGCAATAGTCACGAAATAACTTTGGATTGAGTAATTGATTTAAGTGATCAACTAAGGTGTGCAAGTGCATTTTAAATATCCTTATGATTCAAGCAAAAAAGAGGTTTTGAAAATTTGAATAATTTTGATCTATAGTCAGAGTTTATTGATTTCTTTATACTTGAGTGATTGCAAGCTCAAAGCTTGCAATCACTCTGACTTATACACAGTAATTAAGTGATGTATTTATGAGACGATCTATTCCATGGCTAATTTCAGCAGCATTTGGAGCAAGTCTTGCTTCTTATGTTACTTGGAATGTATCGACATCTAAAACTGAAATGATGCAGTCAACCGCAAATGTTCAGCAACCGTATCAGCAAACGGCAGATGACTCGCCTCGAAAAATTATTAGAGGCGAAACCACTGCACCAGTTTCTACTCAAACAGCAAATAATGCAAAAGCAACTGCTGGCAAGAGTTCTGCAGCACAAGCTCCGGCGGCTGTAAGCTTTGCTGCAGCTGTTGCCAAAGCCTCTCCAGCAGTTGTAGATTTTCGCGACAAAGCTGTTGAGCTCCCCGGCTCTTCTGGACTGCCAAACCTTGATAATGACAGCCAATCCAATAGCTTGGGAAGTGGTGTTATTATGAATGCCGAGGGTTATTTACTGACTAACAATCATGTTATAAGTGCATCGAAATCCCTTGAGGCAATACTCAATGATGGCCGTCGATTGGATGTTAAAATTATTGGTCATGACCCAGAAACAGATCTGGCAGTATTAAAAGTTAATGCTAAAAATTTACCGGTGATTGAGATTGCTCGTTCTGCCAAACTTAATGTAGGCGATTTAGTGATGGCTATAGGGCACCCTTATGGCCTTGGTCAAGCGGTATCAATGGGTATTGTCAGCGCGCTTGGACGCTCTGGCTTGAACCTCAGTACTTTTGAAGACTTTATTCAAACCGATGCTGCTATCAATCGTGGCTCCTCCGGCGGCGCTTTAATAAACTCTAACGGTGAAATGGTCGGTATTAGTACAGCCATTATTACGGAATCAGGCGGATCACAAGGCATTGGCTTTGCTATCCCAGCCTTATCTGCCGAAAAAGTAATGCTGGCACTTATTGAAAGTGGCCGCGTAAAACGAGGCTGGTTAGGTATTTTACCCGAGTCAATGACACTCAACGATAGTACTGGAGTGAGAGTCAAGCGTGTAGCTCTACATACACCTGCAAGCAAAGCTGGCCTTAAAGTTGGTGACATTATTATCCAAGTTGGCGATGCACCAGTAGGCGATGAATATGATGCGCTCAAAGCAGTTTCGTCTCAACCTCCGGGTACTCAAGTGCCGCTGCACATAATTCGGGGTGATAAACAGCTCAAACTTACAGTTGAAGTTTCTGAAAGACCACAACCGCCAAATTAACTCAACTGATCCGCTAACCGAGCCCGAGCTGCACAAGCATGAGCGGTAAGACACTCTGCATCTGCCATAGTACCGGCTAAATCTGCCAGTGGCTGAGCACCTGCTGGCGTACAATGGGTAAATGAGGTACGTTTTTGGAAATCATAAACACTCAAAGGCGATGAAAACCGGGCTGCGCCTGAAGTTGGTAAGACATGGTTGGGACCTGCGCAATAGTCGCCAAAAGATTCAGTTGTGTACTCACCGATAAAAACAGAGCCTGCAGCTGTTATTTGATCTGCGTAATGCTCAGCATCAACAAATGCAAGCTCTAAATGCTCTGGAGCTTGCTGATTACTTAGTTGGATTGCTTCAGCTATAGATTTGGTATGAATCAATGCGCCTCGAGCTTCAAGCGATGCACTTATAATTGCTGAGCGGCTTTGTGCCTTAAGTAACTGGGGGATTCGTATTGCTAGCGCATCTAAATACTGCTCATCTGGACTCATTATAATTGATTGCGCTGCTTCATCATGCTCTGCTTGCGAGAACAAATCGTATACCGCCCAGTCTACCGGCAGTGTTTTGTCGGCAATAATAAAAATTTCACTAGGGCCTGCTATCATGTCAATGCCAACATGGCCAAATACTGCTTGCTTGGCCATGGCCACAAAGGTGTTGCCTGGGCCGACAATTTTATCAACTTTTGGAATTATATCAGTGCCGAAAGCAAGCGCTGCCACAGCCTGCGCACCACCAATAGTAAATATACGATCAACGCCTGCAAGGTGAGCTGCGGCTAAAAGAATTGGTGATATGCTGCCCGCTTGGCCAAGCGGTGTGACCATAATGATTTCTGCTACTCCAGCCACCCGCGCCGGTATAGCATTCATAAGCACGCTTGACGGATAAAGCGCCTTACCGCCAGGAACGTAAATCCCAACTTTTTGCATTGGTGTGGTGGTTTGCCATAGTTTATTGCCATATTCGTCTGCAAATTTAAAATCTTGACTTGTTTGATGCTCGTGATATTTTCGAATTCGATCCGCAGAAGTTTGCAATGCCGCAGTTAATTGAGGGTCAAGATTATCAAAAGCCGCCGCCATCATTGCTTTTGACACTTCAAGATCTGCTACAGATTCATGCTTCGCCGAGTCTACGCCATCAAATGCACAAGCATATTGAAACAGCGCCCTATCGCCTTCTAATCGGACCTGATGGATAATTTCATCTACTTTTGATCGCACATTGGTTTGAAACATGGGATCGTATTGAGTGAGCGATTGAAATTGTGTTTGAAAATCTTGAGATGATGTGCTCAGGCGCCGCATAGAAATTTCCTTTTGATACATAATACTGGATGGCTCATGCTGGTGTTACTGCTCATGTTACTGTCCATGTTAAAGATCAAAGTACATTTCGAATTAAATTTACCAGCTGAATAACCGATTGATGATCTCTTCTATAGGTTGCTGTATTGACTATAAATCGCGTAGATATTTCTGCAATAAGTTCTACCGGCTCTAAGCCATTGGCTTTTAAGGTATTGCCAGTATCGACTATATCAACAATTCGATCGGCTAACTCAACTAGAGGTGCAAGCTCCATAGAGCCATAGAGCTTGATTAGCTGCACTTGCTGGCCTTTTTGGCTGTAGTAGTGTCTGGCAACATTAATAAACTTAGTCGCTACTTGTAATGGCCTGTGCGTTATATCGGGCGCATCTTTAATCGCAGCGACCATAAGCCGGCATTTGGCAATACCAAGATCAAGCAACTCATAAATGCCACCGCCGCCATGCTCTAATAAAACATCTTTACCAACAAAGCCAAAATCGGCTGCGCCATGTTGCACAAAAGTCGGCACATCCGTTGCTCTTAGCACCACCATCTCAAATGACATGGGCTGTGCTTGTGTGGAGGCTTTAAAAGTGGCAGGGATAATCAATTTGCGGGTTTTACTTGGGTCTTCAGCTAATTCAATACCCACAGCTGACAGTAGCGGTAGTGTATCTGCTAAAATCCTACCTTTTGATAAAGCGACTCGAAACATTAGGTTTTAATCCTTTCAATCTGGCCACCTAAGCAGGTGATTTTTTCTTCAATGTGTTCATACCCTCGATCCATATGATAGATACGATCGATATAAGTATCGCCTTCAGCGGCTAAAGCGGCAATCACAAGACTTGCTGAGGCTCGCAGATCTGTGGCCATAATTGGCGCCCCCTTCAACTGCTCAACCCCTTTAATGAAAGCACTTGAGCCTTGAATCCGAATGTCAGCGCCTAACCGACGCAGCTCCGTCGCATGCATAAAACGGTTTTCAAAAATTCTCTCTGAAATAGATGCACTCCCTTGTGCCACAGCATTAAGCGCCATGAACTGCGCTTGCATATCTGTTGGGAATGCTGGATAAGGCGCGGTTATTATATCAACAGCTTGGGGTCTTTTACCATGCATATCTAAACTAATACTTGTAGCGGTAGTGGTAATATCTGCGCCAGCTTCTCGCAGTTTAATGAGCACGGCCTCAAGTAATTTTGGCGATGTCTCGGTAAGCTTGATAGCACCTCTTGTTGCAGCTGCAGCACAAAGGAAACTACCTGCTTCAATGCGATCACTGACAATTCTATGCTCAGCCCCATGTAAAGCTGATTGACCTTGGATACGAATCACATGAGTGCCATCTCCTACAATTTGTGCTCCCATAGAACGCAAACATTCAGCAAGGTCAACAATTTCTGGTTCACGAGCTGCGTTTTCAATAATTGTTTCACCCTGGGCTAAAGTGGCGGCCATCAGAATATTTTCTGTGCCAGTCACTGTGACTTGATCGAAAACAATAGATGCACCTTGTAAACCATGGGGCGCTTGCGCGTTAATATAGCCGTCTACCACATCTATTGTGGCACCCATGGCTTGTAGTGCTTTGATATGTAAATCTACCGGTCTACTACCAATGGCACAGCCACCAGGCAGGGACACTTTAGCTTTACCACACCTAGCCAATAAAGGGCCTAAAACCAAAATTGCAGCCCGCATAGTCCGAACTAATTCATAAGGCGCCTGAGCAGTTTGAATATTGTCAGCGCAAAGTTTTAAACTTAAGGATTCATGGATTTCTGGCATGCACACCAGTTGAATCAAATCGGCAATACTATGACCGCTTGCGCCATTATGCTGCTCAAAATCTATATCAACTCCCATACCGCCAAGCAACTTTGCCATAGTCACAACATCAACCAGTCGAGGAACATTGGTCAAATATAATGGTTCACTTGAAAGTAAACTTGCAGCAATAATTGGTAATGCTGAATTTTTAGCACCTGAAATTGCAACACTGCCGTTAAGTGGCTTGCCACCAGTTACTCGAAATTTATCCACGAGCTGTCCTTAAATGAATAATTAAAAAGTTAATGAAATAATGAAGTAATAACAAGAAAATCTCAACCATAGATTAAAGGTTGAACCTTATTCTATGATTGAGATTTAATATTGATGTGGCAAATCACTACTGAGCCAGCTATAAGGCGCAGTAGATTTATCTAAAATGCTTCACTTTGTCCCACTCACTAGGCGTTAAAGTTTCCATGGTGACCGCATGAATACTGCCATCAGCAATGTGGGCTTGTAAGGCAGCGTAGACTTGTTGCTGCTTTTTAATTCGACTCATACCTTCGAAGCTTTGTGCTACAACGATAATTTGTGCGCTACTGCCGTCATAGTTCACACGAACTTCCGACGGGCTATCAAGATGCTCTGTTAACAGAGCTTGTATTGTATCTGAACTAATAGCGGTCATTGAGATTGTCCCCAGTTTTTGATGACTTTATCAATATTACCATTACTTGCTGAGTAGGCATTTTGGAACTGGTTTCTAAAAGTACTGCCAACGTTAACCCCGTCTAAATGCATGTTTTCAAGTAACCAACCACGGCTGTCGTCTTGATACATTGAATAAATAATAGGGAAAGGCTTACCGCCTTTAGGCACAATTTTAACTTCTACTTTAGCTCGAGTTATACCATTAGCTGTTTTTTTGCCTTCAAAGGGTGCGACTTTGACTGTTTGATCATCGTAGGTGGATATCCCTTTGGCATAAGTGGTTATAAGACTGCGTTTAAAGGCCTCTACAAATGCTGTACGCTGATCTTCTGAGGCTTTTTTATAAGCATCTCGGCCCATTACACGAAAGGCAATGGTTTTAAAATCTACAAACGGACCGATGCTGTCTTCAACTAGATTTTCATAAAAGGATAAACCTAAAGCTTTGTCTTCTTTGGTGGCTTTTTTAACAAATCCAATAAGATTTTCAGTAGCTTCTGACACTAGCGCATCTGGGGCTTTATCAGCGTCATTTTCAACAGCCACTGCTTCAGTTTTCATTTCTGCTTTGGCAGCAAATACTGTAGTTGCATTAAAGCTAAGCACCGAGCCTAACAAAGCACCTATCATAATTTTAGAACTTAATGATTTCATAATGAATATCCTCGATTAACTTACGATACAAAAAAACCACTTCGATTAATTTGCTTTTGCCATAAACTCAATACAGCATTTGAACACTTTAGCACATCAATATTTTGATAGCCTCTAACCCAATATTACCAATAAAGTCCTGAATTCACTGTGAACCATTCACTGGCTCAAAGGCTTTTAGGCCCACAGATAATGTAGAGGTTATCTTATGACGTTATAAAGTCATGGTATAATATTTAAAACCGATTTTCAGTGGTATTGTCTTAAATTCTACGTATTATTTCTAGTATCGACACCATTTGTTCATTCACTGTACACAATTAAGCATTATTCAAGTTCAATTCCTATATATCAAAGGCATGCTTATAAATATGACTCAATCAAGCTCCATCGAAATCGCCCGTAGAACTATTCAAATAGAACAAAAAGCTTTATCTGCGCTTGAAGCAAGGCTTGATCATACCTTTGATGAGGCAATGTCCATATTATTGGCAACTAAAGGCCGTGTGATAGTCACTGGTATGGGCAAATCTGGCCACATTGGTAAGAAAATTGCTGCTAGTTTAGCCAGTACTGGCACGCCTGCGTTTTTTGTTCATCCTGCAGAGGCTATTCATGGTGATTTGGGGATGATTGCAGAAAACGATAGTGTAATAGCTATTTCCTACTCGGGCAGTAGCGAAGAAATTTTACAAATTTTACCCGCAATCAAGCGCAAAGGCATACCTGTTATTGTGATGACTGGCGATCAAAACTCACCTTTAGCCAAGCACTCGCAGGTCACCTTAAATATTCATGTAGACCAAGAAGCTTGTTCTTTAGACTTAGCGCCAACATCAAGCACGACAGTTACTTTAGTGCTTGGCGATGCTTTAACTATTGCACTGCTTGAAGCGAAAGGCTTTACGGCAGAAGATTTTGCCCTCTCCCACCCTGGTGGTAAGCTTGGCAAAAAATTGCTAACGCGTGTGGAAGATATAATGGCTATGAGTGAAGAGCTGCCCATTATTCAAGCTGGCGCTAGCCTTGAAGCTACATTAAAGCTTATTACGCAAAAATCCTTAGGTATGGCTGGCATTGTTAATTCAAAACAAGAACTTATTGGCGTCTATACTGATGGAGACTTAAGACGCACACTGGCTAAAGATGTGCAGTTTCGAGACGCAATAGTAGATGACCATATGACCCTGCAACCTAAAACTATAAGTATTGGTACACTCGCTGCTACAGCCGCTAAATTCATGCAAGATCACTCGATTAATGGCTTATTTGTGACTAACAACCACAACCAAGTTGTTGGTGCTTTTAACATGATGAATTTACTTAACGCTGGTATTGTTTAAAATAACTGGAATTGACGCATATGAACGTGCAAACAATAAAACGTCGCCTTAATGTAATAGCTCGACTTAGGCTTAATAAGCCAATTATATTGCAAAATGCACGCTTTATTGTGGCCTTCGTTGCTGTGTTTATAGCAGCTCTTGGGCTTTCCTATGTCACCTGGTTGCAGCAAATCCGCCTGGCGCCAAAAGATTTAGCCCTGGTGGATAATGGCCCAGACTTTATTATTTCTGGCGCTAAGTATTATCATTTTTCAGATGAAAACGGCAACTTAGATTTTCAATTAGACACACGAGAATTACGGCATTTTCAACCACTTAAGCGTACTGAATTCGATGACCCGTCATTGTTAATGTACGATGAAAAAAATAAGCCTTGGTCCCTAACTGCTGGCAACGGTTGGATTTTACACTTAGATGAAAATCAAAGCAGTAAGCAACCTCTCACCTTTGCTAACAATGTAATACTTAAGTCGCAAAATTCCAGCTCCATGAGACTTGAAACCGAACAATTGTCGATTAATCCACAATTAAAAACCATTCAAAGCAATACTCAAGTGACCATAACCGGCCCTAATTCCGTAATTTCAAGTCGAGGAGTTTTAAGTGATTTTAGTCAACAAAAAATTGAATTTAATAACGATGTGGAAGCAACCTATCAGCCATAGCTTGCGCCAATTGTCATTTACAGGCTTACTATTGTTAAGTTCACTTATAGTGGTGTCACCTATTTTGATAGTGGTGTCACCTGTTGTGTCTACCTCTGTACAGGCAGCTGAAAGCGAACTCAATTTAGACTCACCTTTAACTATATCAGCAGATGAAGCCATCATTGATGATAAATCCGGTAAAGCCACTTACCTGGGCTCGGTTGAATTAAGTCAGGGCCCTTTGCAAATGAAATGTGATTCGCTTGAAATTTATATGACTAAAGATGGTCAAAAACCTCAAGTAGAGCGTGTTGTAGCCACAGGCAAACCTGCAAGCTTTCAACAATCTTTAAAAATAACTCAAGATGGCATAAAGCAATCTTTATCTGCAAATGCGAATACCATTGAATATGATCTATTGAAAAAAAGTATTACTCTTGAAGGTGATGCTAAAATTGTAAAAAATGATACTCGCTTTGAAGGTGAATCAATTATCTATAAAATCAATGAAGAAAAAATAATTGCAGACTCAAAGTCTTCTAGTACATCAAAATCACGTCGAGTTAAAATTGTATTACCAACTTCGCGATAACTTTTTTTAACCAGATTAATCTTTTAATTTTTAACCAGATTAACTGTTCAACCAAATTAACTTGTTAAAGCACTATCGCTCATAAAGGTATTTTTTATGGCAGAATTACATGCTCGTCATCTTGCAAAAGCATACAAAAAAAGACCTGTTATCAAGGATGTTTCCTTAAGTGTTCACAGCCAACAAATTGTTGGCTTACTTGGGCCAAACGGTGCCGGTAAAACAACCTGTTTTTATATGATTGTGGGTCTCGTGCCGCAAGACGCTGGCGAAATTTCAATAGATGATCAAGACCTTTCACGTTTACCAATGCATGGTCGCGCTAAAGCTGGTATAGGCTATTTGCCGCAAGAACCATCCATATTTAGAAAGCTTAGTGTGGCTGATAATATATTGGCTATTTTACAAACCAGAAAAGATTTAAATAAAGCTGCCTGTAAACAAAAGCTCAATGAACTACTGGAAGAATTTCATATTCAACACATTGCTCAATCATTAGGTATGAGCTTATCTGGCGGCGAAAGACGCCGAGTTGAAATTGCTAGAGCTTTAGCTAGTGACCCAGCTTTTATATTGCTTGATGAGCCTTTTGCTGGAGTTGACCCGATTTCGGTTGCAGATATCAAAGGTATTATTCATCAATTAAGAAATAGAGGTCTTGGAGTCTTAATCACTGACCATAATGTTCGTGAAACACTGGATATCTGTGAAAGAGCGGTTATTGTAAGCGAAGGCAATGTACTGGCAGAGGGCTCGCCTACTGAAGTACTTGCCAATAAAGATGTGCAAAAAGTGTATTTAGGTGAAAATTTTAAGCTTTAGCTTTCATCTAATTTAAAACTTCCGATAACTCGAAAAACTTCTTCAAGGGTTGTAATCCCTTTGAAGACTTTATAGAGTGCATCTTCCCAAAAATTGAGATAATTTTCACTATGAGTTGCATTTTTATAAAATTCTGTAGAGCTACTAGCACTTAAAATATCTTGTCTCAGCTTTTCATCAATCCCAAGATACTCATGAATAGCAACACGGCCTGAATACCCTGTATTCTCGCATTGCTGGCAGCCTTTGCCTTTATAAACTTGCGGTATCTCTTCTAAATTTTCAATGTCAATTTCACAGACCTGCTCTAAAATTTCAATTGATAATTCAGTTGGCACTTTACAATGGGGGCAGATTGACCGTACCAATCTTTGGCCAAGCACACCAATGATTGAAGGTGCGATCACAAAATGCTCCACACCCATTTCAATAAGTCGAGTGATTGCTTGGGCTGCGTTATTAGTATGTAAACTTGTTAATACCATATGGCCGGTCAAGGCTGCATTGGCTGCAATTTTAGCAGTTTCAAGATCGCGAATTTCACCAATCATAATTACATCTGGATCTTGCCTAAGAATCGAGCGCAAAACATTTGAAAAAGTTCTATCGGCTTTTTCATCAATTGCTACTTGAGTAATACTGGGATGCTCATACTCAATTGGATCTTCGATAGTCACTATATTTAAGCTTGGATTACATAAATGGTTTAAAGCGCAGTGTAGTGTTGTAGTTTTACCAGAGCCTGTTGGGCCTGTGACAAACAACATCCCATTGGGAGTACTAAGCGCCTCTACGACTTTTTCTTTTATATTTTCGCGAAAACCAAGTACATCAAAATCAAGATAACCGTCAGTATCATCAGCCCCAAGTAGTCGCATCACAATCTTCTCACCATACAAAGAAGGTAATGTAGAAATCCGAATATCTATATTTTTCTGTGGTAAATTAAACGAAAAACGACCATCTTGTGGAATTCGCTTTTTAGAAATATCAAGCTTTGCAAGAATTTTAAAACGACTCACAAGTGCTGGGAAAATATCTGAAGATAAAACAGTTTTATTTTGTAGCATGCCATTTTTACGAAACCGAATTAAAACATTGTGTTTTTTAGGTTCAATATGTATATCTGAGGCTTTCTCTTTTAAAGACCAAAATAAAATAGAATCACATAAATTAATAATTTCTTTATTTTTTGAAAGTCTTTCAAGATCACTTTCGTTATTAACCAGACCACGGGAGAGATTAGACACATCGGCTTTAACTGCAAGTTGGCGAATATCTTCAAGCGAGCCATAGTTAATTTGAATTGCATTTTCAATTTCATCTTTAAAACTAAAAACATAGCTTACTGACGATAACGCCATTTGCTCTAATCGCGCTTTTATTTCTGTATTTAACGGATTACTTGTTGCAATAGTTAAAGCATTGCCAAACTTGTAAACGGCAATAACCCCATACTGTTCACAAATTTCTTTAGGAATAAGCACTAATGAATCAAAATCAATTAGTGTTTCGCCAAGTGGCAAGTAGGCAACCTGAAAAAAATCGGCTACAACTTTACCAAAGATTCTCCTTGAGATATATCCATCTTTAACAAGTAGAGTAATAAAATCGAGGTGATTTTTTTTATGTGAAGCAAAAATTTCTTGGAAAACAGACTCATCAAGCTTTGATGAATCTAACAACTGATTAATAATTTCTGCAGGGAGTTTCACTGGTATAATTCCTTCTGAATCTATGACTTAATGGGAACTTGCAACTAAAGATCCTCATCTGTAGAAAACATATCATCAATGTCATCTTGCTGAATATTAGTATCAATTCTTTGTTTTAATTGTTGTGGAGCCTCCTCAGAAAGTACTTGAGAAATAAACGCCTTTAAGGAAATTTTGTTTGCTGAATCCGCTTGTCTCAAATTATTACTGCTATTTAACTGCAGGTTTTGACCACAAGCGTAGCAAAAAATAGCATTTGAAGCCGAAACAGCGCCACATCGACACTCAAGCACATCGAGCTTTTCGCCGCAAGTGGTACAAAACTTAGTAAATGATGGGTTGGAATGAGAACAGGACACTTAATTTCTCCAATAGTAAAATGAACGTAAATTCAAGCCTGCTTATTTTTTTGCGTAATATTCCAAAATTTATTAATCTTGTCTTTCACGGCATCAAAACCACCTGTTTTTAAGACATACCCAGAAGCACCATATTCTTTACACTGTTTAATTATTTCAATAGTATTTCTTGAGCTTAAAACAATAACTTTAAAATTTTGATTAATAGCTTTTATTTGCTGTAAAGTTTCATGGCCTTCTTGGCCTGGCATTGAGATATCAAGCAAAATCAAATCTGGTTTAAGCTGTTGTAAATTATTGATTGCCTGTTTGCCATCGTATGCATAGCCAATAACTTTAAATCCACTGGCTTCCATAATGCTTTTGACAAATTCAACCACATAATGCTCATCGTCAATAATATATGCGGTTGGTAGATTAGATATTTGAAGTTGCTTAGGCGATTTAGACATAAATTTTCCCTTGACATATAATTTTGTGGCAGTCAAAAAGATATCTTGGCCCCAACCCAATGAGTATAGCAACCAAATAATTTGTTGCTAGGAATCGATAAATCAACTCTCTGAATTTTGCTCACCATTTTCATCTATGGGTTCAATATATGGATGTGAAGTCACTTTGTGAGGTGTACCGGTATACTCAATAGCACGGTCGTGGTCTATATCTTGACCATGTGAATTAGCCTCGTTTTCACGCTCATGAGCAGCATTAGCTACTCGTGCGGCAGAATTTACTTGCTGAATATTGGCTGTAGAATGAAGGTCTTTCATATTACGAATACTAGCAATTGTTTCTCGGTTATCTAAAAAGCCACGGACTTCTTGGGTAATTTTTTCAAGTTCTGCGTCGGCATCATGCATCTCTAATATATGCCGTGGATGTTCTAAATTGTCCGAGCCTGACTCTGTAAAAGAGCTCGTCACAAAACGGCTTACCAATAACCATGGTGTCATACTTGAGCGCACCAAAACGTTTTCCGATCTCAGACTATCGTAAATTCCCGTGCCTGTGGATAAGCGAGATTCTGTATAAGTCCCTTGGCATTGAAAAAAAACGATTAAAGATTCAAAACACATTTCAGCCCAAAACGCATGCGCAACTTTAACTAAAATACTCCCAAACACCCAAAGAATTGCAGCAAAGCATAAAGTGCCTAAAGCTTCTGGCATTAATCCCCAAAATGCTTGGCTTGAGCCTGCCCGTAAAAGATTGGAAAAGTCATACATATTAAAAAATAAGCTTGCAGGTGCCCAAAAAAGTGCAAAGTGCCCCACAATTGTTATTAAAAGCCTTGCCTGAATAAACAGCCCCGAGAGCTGTAGCGGAAAATTCACTGGCTGAGTTTCTTGAATGGTTTCACCAGAAAATTGGCCTTTATCGTTACTGCCCTCTTCCTGAAGTTCAGCGTCGTAATCTCTATAGACACGGTTTGGCACTTCTTTGAATCGTCTATTGGCCATAACAATATTTTCAAAATTAATAAAAATTTCTTGTGGGTGAATAGACTCTTGCCAATTATCGCGCATTTCTGCAACTTCAGTACGCGGGTTGACTAAACGCCCTCGTTGAGCAAGCAAGACAAAGCCAAACAGCGAAGTAAAACAACTTAATATTAAAATTATACCAAGGTATCGTGCAGTTGGAAAAGCAACATCAGGTAGTGTCCAAATGTATTGATCAAGGCATAAAAGCACAACTGGCATTAAAATTGACACAGCAACACAGACCGTAATGGTTCGCACGCTAAGAGCACTAGGTTCTGCTTGCAAGTCTCGACTTAAAGGTGTACTACACATTGCCCAGACAATCACAAAATAGATAGCCAAACCTATAGCCATCCATTCAAGTACTGCGGTTTCGTTTATCAATGTAACTAGGCCAGAAACGCCTGAAAACCAGGCAAATGCAAAGCATATTAAGCCAAAAATACTTTGTGTTAACGCCTGGCTGAGTTGTTGAGCGATATTTCTATAAGCATAAGGTAAAAAAAGTAAATTTGGAAAAATTGAATGAATAAAACGGGCAAACCAACCTTCTGGCTCTGAAATTGTTATATTTTTTCGCCCTTGCAGCATATGCTCTAAATCTTGGTCGGTATAAACCACATTAGGTTCGTCGGTATGAAGTTCACTTTTGGCTTTATTTTTGGCCAGACTGGTAGGTACACCTCGCCCAACAAAAAAACGCATGACTTGGATCAACCCACTCGAAGAGACAGTTAAGCCATGCACTAAAACGAGCAAACTAACACCCATGAGCAGCCAGCCCTCTAGATGTAAACCCCGCTCTACCAAGCCTTTTACATTAAATATGCCCCACACAGAAATTAAACTCAAGATAATGCCACGAGTTGCGTGAATACCACCTTCAATATGAAAAGGATTTTTTATACCAAGGTCGGTGGATCCATATTCGTATGCCATTATTGTCCCTAATATATTGTGTGTAATTCACAAGCTCAATTAATCAGAGCTTAGGCTTTAGATCTTTGAAATCTGTAAACCCGACATTTGTGCAAGCTCTACAAAGTTTGGAAAAGATGTTGCCACATGGTGTGCATCTTTAATTAGAATTCTATCAGATGATCTTAAACCCGCTAGTGCAAAGCTCATAGCAATCCGGTGATCGCCAAAAGTTTCCACTTCACCACCATTAAAAATTGGCTGTTGGCCGTCATGATTGCCTTTACCTTGAATAACCAACCCGTCAGCTAAAATTTCTGTACTGACACCTAATAGCTCTAGGCCTTTTGCCATTGAAGCTATACGATCACTTTCTTTAACTCGTAACTCTTGTGCACCAGTTAATCGAGTGACGCCTTGAGCTGTTGCTGCTGCAATAAATAATGCTGGAAATTCGTCAATTGCTAATGGAACTAAGTGTTCTGGAATCGCAATACCCTTGAGCTGGGCTGATTTAACGGTTATATCGGCAACTGGTTCACCGCCGATTTGTCGTTGATTATGCAGCTGAATATCTGCGCCCATCAGTTTTAGAATTTCAATAACACCTGTGCGTGTAGGATTAATGCCTACACTGTCTAAAATTAATTTTGAATCGGCTGCTATACAGCCACCTACCATAAAAAAGGCAGCAGAGGAGATATCAGAGGGCACATCGATAGCTATACCAGTTAAATCACCACCCCCATCAAGACTAATTTTATTGTGCTGTGTGGTCACAGGATAGCCAAAGGCGCGTAGCATACGCTCGGTATGATCTCGGGTTGGTGCAGTCTCTACCACTTGGGTTGTTCCTTGCGCATAAATACCGGCGAGTAGTATGGCTGACTTTACCTGGGCACTGGCCATTGGCATATCATAAGTTATACCGTGCAGCTGGTGGCTTGGTTTAAGCTCAACTGGTGGACGGCCGGTATCTGAAATACAAATATTTGCGCCCATTTGTGTCAGCGGATCTGCCACTCGACCCATAGGCCGCTGCATAATAGTTGGATCACCGACCATTCTCAGTGGAAATTTTTGCCCTGCGAGCAAACCTGTCAGTAACCGAATAGTTGTCCCGGAATTACCAACATAAATTTCACTTTGTGGTGCTTTGAGGCCATACTTGCCCACACCATGAACAATAACTTCGCCATTTTTAGGCCCTTCAATTACTACGCCCATATCCCGAAAAGCTTGCAAGGTAGCTAACGCATCTTCGCCTTCTAAAAACCCACGCACATGGGTTGTACCATTGGCAATTGCACCAAACATTATCGAGCGATGGGAAATAGATTTATCGCCAGGCACTCGTACATGGCCTTTAAGATGGCCACCTGGCTGAACTAAAAAGCTTTGCGTACTCATAGCTGCTTGAGATCTAGTACTTTCTTGTGACATAGTAGGCTCTTGTGACATGGTAGGTTCTTGTGACATGGTAAGTTCACCTTGTTGATGCTGAAAAGTGGTCCGCTGCTGATAAGAGCGTTCTTCTAAAATAACTTGGAATCTTTCCCTGGCGTTTTGTGCACGGGTAAACACACCCATTAGTAACTCTGAATCGTCCTGCGCTAAACCTTCACGTAATTGATTTAAGCCGGTGGTAAATTCATCTATGGCGTTTAACATATTCGTTTTATTGTTCAGAAATATATCTCGCCACATGATTGGATCGCTGGCTGCGATACGAGTAAAATCACGAAAACCACTTGCAGCAAATTGAAAAATTGCCTGTTGCTGTGGATCGCCAGCTAATGTATCAACCAACGAATAGGCAAGTAAATGCGGTAAATGTGAAGTCAGTGCAAAAATCTCGTCATGACGTTTAGAATTCATAACTAAAACTTGCGCACCTACCGCTTGCCATAAACTGGTAATGGTCTCTAGCGCTGTCTGGTATGCTTGCTTAAACGGCGGTTGATCAGCCGTGGTAATGATAAACATATGCCGCTCGAATAAACGAGGGTTTACGGCAAGTACCCCAGACTTTTCCGAGCCTGCAATTGGGTGTCCAGGGACAAAAATAAGTTTTGGTATCCATAGCTGAGCTAACGCCGCTACCGACTCTTTAACACTGCCTACATCTGTTACAATAACGTTTTGAGCAAGCCAATTACTTGGCATATTTGATAATGTTTTAAAAATAGGTTCAAAAGCAGATAATGGCGTGGCAATAACAATTAAATCGGCGTCTTTTACCGCAGTTGCAATATCTGTGGAGCCTGCATGTATATATTCTAAATGCACGGCTATATCGATAAAGTCTTGTCGTAAAGCACAGCCAACTACAGTATTAGCAAGGCCTTTTGCTCGGATAGCCGCTGCTAAAGACCCTCCAATTAAGCCAATACCTATAATTACAGCTCTTTGAAACATGCTTTTTAATTGCCTTGATTGTTTTATTTAAGGAGAGCTTATGGCAAGGTTGCAAGTCAAGCGAGCCTAGACACTACGATTGGCCTTATTCATCGCTTAACACATCTTGCAGAGCTGCAATGAATATCTCGTTTTCAGCTGTGGTACCAACGGAAACTCTTAATGCATTTTTCATGTCATAGTTCGCCAGAGGTCTGGCAATAACACCTCGTTGCAATAATGATTGATAGACGCTCATAGCGCTGCGATCACCAACAAAAAATGCAATAAAATTCACTTTACTTGGCAGATACTCTAAACCTAAGTCAGTTAAACCAGCTTCAAGTTGTGCAAGCCCTGCAGCATTAGCTTCTACGCCAGTTTCAAGACTTACTAGGTCTCTCAAAGCTGCCAAAGCTGCTACTTGAGCTAAGGTATTCACGTTAAATGGCGGTCTTACTCTGTTGAGACGATCAGCCACTGAGGGGTGACTGATACCAAAACCCACACGCAAGGCTGCAAGCCCAAATACTTTGGAAAAAGTTCGAGTGACGATTAAATTTGGAAAATCTGTCATAAGTTGAACCGAATTTGGCCAGCCATGTACAGGCTGCTCGGCATGCTCCATAAATTCGCCATAGGCTTCATCAAGTACTACCAAAATATCTTGTGGTACCTGCTCTAAAAATTGACGGATTTCATTTTCTGTTAACCAAGTAGCCGTTGGATTATTTGGATTAGCCACAAAAATAACTTTAGTGTTTTTTTCAATTGAACCCAGCATTCTCAATAAATCGTGGCCATAATCTTTGGCTGGTACTTTAATGACTTGCGCGCCAATTGCTTGAGTTGCTAATTCGTAAATTGAAAAAGCATGTTGGGATACAACCACCGAGTCAGTTGGCTCAACAAAAGCACGCACTACAAACTCTAAAACTTCACTGGAACCATTACCAAAAGTCACCTGTTCTGGCTTCACAAAAAAACGCTGGGCGACTTCAGTGCGTAACTCAAAAGCTGCGCCATCTGGGTAGCGATGTAATTGCCCCAATGCTTTTTGAATAGCTTCAACCGCGTGGCTACTGGCTCCAAGCGGGTGTTCATTACTTGCAAGTTTTACTACATCGTTAATACCAAGTTCTCGCTTGAGCTCTTTTTCTGGTTTACCAGGCTGATAAGGCGATAAAGATTGAACTGGTTTTGCGGTAATTTTTTCAATAATTTGAGTAAATTTAGAATTCACATCACACCTTTATATTTTGATCAATTATTTTACACGTTGAATTAATTGTGCAAGCTTAGGCAAGTTGAATCGCAACTTAGTCCTTTACGCTTTTTTAATCCACACCTAAAACTGACTTTGGATATGAACCAAGACTGTGAACATACACTGCTCGCTCTTGAATTAAAGCTAAAGCTTCTTGCACAACGCTATCGTTTTCATGACCTTCAAAATCGATAAAGAACACATAACTCCATTTACCCGAACTCGCTGGACGAGTTTCTAAACGGGTCATGGATATACCTTTAAGCGATAAGGGTTCAAGCAAAGAGTAAAGTGCACCAGGATGGTTTTTCATGGAGACAATCATGGAAGTTTTGTCTTCACCACTTGGGAGCACTAGTTTGCGGCCAATCATTAAAAAGCGAGTAGTATTATCAGGATTATCTTCAATATTTTTGGCAATATATTGTAAATCATAACGCTCTGCGGCCATATCCCCAGCTATTGCTGCTGAGTGCCATTCGCCGCGTATGCGACGAGCGGCCTCGGCGTTAGAACTCACCGCAATTCGCTCAACTTTCGGCCAATGAGCATCTAACCATTTGCGGCACTGCGCAAGAGTTTGCTGATGAGCATATACCTTGGAAATATTTTTAGCTTGGGTTAAATCGCTTTTCAAAAAATGGTGGTGTATGCGCAACTCGACTTCGCCACATATTTTAAGTGGAGAATTCATTAAGCAATCAAGTGTGTGATTAACCATCCCCTCAGAGGAATTTTCAACGGGCACTACGCCGTAATGACAGGCGCCAGATTCCACTTCACGAAATACTTCATCTATAGTGGCTAAAGGGACACCATTTACAGCTTTACCAAAGTGTTTCATGGTGGCAGATTCTGTAAAAGTTCCCTCAGGACCAAGGTAGCACACGCTCATTGGCTGCTCTAAAGATAAGCAGACCGACATAATCTCACGGAATAACCGTGCCATTGCTACCTGAGTAATTGGGCCAGTATCTCTTTCGCATATGGCTCTGAGTACTTGAGCTTCACGCTCTGGCCGGTAATAAACTGGATCTTGTGGCTCATTTAACAAATTTGCATCTTTTTGTTTTTCTAAAGCAACATTCGCAGCACATTGAGCTCGTTTAACTATAAGCGATTGAATTTGCGCATCAATAGTATCAATAGATGCTCTTAAATCATTGAGTTTTTGGGCATCAACTGTTGCTGTTTTATCTTCTATCACTCGCTTACCTCGTGCTTATGCTGTTGCGCAAAATCGTCCATAAATTTGATCAAATAGTCTACTGAATCTTGTGAGACTGCATTGTACAGACTTGCTCGCATTCCACCAATAATTCTATGGCCTTTTAAACCGATAATATTATTCGCCGCTGCAGCCTTTAAGAATTCTTCATTGAGTGATTCATTGTTTAAAAAGAAAGGAATATTCATTCGCGAACGATATTCAGCATCTACTGGATTTGAATACATTTCGCTTGAATCTAAATAGGCATAAAAGGTTTCGGCTTTTTTGATGTTACGGCTTGCTATAGCGGTAAGCCCGCCTTGTTGCTTGAGCCATTTAAGCACTAATCCAGACATATATATACTAAAAGTGGCTGGCGTGTTTGCCATGGAATCTTTGGAGGCTTGTAAATCGTAATTTAGAATTGAAGGCAAGCTTGATTGGCTGCGCTTAAGCAAATCTTTACGAATAATCACAATAGTTAAGCCAGCTATACCTAAATTTTTCTGGGCACCAGCATATATAAGCCCATACTGATTAACATCGAATGGACGCGACATAATAGTTGACGACATATCTGCAACTATTGGTGAGTCTTTTGCAGTTTCTGGCATCTGGTAAAACTCTACCCCATGAATAGTTTCATTGGGCGTCACATGCAGATATGAAGCGTCTTGTGGGATAGTCCAGCCTGAAATTTTAGGTACCCCAGTATATTGGGTGTCAGCAGATGAGCCAATAAGATGAACATCTGTAAACTTTTTAGCTTCTGCTATGGCTAACCGTGACCAGTGACCCGTATCTAGATACGCAGCTGGCCGCTTGTCTAAGGCAAGATTCATGGGCACTGCAAAAAATTGACTTTGTGCTCCGCCTTGCAAAAATAAAATCGAATACTCATCACTGATTGAAAGTAATTCTCTTATATCTGCTTCCACGGTATTGATAACATCTAAAAATACACCGCCACGATGGCTGACCTCTGCTATTGAAGCCCCGGTGTTATTAAAATCACAAAATTCTTTTTGAGCCTGCTCTAAAACCTCTAATGGTAGCGCTGAAGGTCCCGCAGAAAAATTATGTATCCGACTCATCGTTCTCGTCCTTAGTCTCTTGCTGAGCTGATGAATCATCATCCGCTGGCGTTTGATTTGCTGTAGGATCCGCATCTGGATCAATAGCTACTGGGTTAACTGCTACTAATTCACCATCGAGCTCAACGTTTTCGTCGAGTACTTCAGCTAATTCTTCGTCAACTCCAGGGTCATCTACTCGTTCTACACTGACTAGTTTTTCACCTTTTGCTAAACGAATCAATGTTACACCTTGGGCAGAACGGCCACTAACAGAAATACCTTCAACGGGAGTACGTACTAGTGTTCCATGATCACTGATCAACATAATATCGTCATCTACGTTGACCTGGATAGCCGAAACCATTTGGCCATTACGCTCGTTGACCATGATTGCTCGAACACCTAAGCCGCCTCGCCCTTTTATTGAAAACTCTTCAGCATCGGTTCGTTTGCCGAAGCCTTTTTCACACGCTAGTAATAATAATTTCTCCGGGTTAGGGATAATTAATGAGATGATGGTTTCGTTTTCAGAAACTCGCATACCCCGCACACCACGTGCAGTTCGGCCCATAGAGCGAACCATGGATTCTTCAAAATGAATACATTTGCCATTTGAAGCAAACAGCATGACTTGTTGCTGGCCATTAGTCACATCGGCCCCAACCAAGGTGTCGTCTTCATTAAGATCAAGCGCAATCAAACCTTGGCTTCTAGGTTTTTCAAATTGCTCTAGCGGGACTTTTTTCACTGTACCCTTAGCAGTCGCCATAAAGACATAATGATCTGCAGGAAATTCTCGTAACGGAAGCAAGCTTGTAACCCGCTCGTCAGGATCAATTGATACCAAATTGACAAGTGGTCGACCACGGGCACCTCTACCACCTTGAGGGAGCTGATAGACTTTAATCCAATAGCATTTGCCACGATCGGTAAAACATAAAATAGTGTCAAGCATATTAGCAACTACCAAATGCTTGACATGATCTTCATCTTTAAAAGAAGCAGCGCTTTTACCGCGACCGCCACGGCGTTGCGCCTGATAAACACTGAGTGATTGAGCTTTGGCATACCCACTTTCTGATATGGTAACCACCATTGATTCATCATCAATTAAATCTTCAATAGTGAAATCATGTTGAGAAGCGGTAATTTCGGTTCTACGCTCATCGCCAAATTCGTCTTTAACAGCAACTAATTCTTCACGAATTACTTCAACCAGGCGCACTGGATCACTTAAAATAAGCCCTAGCGCTTGCATTTCTTGAAGTTTTTCTTCGTATTCAGTAATAAGCTTGGAATGCTCCATACCTGTGAGCTTTTGCAGCTTTAAATCAAGAATTGCTTGGGCTTGTTGCTCTGAAAGATTATATTTGCCATCCACAAAGCCTTGCCCTGCAGGCAAGTCATCAGGGCGACAAAGATGCTCTTCCCCACCCGCACGCTCGAGCATATGCACCACATCACCAGGAGCCCATTCAGTGGCCATAAGGCCTTGCTTTGCATCTGCTGAATTGGAAGAGCCTTTAATAAGCGCAATGACCGGGTCGATATTAGCTAGCGCAATGGCCAAACCTTCTAAAATATGCCCCCTTTCGCGGGCTTTACGTAAAAGGTACACGGTCCGACGAGTCACTACCCGACGACGATGCAGTAAAAAGGCCTCTAAAATTTGCTTTAAATTAATTAATTGCGGTTTGCCATCAATCAAGGCAACCATATTAACGCCAAAGGCCATTTCAAGCTGTGTTTGAGCATATAAATTATTCGTTAAAACTTCAGAATTTTCACCGCGTTTAACGTCAACAACTACCCGAATACCATCTTTGTCCGACTCATCGCGCAACTCGGCAATACCTTCGATTTTCTTTTCTTTAACTAATTCAGCTATGCGCTCAACAAGTTTTGCTTTGTTCAGCTGATAAGGAATTTCAGTGAATACAATAGACTCACGATTGGTTTTTTCATTAGTTTCAACGTGGCACCTACCGCGCATTACTATTCGCCCCCGCCCGGTGCGGTAAGCTTGCACTATACCAGCTCTGCCATTGATAAAGGCAGCGGTAGGAAAATCTGGGCCTTTAACATACTCCATTAAATCATCTATGGTGAGCTGATCGTCATCAAGCAAGGCAATGGTGGCGGATACCACTTCAGTTAAATTATGTGGTGGAATATTAGTTGCCATACCAACTGCAATACCTGAAGTACCATTGATCAATAAATTAGGCACTCGTGTTGGCAAAACAGAGGGCATCATTTCTGTGCCATCGTAGTTAGGTACAAAATCAACAGTGTCTTTATCGAGATCTGCTAGTAATTCATGGGCAATTTTAGCTTTACGGATCTCGGTATAACGCATAGCAGCTGCGTTATCACCGTCAATCGAACCAAAATTACCCTGACCATCAACCAATGGATACCGCATAGAGAAATGCTGTGCTAAGCGTACGATAGTATCGTAGACCGCAGAATCACCATGTGGATGATACTTACCAATAACATCACCCACCACACGGGCGGACTTTTTATATGGTTTATTCCAGTCGTTACCGAGCACACGCATTGCAAACAGCACTCGCCGATGCACGGGTTTTAAACCGTCGCGTACATCAGGGAGCGCCCTGCCAACAATAACGCTCATGGCATAATCTAAATAAGATTGCTTAAGCTCGGTTTCAATATTTACTGAGGAAATGTTTTGTGTTGTCGTTTCTACCATAATTCACTCGTTCCAGTAATCCTTGGAGGCACCTAAAGGGGCATTGATTGGCACCATTAAGCAGTATTAAGAAGGGTAATATTACCACAAACTAACGAGGTGAGTTGAGAGAGTAGCAATATTAAATTTTAGCTTGAAAAGCAACCAGCATACTAGGTGATCATCGCAATGGCACCGACCTAGTCAAGCCGGCTTGTAGAGATAAACTAACTGAGATTGGATGCTTGCAAATTAAGAGCATGGAACTGACGATCAAACACAGCAATCTGATCCAAGCTTAAGAATTCAGCCTCAATCAGTCTTAATTGACTTTCAATCTCGCATGCAAGATTCGACACCTCATTGAAGCCATATAATCCAGAGGTACCACTAATTTTGTGGACTAGATTAGTTAGCAGGTTGTGAGAGTTTAAAGTTAAGCTAATTTTATCTTGACGCCAAATATCATAGCATTTTTCAACCTGTGACTGAAGTTCATGCACATATTCGTTTTGCAAGCACGTAATTGCTTCAAGACTTGTATTTAAGCTTTTATTATGGCTCATTAATAAGGGTGCTTCATTGCAACCCACATCCGGCTTAGGCAAATACTGAGAATGACTCGCAAATAAGTGAGCTTCAAAAATTGCAAATATATATTCATATATCTTATTAAGATCAAATGGCTTAGTAATTTCACCAATTACGTTGGCAGGAAATGCCTCAATGGGGGTGGCATTACCAGACATAAAAATAATCAGCAAGCTTGAATCTATAGAGTATATTTGTTGTGCAATTTGATCGCCAGATGAATTAGGAAAATTTTTATCTAACAGAATAAGATCTGGCTTCATACTTTCCAAGCTTTGTAATAAGACTTGAGGCGAAACAAATGCACGATAGTCTATATCATGCCCTTGCATACACATCTCTACTAACTCGAGTATAAATTCATCATCATCACAATGAGCGATTAATTGAGCCATAAAGCCTATCCTTAAAAACGATTCTTGACCTACAGTGAGCCGCAACTCACTTCAGAGGCAAATATCTTGTGACCTTACGGCTAGATTGCTTGACTTTTCTCATCTGGCGCCAAAATGTATCATCCATGATCAACTTTGGCTTAATCCACATCCATGTGGATCCAGATTCATAAAGTCAAGCAACCTAGCCGTAAGCTCTCAATATCTTAAATAACATCTAATGACTCATTATAGATAAAATCAGCATATGGTTAAGTAATTGATACCTATCTTATGAAACAATATTGTCTAAACTTAATAAGAGTTAGCAAAAGGCTATTGGGCTAGTCATATTAAATAATTTATGATTCAAACCATAGCTATAACAGCTCAAGCTCGCTTTAAGATTAAAATACACCTGATTTAAGTTGTGGACAAAATTTGTGACCCTCTCCAAACAATTAGCTAATGACAAGCCATTTTTATTTACAACCTTAATTCTGTTGGTTCCTTTAGCTATTACATTTTTTATATATCAGTTAACTTTAGCTAAAGTTAATGAGTCTCACTCAGCAAAATTTGATACATTAATAGCCGCAAGTGAAAAAGCTCTTGAATATAGAATGCACTCATACTATCAAGCTCTTTTAGGCGGTATAGGTTTTTATAATGGCTCAGAAAAAATAACCCGTAAAGAATGGCGAGACTATGTAGCAACATTAAATATTGAGCATAATTTTCATGGAATTAACGGTATAGGTGTCATTGAAGATATACCTACCGAAAATTTAAATAAATTTATTAAAGCTGCCCGAGTAGATAATTCGCCAAACTTTACTATAACCCCACAGGGAAGCCACAAAGATAACTATATTATAAAATATATAGAACCTGAGAATACCAACCTCAAAGCTATTGGGTTGAACATTGGCTTTGAGGCCAATAGAAAAAATGCTGCCAACAAAGCAAGAGACTCTGGTAAAGCAGCTATTACCCAAAGAATTTTATTAGTTCAAGATTCTAAAAAAACTCCGGGATTTTTACTTTTACTTCCAAGTTACTCCAAAAATACTACATTAAACACACTCACAGAACGTCGCAAGCATTTTAAGAGGTGGATATATGCACCATTTATTGCTAAAAATTTCATGAAAGAATTAACCCCAGAGCAAAGTAAATTATTTAATTTAGCAATTTTTGATGGTAGTGAAGAGAATGCAAGTCAATTAATTTATAATACTCAAGACTACGACTCTAATACGTTTACGCCAAAATTCAAGAAAAGCAAAACTATTCAAATAATGCAACAAGACTGGCATTTGACTTGGACAAGCACAGAAGTATTTGAAATTTCTGAAAAAAATAATGAACCGATAATTGTATTAATTTCAGGTATAATTTTTACTGGTATGCTCGCTTTTTTTGCGTTAGTTATGAGCGTCAATGCCGGCACTACTCATAACATAAAGTTTGGCCAATACATTGTTCCAACAATTGCTTTTTGTCTCACTGCGCTTGCAAGCTATTACTTATATGTAGAAATTTCTAAGAAAGAAAGAGACTTCATTAATAACTCAATTAACGAAGCTGCGCTATCTATCTCAAGTACAGTACAACAGAATATCAATAGCCAATTTTTAGCGCTTGAGCGTATGGCGGATCGTTGGGCGATAACTAAGGGTACACCCCTCAATCAATGGCGCGCCGATGCGAATAATTATATTAAAGATCAGCCTGGCTTAACTACTATTGAATGGATTGATGAAACTTATCACGTGCAAATAGTTGAGCCAAGTAAAAACAATGAAAATATAGTTGGCTTGAATATACTTTACGATCAAAAACGTGAGGATGCACTCAAAGGTGCTGCATTAAAAAAACAAATTACAATTACCCCACCGATGGACTTGATTCAAGGCTACAAAGCATTTATAGCCTATTCACCGGTAAGAATAGATAACCAGTTTAAAGGATTCATAGCTGGCATTTATAATCTCGAGGATTTATTAAGTAATACCATATTAAATGAAATTCAATCTGATTTTGCTGTTAAAATTAGTTATAATGGTAAAGTATTTTATACTAATAGCTCATCAAAAGCACTCACTTCAAATAATAAATGGGTAACTCATAAAACTTTACAAATTGCTGATAAATTTTGGCAGATTACTATTTCACCACAACAGCACTATATAAATGATAACACTACTTTATTACCTTTTTTAATTCTTGCAACTGGTATAGTTTTGTCATTAATGGTAGCTCTAGTATTCGATTTTGCTCAGCGAACCCACGCCCATGCTTTCTTGGCAAGTGAAAAAGAAAATTTATTATCAACTTTTGTAAAACATGTGCCTGTAGCAGTTGCAATGCTCGATAGAAATTTGAATTATGTTGCTGCAAGCGATAGATGGTACACGGAATATAATATTGCTGGCCAAGAGCTCATTGGTAAAAATCACTATGAAATTTTCCCCGAGTCAATGGGTAAACAGCCTGAATGGCTAGGCATGTATCAAAAAGTACTGGAAGGCGAAATCGTAACAGTTCCTGAGAAAAAATATTTGCGCGCAGATGGCTCAGAAGAATGGACTCGTTATGAAGTTAGACCTTGGCATAATAGTTTAAATTCTGAAATCAACGGGCTCATAATGTTTACTGAAAACATTACTCACAGAAAACACCTCGATGGCATTAAAGATGAGTTTATATCAACTGTTAATCATGAGTTACGCACACCTTTAACCTCTATTAAAGGTTCTTTAGGCCTACTTAAATATAAATTAGCAGATACTTTAGATAAAAAAACCGATCGCTTGCTTAATGTGGCCTATGATAATTGCATTCACTTAGCTCATTTAGTCAATGACATTTTAGATATGGAAAAAATTGCTGCCGGAAAAATGACCTATGACATTCAAAGAACAGAATTAATAGAACTTATACGAACTACAGTTGAGCATCACCAAAGCTTTGCGACTAAATACGATGTTGAACTTATATTTGAAACTGATATAAATACTGCTTATAGTTTTGTTGATCCTGGACGACTGTCACAAGCATTAATTAATTTAGTTTCTAATGCAGCTAAGTTTTCCCCTCCAGAAGAGCGGGTTATTATTAGTACAATACGTTTAGATAATTATAAAATTAAAGTTGCTATTCAAGACAACGGCCCAGGTATTTCAGAACAGTTTCGCTCGCAAATATTTGGCAAGTTTGCGCAAGCAGATAGTTCTAACACTCGAGCTAAGGGTGGCACTGGTCTTGGATTAAATATTACACAATCCATAATTACGGCTTTTAATGGCGAAATAAATTATCACTCTGAGGAAGGTAGCGGGTCGACATTTTATTTTATTTTACCATTAGATCTTGCTCCACATTCAATTACCTAGTCACTGGGGCGCAATAGGCGAGCGCAGCCATTACGCCCCAGTGACTGCATCCCATTTCAATACATAAGAGGTAGCTTTATGAGTAACTTACTAACCCGTATTCTTTATGTAGAAGATGACGAAGATATTGCGGAAATAGCAACCATGACTTTAGAAGATATGGGTGGATATGATATTAATCACTGCCCCAGCGGGCAAAATGCATTAGATACATTTGCCACTTATTCGCCGCAACTTATTTTAATGGATGTGATGATGCCTAATATGGACGGCCCTAAAACTTTAGCTCAGCTTAGGCTGCTGCCTAATGGTACTCACATACCAGTTATATTTATGACTGCAAAGGCCCAAACCCATGAGCAGGCAACATACAAAGCTATGGGAGGTGTTTTGGGAGTTATCGTTAAGCCGTTTGACCCTATGACACTTTGTGATCAGATTAACGCACTTTGGACCGAATTCAATGACAAACACTAGCCCAACACACCAAAACCTTGAACGCATTAAAATAAGATTTATCGCTAAACTGGAAAGCTGGTTACCTGAAATTGAAGCAATTTATAGTAAGTTGTGTAATTCTAATGAACACTTAGAATCAATTATTAAAATTGAAGAACTTGAAGCACTACAATTAAAAATGCACACCATTGCTGGCACGGCTGAAACCTTTGGTTTTCCAAACCTGACTCATTTAGCTGGTAATGTAGAAATGTACTTAGACTTGACTTTTAAAGACCAACAATTAAAAAAAAGCTTGGGGCCCTTAAAGGTTAGTTTGCCAAACTTTATTGATGAAGCTAATACACTGATATTAACTTGTAATAACAGCTAACAATAACAATTTACAATAATAAGTCACTGTAACAAATTACAATAATAAATCTTAGTACAGCCTATTAAATTAAGCATATTTGTTGATAACTAACTGCTAGGCAGATATTGCAGAATAAGCAAATAATATAACTAATAAAAACGATATAAAAATACTTTTTTCCACAATGACATCTTTAAAGGGTTTCATTTAATTTAGCCTTTATCAAAAAATCCAATTCTATTCATATTGGCACAGTTTTTTGATTTATTAAAGGGCAAATTCTATATTAATTATTAGAAGTGCTTAGATTTGGTGCGTTTTCACTGAATTATTCCTTAAAATGTTATTTTTTTGAGTCTGATTGAGTTTTAGCTTGAGTCTTTGGCTTTTTTTTACTTTTAGCTTTAGTTTTTGCCTTGGGCTTGGCGGAGGCTGTCTTCTTTTTGCCCTCTTCTACAACCCATTGACTTGATTGATAATAAGCTCGCCATTGAGTTGCTTTGCCGTCTTCTTCGGTAGTTACATATTGTTCTTTTGTTTTACGGCTAAACCGGATAATAGCATCACGGCCTTCAGTATCTTCTTCCGGTGCTTTAGCTAAGTATTTAAACTTTTCAGGTAATTCTGCTGCTACCGTTTTTATTTCTTTAACGGTTGGCGCGCGAGTTTCTCGATTTTTAGGGAACTGACTGGCTGCTAAGAATATCCCTGAAGCTCCATCCCTAAGTAAATAGTGATCATCATGCTTTACGCACTGCAGGTGAGGCATTGGTATTGGATCTTCTTTTGGTGGTGCAACCTCGCCACTTCTTAAGAGCTTACGAGTGTTTTTACACTCATCATTGGTACATCCCATATACTTACCAAAGCGGCCAGATTTTAAATGCATTTCAGCGCCGCATTTATCACAGTCGATACTTGGACCTTCATAGCCTTTAAGTTTAAAGCTGCCCTTTTCAACGCTATAGCCTTTGCAATCTGGGCTATTACCGCACACATGCAGTCGATGCCCAGCATCGATCAAATAAGATTCCATAGCAGTGCCACAGATGTCACAGCGGTCTTTAGATCTGAGCTGTTCAACTTCAAGCTCTTCATCTGCATAGGCAACATCATCGCCGTCAACAAGATTGGTTGTATTGGTACAACGCTCTTTAGGTGGCAGTGCATATCCAGAACACCCAAGGAATACCCCGGTAGATGCTGTTCTAATTTGCATGGGTCGGCCGCATTTTTCACAGGGGAGATCGATTTCTACGGGATCATTAGGTCGCATCCCATCGTCTTTATCTTCTGCTTTTTTTAATTTGGCCCGAAAATCTGTATAAAAATGATCTAACATTTCTTTCCACTGAACTTCTCCATTGGAAATCTGATCAAGCTGCTGCTCCATGCGGGCTGTAAAATCAAAGCCCATAAGTCCGCTAAAGCTTTCGGCTAGACGATCAGTGACGATTTCACCCATTTTTTCAGCATAAAAACGCTTGGAATCAATTTGGGCATAGCCTCTGTCTTGAATGGTAGAAATAATACTGGCATAAGTGGATGGCCGACCAATACCACGTTTTTCAAGCTCTTTGACGAGGCTGGCTTCGGTGAATCGCGCTGGCGGCTTGGTAAAATGTTGAATAGGGTCTAATTTTTTTAGTTTGAGCTCATCACCAACTTTTACATCAGGCAGTTGTACATCGTCGTCTTTGCTGTTGGGTGACACTTTGAGATGGCCATCAAACTTTAAAATTCGACCTTTAGCTCTTAAGTCGTAACCTACGGCGTCCACACTTATAGTGGAAGACAAAAACTGAGCCGGCGGCATTTGACAGGCCACAAATCGTTGCCAAATTAAGGTATATAAACGTTGCGCATCACGCTCCATATCGCTCATATTATCGCCAGTTTTACGCACATCTGAAGGCCTAATTGCTTCATGCGCCTCTTGAGCTTGTTTTTTATTTGAATAAAAATTGGGCGTTTCTGGTAAATATTTATTACCAAATTTATCCACGATATAATCGCGAGCAGCATGCACTGCGTCTTTACTCAGGCTAATTGAGTCGGTTCTCATATAAGTTATATGACCAGCCTCGTAGAGTCTTTGAGCCAAGGTCATAGTTTTCTTAACACTAAACCCTAAACGAGTACTGGCAGCTTGCTGTAAAGTTGAGGTTATAAATGGTGGGCTAGGTCTTGATGAAGTTGGCTTATCTTCCCGTTTAGCGACTTGCAACACAGCTGCATTGAGCGCATCTAAAGCAACTTGTGTTTCAGCCTGACTTACAGGTCTAAAATTTTTACCTTGATACTTGGCAACTTGTAATCGCAAATCAAATTTAGACGGGTGGCGAGTATCGGCAAATACTTCCCAATATTCTTCTGGACGAAATGCTCTAATTTCTCGCTCACGCTCTACGACTAAACGCACAGCTACAGATTGTACTCGCCCAGCAGATAAACCTCGAGCCACCTTTGACCAAAGTAAAGGCGATACCATATAGCCCACGATACGGTCAAGAAAACGTCGAGATTGCTGCGCTTCAACTCTTTGTATATTAAGAGTGCCTGGCTCTTCAAATGCTGCTTGAATTGCAGTTTTTGTGATCTCGTTAAATACCACCCGCTTAAATCGTTCGGGCTTGCCACCAATTACTTGTTGTAGATGCCAAGCAATGGCTTCTCCCTCCCTGTCCAAATCCGTTGCTAGATAGACTATATCGGCTTTTTCGGCGGCTTTTTTGAGCTCTTGAATCACTTTTTCTTTGTTTGGTAGTACTTCATACTGGGCTTTCCAGCCATTTTCTGGATCAACGCCCATCCTGTTGACCAAAGCTTTCCAAGCTTTAGCCTCTTTATAAACGGCTTTGTCTTCCGGCGACATAGCTTTCATTTTAGCGCGTTCCGCAGCGGCATCTGACTTTGCTTTTTTACCTGTCCCGCTTACGGGTAAATCTCGTACATGCCCAACACTACTTTTGACAATGTAGCCTTTGCCTAAGTATTTATTTATTGTTTTGGCTTTAGCTGGCGACTCGACTATCACTAAAGATTGACTCATGATTTAACTCTTTATTTGATTAACTCTTTTTTCAATTCACCCGCTTGGATTTTGATACAAATTGTGACTTTGATTCTTTCACAATAAAAGCAAAACGAGATACTGCGTGTACAAAACGTGACTTTTAGCTTAAGGCTAGAGTCTTTAATTTCCATGAGTTATAAGCGATGCAAACCACAGCGTCAAGCTACCGCTTAAAATTCTACTGGCCTGAATATTGCTTTATATAACCTAAACATTGAAAACTATGACTTTTAAACAGCAATAATCAAGAATTTCTATTGGACTATACCTTGTCAGAAAAGTAGTCTGTCTCAAAAGTTGATGTACCCTAGCGTATTTCACACTTTTGAGACAGACTACTTTTCTGAAGATCTATATATTGGTTCAGTATAGCCATAGCTTGAAATAATAGAAGTAGATACAACATGGCATTTGGCATTCCTTCACCTGAATCACAGCCTTTCATTGATAGCTTATTAGTAACCCAACACGGTAACACCATATTACTTGGTCTTATAATTACCATGATCATGGGCGCATTAGTTGGCTGGTTAGCCCAATCTCGCATTCGCTATTACCGCACTACAAAAATGCAAGTAAGAGAGCGAAAAATACGAGCAAAACATTTGCTTCGAATTCTCGAAGGTCTGGTAAGAACAAATTGTGATACACGAGTTCGTCAACTCTTAGGCGAGCGACTCATAGAAATTATTGAAGAAATTATGGATATTAATCCAGCTGAATCTGGAGTTAAAATTATTTATGCTGCCACACAAAAATTAATGACTTTACCACCCCAGCAAACTGTTTATAAATCATCTAAAGCTGAGAATAATCATGAAGTCAAAGATATTCAAAACCTTATTTTAGCGTCAATTGCGCAAATTAAAAAATTACCAAGACGCGGTAAATGCACCTACTTTGAAGCTCGACAGTTACAAGAACACTTAAAAATGATCTATGTTCAAGTAGAGGTAGATGCCAATATTGTTAGAGCAGACTTAGCTGCTGAAAGTGGTGATCGAGTCACAGCCAGCACTCATTATAGAATTGCGCAAAGTAAATTAGCCCAATCTAAATATCACGGCAAAGAAAAACGTCAACAAATGGTAGAAATTGGCAATACTATTCGCGCCCTCTATAGTAATAGTCAAGACCAAGATAAGAAAGCGGCGTCTTAGCCCAACTTAATCTTAAGCTTACGGCTAGGTTGCTTAACTTTTCTCATCTGACGCCAAAATGTATCATCCATGATCAACTTTGGCTTAATCCACATCCATGTGGACTCAGATTCAAAAAGTTAAGCAACTCAAGCCGTAAGATCATGAGCTTACAGATGAATTACTTTTGTAAATCAAAAAGGAATACTAATGATCGAGCATTGTATTTGGGCATATGTAATTAAGCCTGATGGTACTGCAGAGCATGCAAGCAACTTAGAACCCCCTAGAGAGGGCTATTTATGGGTGCATCTTGCTTACGAAAACCAGGCTAGTGAAGAAATATTACGATCCCTACGAATACCTGAAAATGCTATAGAAGAGTTGATTGTGGACGAAAGCCGACCAATTTGTCGCACCTATGGCTTAGATACTCTGTTGATGTTGCGAGGTATCAATAAAACTGGCAATACACACCCTGAACATATGATATCGGTACGCACCTGGATTAGTGAGCACCTTGTTATAACTACTCGCAGTGCTGCTTGGAAATTACAATCATTAATCCAATTGCAAGCAGCTGCCGAAGCACAAAATGCCCCTAAAGATCCCCAAGATTTTTTGCTGCAACTGTTAGAATATTTACTGGATAAGATTCGTGATGCAGTAGACGAAATTGAAGAAAACATTGCACAATTAGAATCTGCCGACAACCAAAGCAGCAGTGAGGTCCGCAGCCAACTCAATCAACGTCGCCGGGAAGCCGCCAATATACGGCGCTATTTAACCCCCCAAAGAGATGCCCTTGAACAGCTGTATCGTAACAGCGACAGGCTGTCTCACCAGGAAAAACTATGGCATCGAGAAATTATTGAACGCACGCTACGCTACCAAGAAGATTTAGATCTGGCAAAAGAACGCGCCGCTATGATTCAAGAAGAAATTCGTAATCAAATAGCAGAACAACAAAACTCGCGTATGTATTTATTGTCTATTGTGACGGCTATATTTTTACCACTGTCTTTTTTAACCGGCGTGTTTGGTATGAATGTGGCTGGTTTACCTGGTACCGAGTCGCCATCAGCTTTTGAAAATCTTGTAATAGGTATGTCTATAGTGGGTTGTGGCATGCTTGTTTATATGAAAAAGACTCGCTGGTTTTAACTGTTAGACCCTATTAATAATTCTCCCCTCAAACTTGCGTTTATAGAATTATTAATGGTAATATCGCCTCGCAACCACTCTGATTGCAACTAATTTAACACAACAATAAACCCTAGGTTTAAAGTAAATCACAATTCAAGGAATTTGAAATGGGTATTTCTATTCAGTCTAATACCATGCAATCTGCCAATAATTTACAACTTGCAAACTTGAGTCAACAACCTGCCAAAAACGCTGTCAATGACGAACTAGCCGTTATTAGCCCGCTTAATGAAGTTATCGTTGAGCCGTGCGTAGATCACGCAAAAAAACCTAACCAGCCACAAATGGCTGCGCCAACTAGTGCCAAAGGTGAGAGTTGTTTGGGCACGCTAGCTTATATTGGGGGCTGTGCAACTTTAGGTGCAGTAGCCTATAGTGCAATTGGCGCGCTATCTGGTTACGCAACAGGTGCTGTTGGCGGGGCAATTCTTGATCAATTTGATGTGCCTGAGAACTACAAAGGCTTAAGTACGCTTGCCGGCCAACAAGGTGCTGTAGGCGGCGCTATTTTAAACACGCCTATAGGTGCTTTAGTTGGTGGTGCCATTGGAATTGGCACTGCATTATTAGGTGATGGCGAAGGCGCTGCGACAGCTGGAACTACTCCGTTGGTATCTTCATTTCTTTTTAGCGCAGCTTACAACGCACTAGGCAATGCTGTTTTTGCTAGTACGAACCATGAGCATAGCAGCCAGCTTGAAGGCTTAGCGGCAACTGGTGCCGGCTCACTGACCTTTGCAGCAGCAGGTGCAGCTTTAGGTGTTGCCATTTGTTGTTGCTGTTGTTGCGGGCTTACAGCAGGTTTAGCAGCCAGCGCTGGTCGAAATTAAAGCCAGAGCTCGCTTTTGCAATGATGCCTAATAATAAATTGATGGTTGGTGTGCATGATAAGTCTGCGAGCCATCACTTCCCTGCCTTAGACTTTGCTCAAATAAACTATGGCACAAACCAAGCTTCAGAGCCGACCGCTTGTGATTTACATAATATTTCCGCAGTATCACTTGCAGCTACTAGTAAACTATTCCCGCTTTCATTAGAGCCTTCACTTAACTGTGTTCAAGTGATTGGCGGCGGTAATAACACCAATAAACTTGGCTACTTCAGTGAATTTGAATTTTTAGAAGTATTACTTGCCCATTGTATTCAGCTTGCAATAACCAAAGCAACCATAGCCCAAACACCTCTTAGCGCACACAATACTATTGAAATTGAGCAGCTAAAAAGTCTGGCGCAACTATTATTTCAAAGCCACATGATTGCGCATTTTTTTCAAAGCCCTAACACCAAACATAGCCAGCATTTACTGCAAGAACTTAAAGCGCAAGGCAGCCTACTAATACAATGTAGAGACCGATCGCATGCATTTTATTTAGAAATTAATAGCCGGCCTGACCTATATAATTTGCACACAAGTATGTGCGATATCCATATGTATAATACTGGCAAAGGCAATATGTTTCACGATGGCAGCTCTAAAAGATTTATTTATGAGAGTATATTAAATTCTCACAAGCTCTTGAGTGCTAATAAGCACAAAAAGATCTACTCTCGCAAAACATATCCCGCTATACACCTTACTGAAAATAAGTTAAATACGCTTATTTATAATATTGACTCATTGCACCAGACAAAATATCGACCTCGATTAGCCATATATAGCCTCTATTGTTTATTAAGTCGTTGGTCAAAGCCTAATAAATATAAAAATATAAGCCAGCCTCAAAGTCAGCCGGAATATATTTATAGACTGCAAGCACAACAAAAGTACAGAGACTGCCAAGTTAAAAGCTTAATGGCTGTTATAAAGCATAAATTGCCGCCAAAGACTTATCTTGTGTTTAAGCAGTCCTTACTTGAACATTGTTTAGCCAATGGGGTTAAGCCAGCAACAAAGTTTATGAAAGCTCAAGCAGTGGCAGATATACGATTACAAGCAAAGTTAAGCCGCGTTAATTTAAAATTAGCGCGACTTAACGATTAAATTGAACTTAAAGCTGGGTTAAAATTAAGCTCTACTACAACCAATCAGTCAATAGAAAACCTATGCTAATTCGACGAGTAAAATGGTCATAATCAATTAAGCTATCGCCATAACCAGTAAAAATTTGTACATAAGGCTTAAGTCGACTTTTGATAGGGAAAGTCCAATCAATCTGAAATGCGCCTTTATTATCTGCTTTGAGATTATTACGCAACATAAAGGTAAACTCGTGGCGGTGGTTTTGTAACATGGCTCTTAATTCAAAATTACCCATAAATTCATCAATATCTGGATTATCATCCCCCCTCACTGAGGTGGGGGTTTCTTTGGGATCTTCTGGTATACGAAACCAGGGTTTAAACGAATATAACCAGTCACCAGATTCAAACTGTACCTCGGCGTACACCCGATTCCAGCTACGGGATAGCGGGATAGTTTCTCCATTTGATTCATGGCTAAGACCAATTTTCAACAAACTAATATTTCGCTCTTTATCTTTGAGCTGAAATGGAAACTGCATAAAGAGTTCAGGCTCATAATTTGTTTCACGAAATGGAGAAGAATTGTCTCTATCATACACTTGCCAAAAAGAGCGGGTAGTAAACCCAAAATATAAAATGCCATCATAGCGTGGCAACACATCTAATAAAGCGGCTTTAAAACTCAGTTGGAACTGGGCTTCTAAGTGTTTAGTTTTGGTTAAACTATCATCTTGCATACCTAGTTCGTCGAAATTAGTTCGGTTAGGATTATTATTGTAACTAAAGGGAGCAAAAAAATTAATTTTATGCGACGTAATTGAACGTGGATTCGCATTTGATACTCTTTCAGAAAGAATTTTTTCTTCTAAAGGTGTTTGCTTTTCATCTTTTGAATCTACAGGCTCGATGATATCTTGCTTGAAATTTGGAAAATACTTTTCAACCCCTGCATCTTTTTTGGGCTCTGCTGTATCAAAAGTTGGTAAATTATCTTGGTCGCTTGAGCTCTTATCAGCCGCATGAGCAAGTGTTGGCATCGTAAAAACTAACACCAACAGCAGTGCGCCACTCAAGACTAACTGACAATATCTAATGATATTTTGAGTTGTTGTTTTTTCAACGAACATTGGATAACTATTTATGGTACTAGTAAGCACATTTATTCCTTCCTTGTTAATCTTTACATGCTACACCTTGTCAGAAAAGTAATCTGTCTCAAAAGCTGATGAACCCCATTGTATTTCACACTTTCACGACTTATTACTTTTCTGAGGACCTATAGGTCACGTAGATTATAGGTCACGTAGATATGTCAATAAATTTTGACGCTGATTTTGAGTTGTATCATTTACCAGGTTCATTAATTCTTGCATTCTAGCATGAGATTTAACTCCTTTGATTTGTTCACTACCAGCCGCCTCAGTACCACTTGCTGTATCAATTAAATGTGCGCCAGAACTGAGGGCCTCTACAACATTTTCTGGCTTAATTCCACCAGCTAAACCGTAAATTTGATGCGCTTGGAACTTATCACTCGCGGGAAACAACTGCCAATCAAATACCTTTCCTAACCCACCAGATATTATAGTATTAGTTTTATGAGTTTTGCTGACGCTTGTGGTTATACAGGCATCAAAAATAATTCCGGCTGAATTTTTAAATTCCTGCATGCCAGTTTGTACATCAAGCTGATTGGTAACGCTAATAACTTTAAAATATGGAATTGGACATTGCCCACAGAATTCGCTGGATTCTTGACCATGAAATTGAATAATATCTGGCTGTATAAATTCAATTATTTCTCTAAGTTCATTTATATGCGGGTCTTTAACCACCGCAACTAATGCTATATTTTCAGGTATGAGTTGACGAAGCTGTTGCGCGACTTCAAATGCTACATATCTTGGAGTATGCGGCACTAAAATTATGCCAATAGCATCAACTTTAAGTTTTACCGCAAAACTCACATCTTGTGCCCGAGTCATGCCGCACAATTTAATCCAAGGTCTTAGTATTTTTTGGGGCAGAATGTGCATTATGAGTCTCTTCATTGTTTTGTGGGCGAGGTGGTCTTGGTGGTCGCTTATACCAATCATATCGTTTGGGCCAGGCTTTTAACTCGTCATCAAACAGCCCAAATGGGCTAAGAACCTGCCGCTGGCTTTGAGCTTTGGGAGCAATATCTACTGGATAATGAATAGCCCTTAAATAAAGACCATCTGCCGCGGCAGTTGCTCCAGCTTTATGTCGATTTTTTTGCTGGAGTAACTCTTTAATCCATTGGGGCTTTTGCTCGCCTCGCCCAATAATTAATAAACTCCCAACCATATTGCGAACCATGTGATACAAAAAAGCGTTCCCCCTAACGGCATAGGCTAAAATATTACCTTTTTGCCATAAATCAACTTCGAGCATACGCCGCACCGGATGTTTTGCTTGGCAGCCTGTAGCTCTAAATGCTGAAAAATCATGCTCACCTTTAAAATAAGTAGCAGCTTCTTGCATAGCTTCAAGATCTAGTACTTGGCGACACCATGTCATTTGTTGACGAAATATAGCTGAAGCCACGGGAGTTGAGTCAATAAGATAAATATAATCTCTAAACGAGGTGGTGTACCTAGAATGAAAGTCCATACTCACTTCTTCGGCCCAGCGCACCCGTACATCTCTTGGTAATTGCGAATTTACGCCTTGTCGCCAACTAAATGGAGTTCTTAAAGCTTGGGTATCAAAGTGGCACACCTGCTCTAAAGCATGTACGCCGGAATCCGTGCGGCCTGAATAGTGTAATTTAATTGGCTCGTTAGCTACAAATCCAAGCGCATTTTGCACATGGTTTTGAATTGTATTGGTGTTATGACCTTGAAACTGCCAGCCATTGAAGCTTGAACCAAGATATTCTACTCCAATAGCTATTCGACGAGTTTGGGGCGGTACTAAGGTGGTTTGTGACATATCTTTAAAGAGGTATTGTTAGTGAATGAACTTATATTTTTACAATGATATCACTAAATAATATTAAACCAATAACAAAAAAAGGTGATCTAATACATTAGATCACCTTGTTGCAGATAGCTCGCTGTCGGAAATCAGGAAAGCTTAGGCTTGAGTTGTTTGACTTACAATAAAAAAGCTAGCCTAATTTCTGCAACAATTGACGAGCCTCTTCTTGTTGGTCATCTGTACCTTCAAGCATTACTTCATCAAGAATTTCTTTAGCGCCTTCTCGATCGCCCATATCAATATATGCGCGGGCTAGATCCATCTTAGTACTGATTTCATCCACACCATCTAACATAGAAAAGTCATCTTCATCATCTAAGTTACTATCGAACTGTCTTGGAGATGTGGTTTGTTTGTTAGAGTCTGTTTCGGCTAAGTCGTCTTCAAGCTTAGGATCGCTGGCTAAATTATCACTGAGTGATCGTACTGGCTCACTTGCAAGATTAACTTCATCTAAAGAAGATGCATCTAAATCGCTGTCACCAAACGGATCGCTAGATGCAGTATTGTCATCGGTATTCGTGTCAGACAAACTGTCTTCATGTGAGCCATTAGCGGTAACATTAGTTGATAATGTATCATCATCTACGGGACTTAGCTGGTCGCCAGCAATTGCTTCGGGCACACCATCTAGGTCAAAAGTATCATACGAAGTATCAAGCTCTAAGTCTAAAGATTCACTCTCTTGAGTTGAGCTGTCTTCAGCTAAAGTGTCTTTATCTATCGGTGCATTAAATTCACTATCAGTGGTTAATAGAGCATCATCCTCGTTATCAAGGTTAAGCGAATTTAAATCAGTGTCATTCAGGTCTAGATCAAAGCCCTCTATATCATTATCAATATCTGCTAAAGCATCTTCAGGTGAAAAGTTATCATCATCCATACCCAGATCTAAATCAAGATCTAAGTCAGAAAAATCATCCTCCTCGCTGGGAGCTGTTGTAACTTGAGTTTCCTCGGCTGCAAATTCGTTTTTTGGTCGGTCAACATGTGTAACATCTTCACCAAAATTGTGGCCTACATCAAGCTCAGCTTCAATATCAGCAAGCGAAAGGTAATCTTCAGCCTCATCAAGTACGTTTGATTGACCCTCTTCTAAAAGTTGAGTTTCTTCTTCTTCAAAGGCTCCGGCGGACTCAGGTACAGGACCGTCACCTACAGGCCAACCGGCATCAATTCGAATTGCATTAATCATCGCCACCGTATCATCGTCGGCAAATGATCTTAAATGTTCCTCAGCAAGTTTAAAGGATTCTTCATCTTTAGATTCAGCATAAACTTCAAGTAATTTTAAATTAAGCCCTGTGGATTGTGGGTTTTCACGTAAACCATTTCTCAACATTTCAATGGCTTGGGGGAAACGACCATAGGCTAGATATATATCTGCTTCACTGAGAACAGTGTCAATGTCTAAATCGTCGCCAGCTTCCAGCAACTGTTTATTCACTGAGTCCGTAGATATATCATCTGATAGATGCGAGGTATCAATAGCACCGTCGCTCTCCATGGTATTATCAAAAGTCTCATCAAAACTTTCTTCATGAGTCGCGGATAAATCCTCATACTCGTCATCATCATCATCGTCATCATCGTCGTCATCTCTGTTTCTTCGAGCTAGCCAAATGAGCAACCCAAGAAACACAATACTGCCCCCACCAATATAAATCGCATTTTCACGAATTATTGTGAGTAAATCTTTGGACTCGCTCTCAGTAGTTTCATCATTTTGAGCAAAAGGGTCTTCCATCTCAGAAACATCGACATCACTAGTTATTTCCTCATCTACAGGCTCAGCATCTGGAAGTTCAGTCTCAGTATTGTCTACATTCTCCATACCGGAGCTGTCTTTTTCAATAAAATCCCCAGACAGCTCTTCATTGAAAATATCATTTGAGCTTGTAGTTGCCATCTCTTCATTGGGAGTATCGCCTTCAGCTTGGGCCATTTTTTCTAATTGAGCATTCAGAGTTGCTATCTGCTCATTTTTCATTGTTAAAATTCGATCTGTTTTCTCAGATAACTCATCAAGCTCTGCCAACTCATCTTTTAAATTAGAATTCGCAACGCCATATTTTTCTGTTTCTTCAGATTGTATAGCCAGTTGATCGGTCAAAGAACCTACCTCACTGCCTGCAGTGGACTCACCCTTGCCCGAAGCTGCATCAGCCCCGGAACTTGTGGCGTCTGATGAGACCAAGCTTAAACGACCTTCTTCGGCAACTTCTGGAGCTTCTTGAGGGGTTACGTCTCGATCAGACCCATCTAAACGACGGCTTTCTAAATCAGCTGTGGTATCCGACTTATCACGAGCTTTAATTTTGGCGCGCCACGCTTGATTTTGTGCGGATATTTCTGCCGCTGCTTCTTGTCGACTTAAACGGCGTACATCATCAATAGTTGGAATAGTGAGCTCAGCACCTCGTTTGATAAGGTTGATGTTATTATTAATAAAGGCCTGAGGATTTAAATATTGGTAAGCTGCAAGCTCTTGTGAGCGACTGCCGCCGCCAACTTTGCCAATGTTTTGCATAATTTTAGAAAGATTGTCACCACTTTGGACTGTATAGGTTTGTGGTTGAACAGGTTGAGTTGAATTTGCAATTGGCTGGGTTTGTTCTGGCTCTTGTGACATCTCGTTGAGATCTTCAACCACTTGCTCATCAATAGATTCTTGCTCAAGGGCTTTATTAGATTCATCTAACTCTGATTGGCCATCTTGCGTATCATCTCTAGTAGAATCGCCCATGGCCGCATCGTTATCTAGCGCAACGCCACTGTCTGTGACCATCTGACCAGGTTGTACTCGTGCTTGATTTTCAGAGGTATTGACCTGTGATGATGGTTGCTGTTTAGCAGCACGAATAGCAAGTGGTAACTCTTGTTTAAATTCAGGTGGATCTAAAAGCAAAGTATATTCACGCAACATACGACCTGCTGGCCATTGCACTTCAACTAGAAAATTGAGGAAAGGTTCAGTTACCGGCCTTCTGGAGGTAACATAAAGACTTGTTACGCCATTTTGATTTTGTCGAACTTCAAATTTAAGCGTGGACAAAAAGAAAGATCGATCAACCCCTGCTTGTGAGAAGTCTTTAGGACTCCCCAAATTAACAATAATCTCTTGGGGGGTAAGCCCTCGAGTTTGTTGTAATTCAATTTTAGCTTCAAGGGGTTGATTGAGATAACTATCAAGTTGAGCATCACCTAGCCCCAAGCCAAAAAGAGTTCCTGGTATCAAGGCACTTACACTTAAAAAGCCTGCTGCAAACCTGCGTAACATCACCACTTCCTTTTGGTATTTATGAATTAACTTTGTATATAAAAGTTTTAAGTTTATTAGCAAATAAACCGAATCCATGACGTTCATTTAAAAACAGTATTTTAAAAAGTATCATTTATAAATGCTGATTTATCAAATATTCAGCGATCTGAATTGAATTTAATGCAGCACCCTTACGTAAATTATCCGAAACAACCCATAAGTTGAGGCCTCTAGGGTGTGAGACATCTTGTCTAATTCGGCTAATCCAGGTGGCATCACTGCCAAAACCCTCAACTGCTGGAGTGGCATAACCGTTATTTTCCGGATCATCTAACACTTTAACTCCTGCAGACTTGGCTAATAATTGCCGAACCTGCGCCACCGTAATACTTGCTTTAGTTTCAATATGTAATGCTTCCGAATGACCAGAAACAACTGGCACTCTCACACAAGTAGGATTCACTTTAATAGTTTTATCGCCTAGAATCTTTTGTGTTTCGTTGATCATTTTCATTTCTTCTTTGGTGTAACCATTTTCCATGAACACATCAATATGTGGGAGAACATTAAATGCAATTTGTTTCGGATAAACTTGAGCATTTACTGGCTCACCTCTTAGAAGACTAGCAGACTGTGACTGTAATTCCTCTACTGCGCTATTACCTGTACCAGAAACCGCTTGATAAGTAGCAACATTTATGCGATCTATGCCAACCGCTGCATGAATTGGCGCCAATGCAACCATCATTTGAATTGTGGAACAGTTGGGATTTGCGATAATACCTTTTTCAGTATAGCCAGCAATTGCTGAAGGGTTAACCTCTGGCACAATTAAAGGTACATTTTCATCCATTCTAAAATGTGAGGTATTATCAATCACCACACACCCGGCAGCCGCTGCCTTGGGAGCAAAATCAGCAGAAATACTCCCACCCGCCGAAAACAACCCGATTTGTGCTTGCGCAAAATCGAAATGCGCTAAGTCTTGAATTTCGTATTCTTTGCCAAAACAAGTCACTTTTTTACCAGCAGAACGGGCGCTTGCTAGTAGATACAAATTATTAATTGGAAAACTACGCTCTTCTAAAATTTGAATCATTGTTTGACCCACAGCACCAGTTGCGCCAACTACTGCTACGTTAAATCTTTTTTCATGCTTTGCCATTGTGCTACTCGCTCTATTTAATTCATTCGCAAGCTTCGGGTGAGCTTAAGTGGAAGTTGTATTTGCGTCTAAAATACCGTTTAATTCTTCCAATACAGCCATACCCATTGCTTTTGTACCTACGCGTTTAAGACCAAATGACTGCTCAGAGGCCGCCATTAAATCGATTGTACGATACCCTTGCTTTAAAACTTTGTGTACTGCTGCTTCCATATACTGAGCATAATCATTCATACCAAAGGTGTAACGCAACATCATTGCGGCGGATAATATTGTGGCCAATGGGTTGGCCTTATCTTGTCCTGCAATATCCGGCGCTGAACCATGACAAGGCTCGTAAAGCCCTTTATTATTAACATCCAAAGAAGCCGAAGGCAGCATACCTATACTACCAGTTAACATTGCTGCGGCATCAGATAATATATCGCCAAATAGATTACCAGTCACCACTACATCGAATTGACGAGGGTCTTTAACCAGCTGCATAGCTGCGTTATCCACATACATATGTGACAACTCCACATCTGGCCAATTGACTGCTTCTTCAGTTAAAATATCACGCCACAACTGAGATACCTCTAATACGTTTGCCTTATCCACAGAACAAAGCTTTTTCGACCGCCGCATAGCTGCCTGAAAAGCAACTTTAGCTAAACGACGTATTTCTGAATCTGTGTAAACCATAGTATTAAAACCAACTGTCTTAAAACCAGGTTTTGTGCTGTCATCATTGGCTTTAATACCGCGAGGCTGACCAAAATAAATGCCACCTGTCAGCTCTCTTACAATCAGAATATCAAGCCCTTTAACTATTTCTGGCTTTAAACTTGAGGCTTGTACAAGTTCATCAAACATCATGGCTGGCCGAAAGTTTGCAAATAGCTCTAAGTCTTCACGTATTGCTAACAAGCCAGTTTCTGGACGTTTTTCCCGAGGTAGTTTTTCCCATTGAGGCCCGCCAATAGCACCAAATAAAATAGCATCAGCCGCTTTTGCAGCTTTTTGGGTAGCTTCTGGATATGGTGAGCCAGTATCATCAACTGCTTGACCGCCAAGCTGTGCGTGTTTAATTGAATAGTCTTTATCTGCTGCTTTAAACACAGCCTCTACCATTGGTAGTGTTGCTGCGATAATTTCAGGACCGATTCCATCTCCCGGGATAACCAATAATTGAGCCATTGTAAATCCTTATATATTGCTTAAAAACAATACTTAATATATGTTTATTGCGCTTTATTTGTACTCAGGTTAATTTGCACGTTTATGCTATTGAATATTTAAGCATGCTGCGGCAAAGCATTTAACCAAGGCTCTTGTTGTAAACGTTGCATTTCATAGGCTTTAATAGCTGCTGCAGATTCTAAAGACATACCTATTTCATCTAAGCCTTTTAGTAAAGTTTGCTTGCGAATCTCATCAATTTCAAATGAAATTGGCTCTGGGGCACTCACGATTTGTTGTAGTAAATCTACACTAATTTCAAAGCCTTTATGTTGAGCAGTTTGTATAAAAAGTTCATCAATAATTTTAGAAGGTAATATTATTGGTAATAAACCATTTTTAAAACAATTATTATAAAATATATCGGCAAAAGAAGGTGCAATAATGACGCGAAACCCAAAATCTGCTAATGCCCAAGGGGCATGTTCACGGCTTGAGCCACAGCCAAAATTATCACGAGTTAATAAAACTTTCGCTTGTTGATATGGGCTTTGATTTAAGACAAAATTCTTATTGATTGGTCTATTGTTATTGTCTTGACCTGGGGCACCTTCATCGAGATAGCGCCACTCATCAAACAAGTTTGGTCCAAAGCCAGAGCGTTTTATAGACTTTAAAAATTGTTTTGGAATAATCTGGTCAGTATCTATATTGGCTTGATCTATTGGAGCCACAATACCTGTGATAGTTTCAAATGCTTGCATATGGATTTCCTCGATATATTAATTCATGGAATGCAGACGAACATCGGCAAAGGTGCCAGCGATCGCCGCGGCAGCCGCCATGGCGGGGCTAACTAAATGAGTACGCCCCCCATACCCCTGGCGACCTTCAAAATTTCGGTTTGAAGTTGAAGCACAATGCTCTTGAGGTAATAATCGATCGGCATTCATTGCCAAGCACATGGAACAGCCAGGCTCGCGCCATTCAAAACCAGCTGCTTTAAAAATTTGATCTAAACCTTCTGCTTGTGCTTGGGCTTTGACCAAGCCTGATCCTGGAACAACCAAAGCCTGCTTAATAGTTTTTGCAACACAATACCCTTTAGCAACCGCTGCTGCTGCCCTTAAGTCTTCAATCCGACTATTAGTGCAAGAGCCTATAAATACTCGATCAAGTGGTATATCGCTTAAAGCTTGGCCAGGCTTGAGCCCCATATAGTCGTATGCTCTTTGCATACCTTGTGCGCGAATTGAGTCTTGTTCTTGGCCAGGATCAGGTAATAATTCATCAATCCCAATAACCATTTCTGGAGAGGTACCCCAACTCACTTGCGGGGTAATTTTTTTAGCATCAATGCTAACCACTTGATCGAATAAAGCACCCTCATCTGAATGCAAATCCTGCCATTGTTGGACTGCGCTCTGCCATTGATCACCCTTAGGCGCAAAAGGTTTGCCTTTGAAATAATCTATTGTTTTTTTATCCACCGCAATTATACCGGCTCTTGCACCAGCTTCTATGGCCATGTTGCAAAGTGTCATACGCGCCTCAATACTTAATGCTTCAATAGCCGAGCCAGCAAACTCAATGGCATGCCCGGTTCCGCCAGCAGTGCCAATTTGACGAATAATATATAACGCAATATCTTTAGCCGTGACATACTCACCTAAAGTACCCTTAACCTGAATTTGCATATTTTTTGATTTTTTTTGCACCAAACACTGAGTCGCCAATACATGCTCTACTTCGCTAGTGCCAATCCCATGAGCTAAAGCGCCAAACGCACCATGAGTTGAAGTATGCGAATCACCACAAACAACTGTCATGCCTGGTAAAGTAAGCCCCTGCTCGGGACCAACAATATGCACAATACCTTGGCGTGGGTCGGTTAAATCGAAAAGTTGAATTTTAAAATCTTTGCAATTTTGGCTTAATGCTTCCACTTGAATTCGAGCCACATCGTCTTCAATAACCAGTCTATTATGTTGAGTGGTAGGCACATTGTGATCAGCAGTTGCAATATTGGCATCCCGCCGCCAAACCGGGCGACCAGCTAAACGTAAGCCTTCAAACGCTTGCGGTGAAGTGACTTCGTGCAGTAAGTGACGATCGATATAAATCAACGAACTGCCATCCGATCGTTGGGTTACAAAATGCTTATCCCAAAGTTTATCGTATAAGGTTCGCTTTTCTTGCGATTGAGAATAGTCCACAGACATAAAACCTCCAGCTTGAATAATTTAAACAATAGCTTGTGGTGAAAGCCCACCATAACACTTAGATTAAAGCCACCCAGGCTATAAATCAAATTCATTAATATCATCTAAGCTATGCATTTTATTTATACTGTGTATTTTATTTATACTGTGTATTTTATTTATACTTAAGTATTCGCTGGCCTTACTTCAGTCAGCCAATTATGTTTATCAGCCGCCTGACCCCATTGAATATCATTTAATGCCTTACGCAATGCAGCGACTTTTGAGCCTGGCTTAGCCGTGCCAACAGGTATAACTTTATGCTGATAAATCAATTGACCCACACTTGCGAGCACAGCCGCTGTACCAGACAAGGCAGCTTCACATTCTGGGTGAGCAACTCTTTCGATTAATTCTGTTACCGAAAAGTTTCGCTCGGCAACTTTTAAACCCATATCCTTCGCTAACTGTAAAATTGAAGAGCGTGTTACGCCATGTAAAAACGACTCATCTAAAGGCTTGGTAATAACTTCGTCGCCATCAATTAATAAAAAATTAGCGGCGCCAGTTTCTTGGACATCGCCATCAGGGCAGAATAAAACTTGATCAGCGCTATGATCTTGGCGAGCTTTAACAATATGTTTTAAAGCACTTGCATAATTACCGCCGCCTTTTACCATACCGTGGTCTGGTGCGCACCTCATGGCTTGATCATCTACTAGTAACTTCAAGCTCGCCTCGCCCCCGGCAAAATAGTCACCAACTGGTGATAACAAAACAAACTGGAGCGATGTATTTGATGCAGCCGCAGCTTTACCTATACACGGCTCTAAGCCCATGTGAGTTGGCCGAATATACATAGATCCAGGAGCCATAGGCACCTCATCTGCATAACGCACCACCCCTTTAAGAATAAGCTCGCGCGTGATTGTTGGATCAATTGCTGGTAAGCCTAAATAGGCACTGCTTTGTGCAAAGCGAGCAATGTTTTGCTCTATACGAAACATAACAACTCTGCCATTTTCATGCCGAAACGCTTTGAGGCCTTCAAAACATGTACTTGCATAATGTAATACGTGAGCTGCAGGATGAATCATCATTTCTTGGCTACTTTGGAATCCTGGAGTACTCCAAGACACACCATCGAAATATGAGCTTGCCATTTCTGGCATAAAATGAGTTCCAAATGCGGTAGCCATAACAAGTCCTTCTTATTTATGAATCATAAAAAAATTAAAGCGTCTAGAGTATACGATGAAAATTCTGTCTAATGATATCGCCTGAAAATGCTATCATAATTTGCGATTTAATCTCATCTAACAATTATTTAATCTAACCATTGTTTAATCTAACTATTAATAACTTGCCTAGCAAGATATTTTAAAAACACTTAAGCAGCCTCCCTATAAGCTCACTCAAACAAGTGAAATGTATTATGACCAGCCTCTTAGAAATTTTTAATATATCAAGTCATTATTATTTACTTTTTGGTGTGGCCTTTATTGCTGGCACCATTGATACCCTGGCCGGAGGTGGTGGGTTGATTACCGTGCCAGCTTTACTAATGACCGGCTTGCCACCGATTGGGGCTATTGCTACTAATAAATTTCAAGCTTGTGTGGGTTCAGCAACTGCTACCTGGATGATGATTCGCAAAGGCAAAATTTTGCTCTCAAAAATGCGCGGACCAATGACATATGCGTTTTTAGGTTCGGCTGTTGGGTCAATCAGCCTCTTATTTATTGATGCTCAAACCTTAAGCTGGGTTATTCCTTGTGTACTCATTTGTATAGCTGTGTATTTTTTACTGGCGCCTCAAATCAACCGATATATTGCCTCTAAAAACCAACAATCAATGAAAGAGGCAAGTTATCAACGAAGGATTTTACCAATAATAGGCGCCTACGATGGTATTTTAGGGCCTGGTACAGGATCATTTTTTACACTCGCTGGTGTTTCACTCCAAAATAATGAGTTACTTGAGGCCACGGCAAAGGCAAAAGCTTTAAATTTCGCAACCAATATTGCTTCTTTAATTGTTTTCACCTTTTCAGGCGCTATTGCTTGGAAAATTGGGCTATTTATGATGGCTGGGCAATTTTTAGGCGCTATGGTAGGCGCAAATTTACTTATAAGAGCTAAACCTGAGCCATTAAGATGGCTTATTGTAGTTGTTTGCTTAACCATGCTGATGAAATACCTCGTCAGTTAATCTTATACATATAAAAAGCTATAACTCCATCTAATGACTCGCTTATAGATTGGCTGAGTTTGCAAATCGCATCTAAGCTAAAATTAGTAATTATCTGCTTTACAACTTATATATTGTCAGACAAGTAATCTGTCTCAAAAGCTGATGAACTCCATTGTATTTCACACTTTCTCGACAGATTACTTGTCTGAGGATCCATAGTTAAATTAATACAAGAGGTTAAAAAGCCAGTTGAAGGATCAATCGAGCATACAGCGAATGCACTATATGGATTCAATGCGAGGTATTTTGATGATGCTAGGTGTTGTACTGCATGCGGCACACTTATGGAATCCTCAGCAAACTTGGTTAATACATTTAGATACTCCTAATGCTTTTTCAAGCTTAATCATTAGCTTGGTGCATAGCTTTAGAATGCCAGCATTTTTTATACTTTCTGGCTTTTTCTGTATTTTAACATTACAAAAATATTCCCTGAGCAAATTTATTAAGCTCAGATTTTTAAGAATTGTTATCCCCTTAGTTGTAACAGCCTGTACCATTAATCTGCTGCAAACCTACTTAGCATCACAATTTTTTGATACAGTTTTTCCATGGCATGATTTTTTTCTTGACGGCGGCTGGGTTGCTCACCTTTGGTTTCTCAATAATCTTATTATTTATTTTATTGTCTCAACTTTTGTGTGGGCATTTTTAAAGCCTTTGGCTCGGCCAGTATTACATATTTTAATGACAATAATGAACTGGTTTCCAATTGGTGTTTGGCACTATATCCTCCCGCTTGTTACCTTAGCCATAATAGCTAGTAATAAACTAGGTTTCCCGTTATATTACTCTTTTGGCGGCATCATTGGCGTGGATACCATTGTTATTTATTCACAATTTTTCATTTTTGGCATAATATTACGTCTAGATACTCCTCTAATGCATCGCTTTGCTAGAACCTCACCTTTTACTTCAGCATTTAATATGTCGGTTGCACTTTATTTAATTTATCGTTCAAATGAATTTGGTAGTTTGTCTCAAATTAGCGAAATTTACGGCACTTATCTATTGGCTTGGAGTGCATCAAATCTTTGTTTTTATATTTTCTACCACTTCTTCAATACTCCTTCAAAAACTTGGCGATTTATTTCTGACGCCTCATATACAGTGTATTTATTCCACCAGATCATTGTAATTATGTTTGGCATGGTGCTTATATACTTCGGTATTAGCTCAATAGCTGCTTTTCCTGTCATTGTTATCACAGTCACAGCTCTAACCCTTGGGTTACACCGCTATATAATCTCCACCAATAAATGGCTGAGATTTGCCTATAGTGGCAAATAGATCTTACTCATAACTAATTGTTAATGCCAAAACTAGCCAAAAAGTTTGGCTTGACTAATATATATTATCCTGTGATTTTGCTAAAATGATCTTTTTACTACCTAAGATAGATCAAAATAACCGACCCAACAGGATTACAATTTAATGGCAAATGCCAAATTTATCAATGAAATCAACAAACGTAGAACTTTCGCGATCATCTCTCACCCTGATGCAGGTAAGACCACAATCACCGAAAAATTTTTGCTTTATGGTAAAGCTATCCAGCAAGCTGGTACGGTCAAGGGTCGAGGCTCTGACCGCCATGCAACATCTGATTGGATGGCCATGGAAAAAGAGCGAGGTATCTCAGTTACCACTTCGGTTATGCAGTTTCCATTTGACGACTGTCTGATTAACTTATTGGATACACCTGGGCACGAGGATTTTTCAGAGGATACCTATAGAACTCTTACGGCTGTTGATGCAGCGCTTATGGTTGTTGATGGTGCTAAAGGCGTGGAATCTAGAACAATTAAGCTTATGGAAGTCTGCCGACTAAGGGATACCCCTATTTTATCCTTTGTCAATAAGGTAGACCGTGACACTCGGGAGCCAATAGACTTACTGGATGAAATTGAGTCTGTTTTAAAGATTCAATGCGCGCCTATGAATTGGCCAATCGGCATGGGTAAAGGGTTTAAAGGCATTTTTGACTTTGCAACCCAAACCACTTTTTTATATAAAACTGGCCAGGGTCACAGGATTCAGGATGAACGAAAAATTGTTGGCTTAAATAATCCTGATCTAGATGCAGCTCTAGGCGAAGACGTTGCCATTCACTTAAGAGAACAACTCGAATTAGTCGAAGGCGCATCGCATCCATTTAATTTAGATGCATTTTTAGCAGGTAAGCTCACGCCTGTTTTCTTTGGCACGGCCCTTGGTAACTTTGGAGTCAGGCAATGCCTAGAAGGTCTCAACAAATTTGCACCAAAACCTCAAGCTCGAAGTACCAAAGCTCGAGCAATTCAACCTGAAGAAGAGAAATTTTCCGGTTTTGTCTTTAAAATTCAAGCCAATATGGATCCAAGGCATCGTGATCGAATTGCTTTTATGCGTATATGCTCGGGTACTTATCAAGCTGGTATGAAGCTCAAACATTCTCGTCTCGACAAAGACATACGAGTGGGCGATGCGTTAACCTTTTTAGCTGGTGAGCGTGAAAACTTAGGGATTGCTTTTCCAGGTGATATAATTGGCTTACATAACCACGGCACCATTCAAATTGGCGACACTTTCAGTGAAGGCGAAGCATTAAAATTTGAAGGTATCCCCTACTTTGCTCCCGAGCTATTTCAACGAGTGCAACTTAAAGATCCATTAAAAAACAAACAGCTGGTTAAAGGCTTGCAACAACTTTCTGAAGAAGGTGCAACCCAAGTTTTTATGCCAATGCGTAATAATGACTTAATTGTTGGTGCTGTAGGTGTCTTACAATTTGATTTAGTCGCCTATCGATTAAAGCAGGAATATAAAGTAGATTGCAGTTATCAGTCCATTAGCTTAAGTACGGTCCGTTGGGTGACAAGTAACGATTCTAAAAAGTTAGAAGAATTTAAACGCAAAGCAGAAGATAATTTAGGCCATGACGGCAGCGGTCATTTAGTGTATTTAGCGCCTACAATGGTCAATTTAAATTTAACTGAAGAGCGCTGGCCCGACATTCAATTTCGAGCTACACGTGAAGTATGATATTGCTATTTAACGCTATACTTTATAGATGAACGTTGTTTAATACTGAGTGCGCGGTAAGCGTACCTATACATTTTCAGAAAACTAATCTGTCTCAAAAGCTGATGAACTCCATTGTATTTCACACTTTCTCGATAGATTACTTTTCTGAGGACCTATAGCTCAGGTTGTACTGCAAACTGTTTACTTTCTCTCATTGACTTGTTGAAGCATGGATCATCTATGAATTTGCCTATTTCGACTATTAAAGCCCTAGAACTTGCATGTGTTCACTATACCTCTTATCCATTGGTTGAAGCCGATGGAGTTGCACCTTGCACCACACCACCGGCTGAGCAGCGAGTTATTTTAATCATGTTAGCTGACTCAATTGGTAAATTACAATGCCTCATTACGCAAGATAGATTCTTGGAGATTACTAAACTTTGTGAATCCTTAGGTCGTAATCTTAAGGCACTGCCTAAATCAAACACTTTAACAATATCGAGTTCATTTGGTTTAGCAGATTCGTTTGGTGTCCCCAATATTACAAATTATCCAACCATAATCGATGAGCATTTATTTGCGACCGACACATTATATTTTGAGTCTGGCAAAAGCCAATTACTCATTAAAGTAGATGGTAAAAAAAATATCCAGACTTTATTTCAAAATATGCAACGACTCGATGTTACCCAGCCTATTGCAAGCCACACACCAAAATTACCTCTCGTTGCATCTGCTGCTACGTCATCAACTACTCATACTGCTACTGACGAAGCCAAAATTATCCGAGCTGTAGAATCGTTTACCTCATTAAGAATTAAACAACGGCTTGAATCAACCCTTGAAATACCGCCACTACCAGATACTGGACGTAAGATAATTCAACTACGAGTTAACCCAGATGCTGGAGTTTTAGAGTTGGCAGCAGTGGTTGAAACAGATCCAAGCTTAGCAGCACAGGTTGTCAGCTGGGCTGGATCACCTTATTATGCTGCGCCAGGGAAGGTCAATTCCGTTCAAGATGCGGTTATGCGCGTGCTTGGATTTGATTTGGTTATTAACCTCGCCTTGGGCTTATCGCTTGGCAAAACTCTTGAAATACCGAAAGATAGTCCTATCGGCATAACGCCTTTTTGGAAAAAAGCAGTGTATTGCGCCGCGGCTGCAGAATTAATTGCGAAGAAAATCCCTACAGAATTAGCACCCGAACCTGGGCTTGCTTACTTATCAGGTCTGTTACATAATTTTGGTTATTTAATTTTGGGGCATGTTTTTCCGCCACACTTGTCATTAATTAATCGATTGGTTGAAGTCAACCCACATACCCCAGTTGCAGCACTGGAACAATTTACTATTGGAATCTGTCGCAATCAAATTGCAGCCTGGCTGCTCAATACTTGGAATATGCCAGAAGAAGTTATTTCAGCAGTACGCTGGCAAGCACACCCAGAATTTTCTGGAGAATTATCGGCTTATCCAAATATAATATTTTTAGCAAGTCAAATTGTAGATAATCATCATCATAGCAAACCAATGATGCATAATATTCCACAAAGTGTATTAGATCGATTTGAATTAAGCCAAGTAACGATTGAAGAAGTTACGCAGAAAATATGGAATAATATTGAGCACCTTGATGCCATGGCTAAAAACCTTGCCAAATAATAATTTTTATTATAAATATTAATTATTAATGACAAGGTTGTAATGCGCTAAGAATAACTCTATTGAATAGTCGTGACCTTAGGCTTAAGTTGCTTAACTTTTTGAATCTAGATCCACATGGATGTGGATTAAGCCAAAATTGATCATGGATGATACATTTTGGCGTCAGATGAGAAAAGTCAAGCAACTCAAGCCTAAGCTCTCCAATAGTCTATTAATAGAGTATTAAACAACAGGTTGTATTAATGCTTTTTTCAACATAGCAGATACAGATGCTGTATAGGTTGCAACTACTGCTGAATCGGCTGTGTCAACTTCAAACAATGAAGCCATTAATGGCGACATGGTAAAAAATTGACTGGCAGCGCCAAGTACAATACCGACTAGATGAGAAACTGGCATATCTACCAGCACACCAGCTTGGACACCTTCTTGGTAGACTAATTTGAGTTCTTGCATGCAAGGCATTAATAATTCCTCGACCATCCATTCCATGCGCGCAGAACCTTGAGTGCCTTCAGATACCATCAATTTAGCAAATTCAGTTCTTTGAGCAATAAATCGCACAAAGCTTTCAATCATAAGCTCTGCACGGTGGTGCATATTTCGTGCTGGCGCACGTTTAGATGGTTGAATAAACTCTTCGTTTAAAGTCGCAAAACTATTACGAACAATTGTCTGCCATAATGATTTTTTACTTTTAAAATGATAATGAATTAAAGGCTGAGTAACCCCAGCTGCTTTTGCAAGCTCAGTAGTTGACACACCATCAAAGCCTTTATTTGCAAAAGCATTAAGAGCGATTTTTAAAATCCGCTCGCGGGCATCGTCTCTTTTTTGTTGTTTTGTAACGAGCTCATTTTCAAATTGATTCGTTAAAGGGGCATTATTTTGTATAAACGTAGACACCGGCCTACTCCTTATTTTTTTTATAAATTGTATTACTTTTTTTCAAATAGTAAGTCTCTGTTGTAATCAGAAAGCTATTTAAACGCTCAACTCATCTGATAGCGCAAAGATATCAATTTAACACTTAGAGAGCAATAGGGATTTACAAATCGACCAATAAAATCACTCAAAGCTACCTAATAGATCAGTAAGACCTATCTTTTTAAGCGGTATTAGCTAGAAAAGGTGTACAAAATAGTAATTTATAGATTAGGCTGCAAAATCAAGGCGCTAGTTTTCAGCTAAAATGGTCTCTAGTGTTTTTGCTTTATAATGGAATTTAAAGGTAAATTGGAGAATTAGCCATGGACGGGCCAGCCCAAAATAGTCGTAAAAAATCACTTCGGATAGGCTGTGCGTCAGCTTTTTGGGGTGACACTTCTACCTCAGCTCATCAATTATTGGCTTATGGTGAACTTGATTATTTAGTATTTGATTACTTAGCGGAAGTTACCTTAGCAATTATGGCCGGCCAACGCATGGCTGACCCGCACAAAGGCTATGCAGTAGATTTTATTCGCGACACTATTATTCCAAATATCGATCTTATTACTTCAAACAACACTAAAATAATTGCCAATGCAGGCGGAATAAACCCTAAAGCGTGCAAAATTGCGCTGGAAAAAGAGCTGGCCAGGCTACAACTTTCAAGCTCACTTAAAGTAGCAGTTGTTTTTGGTGATGATCTTATGCCAAGCCTTGCACAGCTTAAAGCACTCAATCTTCAAGATACCGACTCTGGTGAACAATTGCCGGCAATGATGTTAACTATCAATGCTTATACAGGGTGTAGCGGTATAGTTGAAGCACTGCGCCAAGGTGCGGATATTATTATTACCGGGCGTGTGGCAGACTCAGCCCTTACCTTAGCGCCAGCACTGTATGAATTTAACTGGCCAACAACTGATTATAATAAATTATCGCAAGCGAGTTTAGCTGGTCACTTATTAGAATGTGGTGCCCAAGCAACAGGTGGTAATTTTACGGATTGGCATAAAATTCCAGATGCAGACAATATCGGTTTTCCAATTATTGAAATGGATAATTCGGGTGAATTTACAATTTCCAAACCTCCTCTTACAGGTGGGCTGGTTAATTTTTTTACAGTTGCCGAGCAACTCGTGTATGAAATTGGCAACCCTAAAGCATATATATTACCAGATGTTGTCTGCGATTGGTCACAAGTCACCCTTACTGAAGAAGAGACCAAACAAGACAATGTATGTCATGAGAAAGTACGCGTTAAAGGGGCTCTAGGCGCACAAGCCACAGGTTTTTATAAAATGGCAGCGACTTACCCAGATGGCTTTAAAATATCCACAGCCTTTGTCATCTATGGCCCAAGAGCAGCCCAAAAAGCCCAACATGTAGCTGAGTCAATCTTTAGAAAAACAAATAGTGTTATTCAGTCGCATGATTTACAACCAATTGAGAATTTTCAAATTGATTATATAGGTGCAAACGCAACTAAAGGTCATAAAAATATTGAAAAAAGTAGTGTTACAGAGGTTGTACTCAAGCTGAGTGCCCGCCATGACTCTAAACAAGCATTAATTTTATTTTCTAAAGAATTAGCTCAGGCTTCAACTTCAAATGCTCCTGGCTTATGCCAATTAGTTGCTGGGCGACCAAAAGTAAACCCGCTCATTCGTTTATTTACAAGTTTAATTCCGGCAGGAATAATAACAGAAACAGTGGCTATAAACGAATTAGAATTCCCCGTTACTAATGGATTTAATCCACAAACAGCTGAACATTGTGATGCAAATTTAGTCCAATTAATACCGCGTCCTTTAAATAATTCACCTGCTACTGTCCCATCAACAGTTGATGAAATAATCCACAATATAATTGACCATTCATCTACCATGGAGACTTATATTAAACGGGTCAGTTTATATGAAATATGTTGCGCTCGAAGTGGCGATAAAGGCAACCATGCCAATATCGGGCTCATTGCTCGTGATCCAATTCTTTATCATTTTTTACAAAAAGTAGTCACTGAGAATTTTGTCAGTCGAGTGTTTGAAGCTTATCTGGATCATCCAAAAAGTACAGTCGTACGCTGGAATATGCCTGGTATTTCAGCTATGAATTTTATGTTATATAACAGTTTAGGCGATGGCGGCTTTGCTAGTTTACGACTTGATGCTCAGGGTAAAGGATTCGCCCAGTTATTGCTTGAAGCTGTGGTGGATGTACCCCTTAAGATTTATGATGAATTTATGTCTCGCTCAACTCAACGCTCAAAGGGACAATATACTTCTCAAAAATCAAATGTGGCAAATTTAACCAAAAACACCACAGGAAAACCAATATTAAGGATAGTAAACCCATGACAATGGATAATAGTTCACTGAACAATACTTATCGCTCAATATTTAAACCTACAACTTTTCAAAATAAAACAATTATTATCACTGGTGGCGGCTCTGGTATTGGTCGTTGTATCGCGCATGAACTTGCCTCCTTAGGTGCGCAAGTACTTTTAGTTGGTCGTAAAGAAGACAAGCTCATAGGTGTTAGCGATGAAATTCGAAGTAGAAATGGTACATCAGCTTATGGTGTTTGTGATATTCGCGACGAAGACAATGTCAATGCCTTAGTGAAACAATTTATTACCGACTATGGGCCAATCCACGGTCTGGTGAATAACGCTGGCGGGCAATATGCTGCACCACTTGCAATGATCCAAAAGAAAGGCTTTGAAGCGGTAGTACAAACTAATCTAATTGGTGGTTTTATAATATCCAAAGCTGTATTTACCCAAAGTATGCACAAGCATGGTGGTGCAATAGTGAATATTCTTGCCGATATGTGGGGCGGTATGCCAGGTATGGGTCACTCTGGAGCGGCTCGTTCTGGTATGGATAACCTGACAAAAACCGCAGCTGTAGAATGGGCCTGCTGCGGCGTCAGAGTTAATGCCGTTGCTCCTGGATGGATTGCATCCTCAGGAATGAGCAGCTATAAAGGCCCAGTAACTGCTTTTATTCCAAAATTAAAAGCAGCAGTTCCTTTGAAACGTTTGGGCAATGAAGCAGAGGTAAGCGCTGCAGTGTGTTTTTTATTATCTCCAGCAGCAAGTTTTATTACTGGGGCCACTCTACGGGTAGATGGCGCTGCATCTTTGGGTAATAGTATTTTTCCGCTAGCTGAACATAATAATTCTCAAGCTTATGAGGGCATGCCAGCTTGCTTAGTATCTACCTCGGCGAACGAACATAAGGCATTAAGCTAATGACTGATCCTGCAAATCAACCTACGCGTGCAAATAATACTCTAGGTAATACTGCCACAGAAGTGTCACCTGATAATCCACTGCTTAATGCATGGCAAGAAGTATTAGCCATTCGGCAAGCTATGAAAAATTGTGCGAATCAAAAAAAAGACAAGTTCCGCGCCAAAAATCAGCTCCTCCCTTATGAACGAATTGAACGCCTTATTGATCCGGGTAAACCTTTTATACCATTGTGCGAACTTGCTGGTTATAAAATGTATGATGATAAAGATGGCAGTACTGCAGGTGGTGGAATTTTAGCTGGCATAGGGTTTATAGAAAATACTCGGTGTTTAATTATTGCCAATAATTCTGCAATTAAAGGCGGTACTATTTCACCGATTGGTTTGACCAAATCACTGCGCTTACAAGATATTGCTATGCAACAGAAATTACCTGTTATAACTTTAGCTGAGAGCGGCGGCGCTAATTTAAATTACGCTAGCGATTTATTTGTCGAGGGCGCTAAAAGCTTTGCGAATCAAGCTCGTTTATCGGCCGCTGGTATTCCACAAATAACTCTAGTACATGGTAATGCCACAGCAGGTGGTGCCTACCAACCTGCGCTTTCTGATTACGTAATACTAGTACGTAATAAAAGCCAAATGTTTCTTGCTGGACCGCCTTTAGTGCTAGCTGCTATAGGTGAAGTTGTGGACGAAGAAACCCTAGGTGGTGCCAAGCTACATGCCGAAACTGTAGGCACTGGCGACTTTATTGTAGACAACGACATAGAAGCTATTGAGCTTGCCAAATCCATTGTAAAAACGCTCAATTGGCCGCAAGTATTTCAACACAATGAACCGATTAAACCGCCACAAGTTTCTGCTGAAGAAATTTTAAGCCTTATTCCAAATGATTCTAAAATTCCTTATGATGTCCATGATGTTCTACGCTGTTTAGTCGACAATTCCTCTATTTTGCCATTTAAGTCAGCCTATGATTCGCAAACCTTCTGTGGTTTTGCCGCTATTGGTGGTATTGAATGTGGAATTATTGGTAATAATGGGCCTATTACTGCTCAAGGTGCCGGCAAAGCAGCCCATTTTATTCAACTCTGCGAACAAACCAATAGACCTTTGATTTTTTTACATAATACTACCGGCTTTATGGTTGGTAGTGAAAGCGAAGCCCAAGGCGTTATCAAACAAGGGGCAAAATTAATTCAAGCTGTAGCGAATACTCAAGTGCCTAAAATTTCGCTTGTAATCGGTGGCTCTTATGGCGCCGGAAATTACGCTATGTGTGGTCGTGGTTTGAACCCAGATTTTATTTTTGCTTGGCCAAATAGTAAAACCTCAGTCATGGGAGGTGATCAAGCCGGTAAAGTTATGCGTATTGTAGCTGAGCAAAAACAAACCAAAGCTGGTATAACACCAGACCCAAAAGTACTTGATTTTCTGGAACAAAGCACAAAAGAAAAAATAGATAAAGAATCTACAGCACTTTTTGGTTCTGCTCGAATATGGGATGACGGACTTATACATCCATGCGCTAGTCGAGCATTACTTATTGAGCTACTTTATACAGTTAAAGATGCCGCCAAACGACAACTCAACACGAATACTTTTGGTATTGCTCGGCATTAAATAAATTACTCATAAAATCAAGGAAGATATTATGCGATTAACACAAGAACATACAGAGCTAAGACGCAGTGTTGAAAATTTCGTTAAGGATAAGCTAAATCCATTTGCTGATCAATGGGAAAGCCACCCTCCCTTTCCCGCAAAAGAAGTTTTTAAGCAACTTGGCGATCTAGGCATGCTAGGCATAAATAAGCCAGAAGCCTATGGCGGTTTAGGTTTGGATTATTCCTATGAAATGGTAGCGGCTGAGGCACTTGGTAGCTGTAATTCAGCTGGTGTTGCCCTGGCGATCGGCGTGCAAACTGATATGGCCACTCCCGCACTCGCAAAATTTGGCTCCCATGAATTAAAAGAAGAATTTTTAGCGCCAGCCATTAGCGGCGATGCTATTGCAGCTATTGCAGTGAGTGAGCCTGGTGCTGGCTCGGATGTTGCCAACTTAAAAACATGGGCAAAATCTGATGGGGATGATTATATTATCTCTGGCCAAAAAATGTGGATTACCAACGCAACTCAAGCGGACTATTTTTGTGTACTTGCGAATACCTCCGAGGGCAAACCTCATTTTAATAAATCTTTAATTATTGTGCCTAAAAATACCAAGGGCCTAGAAGTGGGTGCAACACTTAACAAACTCGGGATGCGATCAAGCGATACAGCACCAGTCTTTTTTGATGAAGTACGCGTGCCAAAACGCAACCGAATTGGTGCAGAAGACCAAGGCTTTATGTTGCAAATGATGCAATTTCAAGAAGAGCGACTCTGGGGCGCCGCGAATGCTATTTGTGGTATGGAGCTTTCAATTAAGGAAACTATTGAGTATTGCCGTGAACGACAGACTTTTGGCCAGCCTTTAATTGATAATCAGTCCATACATTTTCGGCTTGCAGAATTAAAAACAGAAGTAGAATGCTTGAAAGGTCTACTCTACACCACCTGTGAAGCCTATATACATGGTGACAATGTTATGCAGCAAGCAGCCATGGCAAAACTCAAAGCTGGCCGCCTCGCCAGAGAAGTCACTGATAGCTGCCTACAATTTTTTGGTGGTACTGGCTATATGTTAGATACTCTTATTAATCGACGCTACCGTGACTCAAGGCTTATTTCCATAGGTGGTGGTACAGACGAAATGATGCTAGGAATTATTGCTAAAACAATGGATATATTACCTAAAAGAAAAAAATAACTCATAGCTCTTTATTAAGGAAGCAGCATGCATGCAATTGATCAGTTTATTGAAAATTTTCAGCTTGAAAGCTTACAAATGCAATGGCAAGCCCCTTGGTTTACTCTAAGCATTAACCGTTTGCAACAAAAAAATGCACTCAATAGAGAACTGGTTCAAACTCTGTTGAATACTTTAAGTTTTGTGGAAGCGCAACAGGAAATTCGTGGCCTCATTATTACTGGTCAAGCAGGTATATTTTGTGCTGGGGCAGATATCCAAGAAATGGCAAAAGTAAGACAAGGCGGCACCTTGGCACTTGCAGACAATAATCAGTTATACGGTCAAATGATTCATCGCTTACATCTTTGCCGAGTACCAACATTCGCCTTAGTCGATGGCCCAGCGCTTGGCGGCGGTATGGGGTTAGTCTGTGCTACTGATTTCATTTTATGTACAGAAAAAGCCTTATTTGGTATGCCAGAACCTAAAATTGGCGTTATAGCTGGGCAAATAATGCCGCATGTACTCCGCAAACTTGGTCTAGTAAAAACTCAAAATATGTCTTTGCAAGGATTAAATATCTCTGGTAAGCAAGCCTTTGAATGGGGTTTTATTAATGAATATTTTGCCGATATACAAGCTATGCAACAAGGTCTTAAAAAATATCTGCAGAACATTTCTCAATGTGCCCCAGGAGCATTGTCTAATACTAAAGCATTAATAAATACTGCAACTCAAGTATCAGCAACTGATATTAAAGCCTTAGCACACCAAGTAGCACATGCCAGTATGAGCGCAGAAGGTATTGAAGGTGGTATGGCATTTTTACAAAAAAGACAACCACAATGGAGTCAAAAATAATGCATGTTGAGAAAATATTAGTCGCCAACCGTGGTGAAATTGCCGTTCGTATTATCAAAACAATTCAGTCTATGGGTTTCACTGCCGTAGCCGTATTCTCAGATGCTGATCGATATTCACTCCATGTACAATTAGCAGATGAAGCTTATTTTTTAGGTCATGCGCCGCCTAATGAATCATATTTAAATATTGATAAAATTATTCAAGCAGCACAAAGTGTCCAAGCTGATGCCATTCATCCAGGTTATGGCTTTTTATCTGAAAACGCACATTTTTCAAAACGGTGCGCCGATGAAAAGCTTATTTTCATCGGCCCATCAAGCGCTGCGATTCAATTAATGGGCAGCAAAAGCCAAAGTAAACACGCCATGATCCAAGCCTCTGTACCATGTATCCCAGGGTACCAGGGTGAAGAACAAACCAATGAATTTCTTATTGATCAAGCAAAAAGCATTGGTTTTCCATTAATGATAAAAGCAGCGGCAGGTGGCGGCGGTCGCGGCATGCGCATTGTGCAGAGTGCCTCAGAACTCAATCCAGCTTTGTCTTCGGCACGCTCAGAAGCACAAACAGGTTTTGGTAATCCGGAACTTATTCTTGAAAAAGCTATTATCGGTGGTCGGCATATTGAAATTCAAATATTAGCTGACTCCTTTGGCCATTGTTTGCATCTTGGCGAGCGAGATTGTTCGCTGCAAAGACGGCATCAAAAAGTTATTGAAGAAGCTCCAAGCCCTATTGCCCGTTTAACCCTACGGGAAGCTATGGGCTCAGCTGCAATTACTGCTGCTCAAACCTGTAATTATGTCGGTGCCGGTACGGTAGAATTTTTAGTTGACGAAAATGAAAATTTTTATTTTTTAGAAATGAATACTCGTATTCAAGTAGAACATCCGGTGACTGAATTAGTCACCGGCATAGATATTGTCGAAGAGCAAATTCGAGTGGCACTCGGTGAGCCTTTGCGTTTAAAACAAGCAGATATAAAACTTAAAGGCCATGCGATTGAAGCACGACTTTATGCTGAAGATCCAGAACAAAACTATCTACCACAAACTGGCACAATTTTATTATGGCAAGCGCCATCTGGTGAAGGCGTGCGCTGTGACTCAGGCATAACAAGTGGCATTCAAGTCTGTGCTCACTACGACCCAATGCTTGCTAAGATAGTGGCACATGGTGATACTCGTCAACAAGCTTTACGGCGCCTAAGTAAAGCATTACGTGACACACAAATATGTGGCCTTAAAACCAATCGTGATTTTTTAATTGCACTATTAAATACTGATTTTGTACGTGAAGGTCAGTTTAATACTACAACTTTAGAAAATGCCTCAATTTTAACCGAACAAGGTTCAACCCAAGACGCTGAAGAAATTCTAGCCTTGGCGAGCTTGTTAGCAATGGCGCAGAATCAAAGTAGTGAACTACACCAATGGGCGCTGTTCAACGATCATATCCAAGCTTGGGAATACAAAGAACAGACTTATAGCTGCCATATCCACCTGCATTCTTTTGATCATGTGCCCATATTTGATATTCAAATCACGCAATTAAACACTATTAAACAATCAATTCATGAAACCGTTAATTCAAACCAGGCAAGCACTCAATACCAACTAACCTTGTGGAATAAGTCTTGCCAAGCCGCACAAATTGGTCTTAATGGTCGTGTGAGTGAATATAAATATCAAGAAGAAAATGGCGAATTTTGGCTCAGTTGTCGCGATTTCTCTGAAATGGTCAGGCGGCGTGAGTTTGTATTAGGTGAATCGAACGTTATTTCAGATGGCAGTATACAGTCGCCAATGGATGGTAGAATTGTTAAAGTTTTAGTAAGCTCTGGCCAAGAAGTACAAGCTGGCGATCTTCTTGCAATTTTAGACGCAATGAAAATAGAGCATCCTATTAAAAGCCCCTTTGATGGTACAATTATCGATATCAAAATTAGCGAAGGCCAACAAGTGAAAAACCGACAAAAACTTATTCAAGTAAACCCGGTTAACCAAGAAGCTTAACAGTAACGAATTAACTCGCTTACTGCCAACAAAGTGAGACCTAAGTCTCACTTTGTTGGTTACAAGCCCTAACGCTTTTAAGATGCTGATAGCCTAAATCTAGTCCCAAATTTAACCGGACAGAGGATAACCTATGAGCAGACCAGTTCAAATACAGCTAAATCAAGCAGTTAACGACTTATCAGAGGCTAGTAGCGTACAAGCTAACACTCATTCAGAAACCAAGCCGCCCTACTCAGCACGGGATATTCGCTTGGAGTTTCTTTGTCTACCTCAAGTGTATTTACACAAATTAACAGCCCCACCGGTTAGTCAATACTATTTACAATCGGCATTTTTTTTAAGTATTGAAATTTTTATTCCATTTATGTTGTGTTTTGTTATTACTAGCCAGTTTGGTATGCCGCTTTATATCTGCGCACTGAGCGGTATTTTTGGGTTATTGGCATTGCAAAGTATGTTAGCTTATTCCAGATATAAGCAGTGTTTAAATGATCAATTCAATCAGACTATAATTCCAGAAGATACATATTCTTTAATAAATACCGCACTTGAAGAAATTTTAAATACATTACAATCCACGCAAAAGGTAACACTGCAATATATTTTAGAACCTAGAATTAAGTTAGTAGAACACAGAACATTAAAAAACCATCCTATACTTTATATAGGTATCCCACTACTAGCTGAGCTCAGCAATAAAGAATTATATTCACTAATAACATATCAACTCAGTCAGGCCATTATTATTCATGAAAGTCGTTGCAAGCGATTTTTAAAATCTAAACATCTCGACGTTAACTTATCCAATTATAGTAATTGCTATACTTCAATAGTCAAGAGATATAGAGATTATAAAAGCCGCCAAACTACTGCAGCTATTCAAGATAAAATATACATCGATGCCGCCAAATTAACTACTCAATTATTTACACTTGATATTGTACTAAACGCTTTAGCAATTGAAGCTCAATTATTAAATAGTTTTGCGCTACTGTCGAATAAAATAAAGCAACAAGATCAAAGTTTACCCATTAATGCTGTTACACAAATTTTATGTTTAGCTATTGACGTGTCAAAGGAAATGTCAATAGCTACACAAGCCAAAAAATCTACCCATAACAGCCATCAAAAGCAGTTCTTTAAATTATTAAAGCACAATCTAAGAGGCAGCAGCGCTCACATTAATACACCGAGCGGTGAGACTTATACCTTAAGAAACTATCCTGCTTATTGGCTTGTATCTCAAGATATTAATGACTACGCCTCTCAGCTTTCTTTTGAATGGTTTAAATCTTTTGGCTTTAATATTGACCAATTAAAACGCACACATTTTAACAAGCATCAAGCATTTAAAACTATGGCATCAATTGATTTAATTCAATACCTCTACCAAAATACATATCGACCAAACATTGCTTGTGTGCCAAATATGAAAATAGGCGAAACTGGCTCGCTCATGGTTTTAAAAACCGAATTACTCGATACAATTCAAAGAATAAATAGTCAAACTCAAACCTGTCAAATACATCTTAAGTCTTGGGATACAATAGCAACCCCCTATCATGCAAAACATAACCAAAATAATGAAATTGTGGGTCATAGCATTGCTATTGAAGAATTTATAACACTCATTGAAGCCCGCTTAGGGTTTGGTTTATCAATGACTTTATCAATGAGCTCACCTGGTCAACAAAAGATAATACAACAATTGATTTTAGCCGCTGCTCAAACCAAAGACATTATGGAGTTTATTGATCATATCGTTTTACAAAGTTTTCAATTTGTAATTTACGCTCACACTGATATTAACAGTGAATCGACTCATGCTCGCGCCAGCTATCTGCAAAAATCACTGACTCAAACAGCACAAAGGATACACCAATTACCAGATATTTTTGGATTACATCGAGCTATTAATTGTCGATTTTTAACTGATTGGCAGACAAGCCATACGAAGACATCAGCTGATATTTTACAACGAGCACGAGATCTCATATTTTTGTTTGAAGATTATCACTGGCAAGTGGCTACACAGCTGGCTGAACAATGCACTAAACTTGAAAGTCGATTAAAAATAACTTAAAGCTCATAGGTTATTGAGTTTAAAAAAACTTAACCTTTTTCAATTATCCATTAGATTGAAACGAAACATTAGGTTGAAACGAAAGTGGAATAGCCGCTATTGATATGACTCAGCATTAACATATTTTTCAAACAAAGACTTAACTTCTACTCTGATATTATTTAAAATATCTATTGGTAAAATAGCCGGTTTATTTTCTAGAGACAGTCGATGCATTAGCGCTCGGCATATTAAATAGGCCCGTCGCAGCCGTTGCCCCTCGTGAATTGTGATAATGTTTTCACGTTCAGCGGCATCGAATATACGGATATTATCCGTATATTGCATAAGTGATTTATGTTGTTGCGCAAAAGCTAAAACTAGATATTGTGCTAAAAATTCAATATCGATCATACCGCCCGAATCATATTTTAGGTCAAAAATTTGTTCTTTTGGTATACGGGTAATTCTATTATGAATTGCAAGTTTATTACGCATTGCGAATACATCCTTGCGTAATTCTGTGTGTGTTCTTTCATGATGTAAACACTCTTTGCGAAGCGTTTCAAATTTTAAAAATAATTCACCATCGCCGGCAACTGGTCTGGCGCGTACAAGTGCTTGCTGCTCCCAAACCCAGGCATTCTTTTTTTGATACTTGTGGAAGCCTTCAAAAGTAGAAACAAATAAACCAGAGTGCCCTGATGGACGTAAACGCATATCCACTTCATATAGCCGACCATCTAAGGTATCAGTCATAAGTACATGATTGAGAGTTCTTACGAGCCGAATATAAAAAACACTATTTTCAACAACTTTAGGCCCTTCGGTTTCACCATCTTCTGGCGCGTGATAAAGGCAAACAATATCTAAATCTGAGGTATAACTTAATTCAATGCCACCTAGCTTGCCATAACCTACTACTAAAAAACCCTTTGCGCCTTCAGGGATACCAGATGGCAGCCCAAAACGATTAACAGTTTGTTGCCACGCAATCTCAAGCGCCGATGATAATAATACCTCGGCGAGCCAAGTGAGATAATCACTTACTTTCATTAAGGGTAACTGCCCCATGGCATCGGCTGCACCAGCGCGTAATATATGTCGTTGTTTAAAAGCTCTCAACCGTGCCATTTGTAATTCAATGTCTTCTTGTGGTACTCGCATAAGATGTTGACGTAACTCATCGGCTAGCTGTTCATGTGTTGGTGGTTCTACTATCATATCTACATCAATACATTCTTCTAATAAGCTTGGGTGAGCGGCAATTAATTCTGCAAGTAAAATACTTAAGCCGCAAACCTTTACCATATATTCCAATGCTTGTGGTTTTTCGAATAATAAAGATAAATATGCAGATCGGCGCAACACCGCTTCTACGATTTGTAATACTCGTCTCAATATCTCAGTACGACCAGGCCATTGAAACTCAAGTTCAGGTAAAACTGCTTTTAATTGATAAGATAAACTTGCAAGTTCAATTTCTTTAGCTTCTGGTGGATGTAACTCAGCAATAACTGCCATTATCATAGGCATTACTGCATGCAAACGAGCCTGGGCTATGTCACTGGCTTTTGTTAAAATTTTAGAATGTTTAAACTCTTCGAGCTGTACAACACATGCATCATGCTCTGCTTGATCCACACTCATTCGTGGTATTGGTCTGTCATTAACCCAAAAGTCACGCCATTGGGCTACATCTTTTTCTGGCCATTCTGGTTGTGCCATGCCAATAGTATTTAAAAAATGGTAGTGGATTCTGCCGCAAATTTCACGAATTTTAATTTCAAAAGCTTCAATAGATGTCACTCGACTGGCAAATACCAAACGCTCCATAGCAGCCGTATCACTTAATGCAGGCAGCATTTGAGTTTGCTGATCATTAACTGCTTGCAATAAATGTTCAATATGGCGTAAATATAAATAATCAGAACGCAGCTCATTGACTACTGATTCGGGTAATAAATCAAGGGATTTTATTGATTCAAAAGCATTCATTAGCGATGGTTGTCGAATCTCAAAAAGCTCGCCACCTTGAATTAATTGCACCACTTGAACAATGAATTCTACTTCTCGAATACCACCCAAACCAATTTTTATATTTCGATCTGCTTCAGTTCGCTTGACCTCACGCTCAATAAGTCGCTTCATTTCGCGCAATGACTCAATAGCACCAAAATCAATATAACGCCGATAGACAAAAGGTGCCAAAGAATGCAACAAACTGTCAGCAATCGCCCCGCCAGTGATAATTCTGGCTTTGATCCAAGCATAACGCTCCCACATTCGGCCTTGTTGCTCATAGTAATTTTCCAAAGCCTCATCGGACCATACCAATGCGCCGCTTTGACCATAAGGCCTTAAGCGCATATCAATACGAAACACAAAACCGCCTTCATGAGTGTCATTCATCAATTTGATAAAGCGTTGAGCCAGGCGGGTATAAAACTCTTGAGCTTCACGTTGTTTTATATCGTTTTTGATTTCCGCCTCAGCCGAATATCCAAATATTAAATCTACGTCAGAAGATAAATTAAGCTCATTAGCTCCAAGCTTGCCAAGTGCAATAATAATCATTGCTGGCAATGGTTGCTCTAAAGACCACTCCTCAGCTAAATTATTATGCACATAACTTAGTGAACGAGCCAAAACTTGATCAGCAAATAATGAATACTCAGACATTTGGGCGCAAAGCCTAGTATGATCCTCTGGCAAAGTCGTAACTTCACGAAACACAGCTCGCAACTGAAAACATAACCTCAGCAGCCGAAGCTCTTCACTGACTATTGCGGGATCTTGGAAGCATCTGTCAAGAAATTGAGTAAACCAGCTTTCATCAAATGGCTCTACCCAACGACACACCCATTCATGCCAAAAATTCTGCGTGGCTGGATTTAAATCTACCCATTTATTCAGCAAACATTGCAATTGGTTCTCAAAAAAGGAACTTACCGTCAATACTCGCTGAAAATCATCGGCATTCAATGTATTCTTTTGAGTTGACTGCAAAACACTTGTACATATAAATTGGTATAGTTCGCTCATCGATTATCCGTTTATTAAATATTCTGCTTAAATGCAAAGGAAGACTTGACCTTCAAGCCTTGACATCATTAAATAGCTTGTATGAAATCTCTTACACAACCACATGTTAACCCAGCGCTGGCCAATTCGTTTTTAGACACACCTTGTGAAAAAATTCCCGGGGTAGGCAAAAAAACCTTGGACCGCTTAGCTCAAATGCATATTTTTAATTTGCACGATATGCTATGGCATCTTCCAAGAGCCTATGAAGACCGTCGAACTATTGCACCTATAGCAGAACTAACCCAAGAAATTGGTAACAAACGCTTAGTTGAAGTCTCTATTATAAAAACACAACATATTAAAGGTGGCACTGAACGATTTATAGTGCAAACTGAAGATGAGACCGCCAGCCAAGTACTGGAAATCATTTTTTTTAGACCACACCCACAAATGATGAATCAATGGCGCCAAGGCCGCAAACTTCGAGCATTTGGAGAAGTTGGCCTTTTCCAAAATGCATTGCAAGAGCAAACCTTACAAATGGTACACCCAGATACTCAATTTATTGATAAGGGGCCTATCGAACTACCGACCCACTTAACGCCTATTTACCCATCAAGCCAAGGTATTCACCAAAAACATTGGCGCAAATGGTTTGATTGGATATTCGACCAATGCCATAAAGCACCAATAGCGCTTGATTTAGTCCCTCAAACTTTACAAATCGATCAATTTGGTACCCATATTAATTTGATTGATGCTTTAGAGCAAGTGCATCATGGCGAGCATTTGCTCGACCGTAATCACCCAGCCTATCAACGGCTTATTATTGAAGAAATAATTGCCCACAGCCTACTTTGGACTCGGCAAACTAAACCTCATCCGGCTGAGAGTGTGCCATACCAAGATTTACACAAAATTCTAAGTGCTATGCCATACCAATTGACTGCAAGCCAAAAAACCTGCGTAGATCAAATATTATACGATCTCAATCAACCAGAGCATATGGTGCGATTACTCCAAGGAGATGTTGGCTCCGGTAAAACTCTAGTAGCTGCAATAGTTGCTGCAGCAACAGCACAAGCGGGCCTACAAGTCGCTTTAATGTCACCAACAGAAGTGTTAACCCAACAACATTATGCCAGTATTTGTCAATTATTAGCGCCGTTAAATATCAAATGTGTCATGCTTACGGGGCAAATGCCCAAAAGCCAACGCAATAATGTATTAGCATCCATAGCTCAGGGTGAGGCGCAAATAATTATTGGCACTCATGCACTCTTTCAAAAAGATGTAAGTTATAACAATTTACGGTTTATCATAATAGATGAACAACATCGCTTTGGAGTTGAACAAAGGCTTGCATTAATTCAAAAAGGACAAGATGGCCATAACAGGCCTCATCAGCTATTAATGACAGCTACACCAATTCCACGTACCCTCACTATGAGTCTTTATTCCAAGCTTAAAACCTCAACCATCAATGAATTGCCGCCAGGACGACAACCAATTACGACTTCAGCGGTTTCGCAATTAAAACGTCAGTCATTAATTGAACGAGTAGCTGAATTTATAAAAAAAGGGCAGCAGGTTTTTTGGGTTTGCCCTCATATAAACGCTAGTCAAGCAGATTCTGAATCAACTCAGCTCCAAGATTCTCAAATGCCAAATACCGCAAAACAATGTCAACAAACAGTTATTAACGTTTTCAATGAGTTACAAGAGCAAGCCAGGCTTAAATCAATTCAAGCCATACATATTGAAATGTTGCACGGTCAGTTAGCTAAAAGTAGTCGTGAACAAATTTTGCAAAATTTTGCAAGTGGTAGTTGTCAATTGCTTGTAGCAACTAGCATGATAGAGGTAGGCGTTAATATACCTAATGCCAATGTTATGATTGTTGAACATGCGCAAAACTGGGGGCTATCTCAACTTCATCAACTGCGTGGTCGAGTGGGTCGAGGCAACCTACCAGGCTTTATGATATTGCTGTATGATGACCCTTTAAGCGAAGAAGGCTATCAACGACTTAAGATCTTACGCGAACACTCAGATGGATTTGTGATTGCTGAAAAAGACCTCGAACTCCGTGGCCCCGGCCAAGTTACCGGGCTGCAGCAATCAGGCCAAAATGACTTAAAAATTTTACAGCCTAGTTTTGATAAAGCCTTATTTAGTCAAATTCAGCCGCTTGTGGATCAGCTTGACGCACAATATAGCCAACTTGCGAGCTATTTACTTAAGCGCTGGTTCGGCAACTACCAAACTGAAATGAGCTAAGCTTAAATAAATAGTAGAGACTGTTTTTAGGCACAGGTTATTCTTTTGAGCTTAAGTTTTGGTTGCTCTACAACCCTTTAAAACCCAGAACTACTTCGGAGAGATAATGAAGAACTTACAACGAACACCGAAACACTTAATATTAGCCTTGGGCCTTTTAAGCTCTGGTTTACTTTGCGCGACACTAACTCAAGCAGTTGAGACTCAAGAGAGCTCAAGCTCCGCTCGTGCTGTTGACCAAGTCAGTTTACCCAAGGAAATAGAGCTTGACCGATTAATGATGGCCGCACAAAAATATATGGAAGAAAATCAGTACTCCAAAGCCACTGAATATCTTGAAAGAGCTGAATCTCTTAAAGCTAAGCTGCCTGCTGAGTATCACTATTACAAGGGCTTAGTGTTTAAAACACAAAGCCAATGGAATAAGTCAACCGCTGAATTACAACAATATGTTATTAAAGCCGGTAAAAAAGGTGAGTTTTATCAGCCAGCACTCATGATCATTACTGAAATTGAAAATTATGCACCTAATGAAAGCCAAGTAGACACGAATGCTGAACCAGCTATTCAATGGGAAAACAAAGTAACCCAACAAAGTGATGATGAATATCTAGCTGAGATAAAAAAACTCTATTTGTCAAAATCAAACGTTGAAGCATTAGTCGAACATATCAATAGTTTATTAGTCACTGCGCCATATACCGGTGAAAGAGTCGTTAAGCTATCCAAAGGTAAAGACCAGTTAGAATATACTTTGAAACTAACAGATGACAATAAACTTAATATTCAAAAAAAGCAAAACGTCAGCGGTAATGCGCAAATACTGTCTTACACCACCCCAGTATATGGCCTATCGCGTAACATAGTTACAATATGCGAGCCTACGCAATTTAAATGTTCAATTAAGCATAAAGACAACCATACGACTTGGTTTGAAATTGCTTATAACGAAGATGTTGCAGGCCAAGTATCTCAAGCAACCTCTTTATTAATCAAAGAGATGCAAACCAATAGCGTTAAATAAACCTACTTCGCCATAAAACTTGAGAGCTTACGGCTTAAGTTAAGTTGCTTGACTTTTCTCATCTGACACCAAAATGTATCATCCATGATCAACTTTGGCTCAACCCACATCCATGTGGGTTGAGAAACCGTCTTGGGCCAAACTCTCCTCTTACTCATTATTATTAAATAATATTTCTTATAATAGTGTAAACAAACTTTATTCAGTATTGACTAAACAGAAAATCTCAATTAAAGTTTAATGATGACTAAACAAACTAGAGAAACTGTTGATCAATTTATAGAACAAATGGGTTTATTAACCCAAGCTGATGGTTTGCCCCGCATTGCAGGCAAAATTTTTGGCTTATTGCTTATTGAAACCGGCCCATACAGCTTTAGCGATCTTGCTGCACGTTTGTGCGTAAGTCGTGGCAGCGTAAGCACCAATACCCGCTTATTAGAGAATTTAGGGGTTATTGATCGGGTTTCGAAACTTGGTGAAAGAGGCGATTATTTTCAATTAGGCACTGATCCATACAACAAGCTGATGCATGGTATTCACGAGCGTATGGGCAAATCCCTAGCTGTAGTTCAAGCAGCTCAAGCAAATATTCCTCAATCTTGGCAAGAATCCCATAAACGCCTAAGAGATATAGAGTATTTTTATTCCGAATACCATAAAAGTACCCAAGAGCTTATTAAGCGCCTCTCAAAAACATAAACAATAAACCATATTAACTTAATAACATGATTGTAAAAATTTATACTGTTTGCTTTGATCAGTTTAGACTAAACAAAATATCATACCCAACAACTCAGCTTATACAACAAAGTATCGGTATTTGAAATTACAAGAGAGCCACATGAAAAAATCATACCTTATCGCCTTTGCTTTATCAGTACTCATTATACTGTGGATGGCTTCGGGCATGCTATTTTCAGACCAATCTTCGCAGTCATCACCCCCAAGGCCTGCCGAAAACACTCAAGCTGATACACTAGATCAAGCCAAAGTATCAGTGCAAGTACAACAACAAAGAGCTCAACCAGTACAACTTTTTTTAAAGATTCAAGGTCAAGTCGAGCCTGATAGACAGGCGATGATCCGCTCAAAAATTAGCGGCCAAGTTGAAGCGATATTAGTCAACAATGGGGAGTTTGTAACTCAAAACACACCACTTCTCAAGCTTAAGATGGATGATCGTCAAGCTCAATTGGCCCAAGAAGAAGCTCTTGTAACAGCTCGACAACAAGCTTATACACGCGCTCAAACATTAGTTAAAAAAAGCTATCAATCTAAAAGCTTTGCCGAAGATGCCTTAGCTGCATTAAAAGCATCCCAAGCGAATTTAGCGCACATTAAATTAGAAATTGAGCACACAGAGATCCGTGCACCCTTTGATGGAATAATTAATAGGCGACATGTTGAAGCAGGATCTTTTATTCAAGCTAATACAGAATTATTTAGCTTTGTGGATAATAATCCATTAGTAGTTATAGCGCCAATTGCACAAAAAAATTATCCACAAATCTATAATAACGCTCAAGCTGAGGTAACGCTTACTACTGGTGAACAGCGTAGAGGCGAAGTACGTTTTATCTCGCCTATGGCTCACGAAAACACGCGTACTTTTCGGGTAGAAGTGAGTCTTGATAACCCGAATAATACTATTCCCTCCGGCACCAGCGCGGAAGTTAAAATTTTTACACAAGAAGTGCTCGCTCATTTTGTTTCGCCGGGTATTTTAAGTATTAATACCAGTGGTGACATTGGCATTAAAACTGTTGATACGAACAATAAAGTTATATTTAACCCAATAGAAATTGTACAATCTTCGAATGAAGGTATATGGGTTACTGGTCTTGCAAAACAAGCCAAAATAATTACCGTTGGCCAAGGCTTTGTAAGTCAAGGCCTAGCAGTTAGCGTGACAATGGCCTCCTCTCCAGCGTCAATACCTAAACCGTCAACATCTAAAGCGTCACCATCTAAAGCGTCACCATCTAAAGTTACAGCTCAAAGCTCCAATGGGGCTCAGCTATGAATTCTATAATAAATGCAGCTTTTAGTCGTAGTAGAACTGTTTGTTTGATATTTATTATGATACTCATTATGGGAGCCAATGCATATCTGACAATCCCAAAAGAATCTGAGCCAGATATTGCTATTCCAATGATTTATGTATCTGTTACTTATGAGGGTATTGCACCAGAAGATGCAGAGCGGTTATTAATACGACCACTTGAAAAAGAATTACAAGCTATTGAAGGCCTTAAAGAAATCAAAGGAGTTGGAGCCGAGGGTTATGCTTCTGTTACTTTAGAATTTGATGCCGGTTTTGATGCGGATCAAGCATTACAAGATGTGCGAGAGAAAGTAGACCTCGCTCGAGCCGAGCTTCCCGCCGGGAGTGATGAACCACGGGTAAATGAAGTTAATGTTGCACTCTTTCCAGTGCTGACAGTGATTCTTTCAGGACCAATACCCGAGCCTAGTTTAAACAGCATAGCTCAAAATTTAAAAGATGAAATTGAAGCATTATCCGGTGTATTAGAGGTTGATATAGGTGGCGACCGCGAAGAAATGCTCGAAGTTATTGCCGATACTCAAGCCCTTGAAACTTATAATATTTCTCTAAGTGATTTGTTTAATTCAATTCAACAAAATAATAAACTTGTAGCAGCAGGTGCGCTTGACACAGGTGCTGGTCGCATGGTTTTAAAAGTACCAGGAGTTATAGAAGACTTAAGTGATTTAGCCAAACTACCAATCAAAGTAGCAGGCAATACTGTTGTTGTGTTCGAAGATGTCGCCAAAGTACGTAGAACCTTTAAAGACCCCATGAGTTTTGCACGCATTGGTGGCGAGCCAGCTTTGGCACTCGAGGTGACTAAACGCAGTGGTGCCAATATAATTGAAACTATAGCAAGCGTGCGCTCACTGGTTGATACTGCTCAAAGTAAATTACCAGATTCAATTTCAGTCACCTACTTGCAAGATAAATCCGAGCGTATTCGTACTATGCTTGGCGACTTAGAAAATAATGTTATCACTGCAATTATTTTAGTGATGATTGTGATCGTTGCCGCCTTAGGCATAAGGCCTGCACTGTTAGTTGGTCTTGCAATTCCAGGTTCTTTTTTAGCGGGCATGATGATCATTAATTTTATGGGCTATACCCTGAATATGATCGTTTTATTCAGCTTAATATTAGTCGTTGGTATGCTAGTGGATGGAGCTATTGTCACTATAGAGCTAGCTGATCGTAAAATAGCTGAAGGCGAAGATCCAAAAATTGCTTTTGCTTATGCTGCCAAACGCATGGCTTGGCCAATAATTGCATCCACAGCAACTACCTTAGTGGTTTTTATTCCCCTACTTTTTTGGCCAGGTATGGTAGGAGAATTTATGAAGTTCCTGCCAATTACCGTCATAATAACATTGACCGCTTCTTTAACCATGGCACTCATATTTATACCAGTGCTTGGTGGTGTCCTGCATAAATTAACTGCCAGAAAGCAGTTATCAAGCAAACAAACCACAGCAATAGCTCAACACAATGCCTCAATTAAAATAGCTGAAAATGGTGATCTTAAAAGTATTGGTGGTTTAGTCGGTTATTATTTACGCAGTTTAACTCTACTACTTCGCCATCCAGGCAAAAGCTTTGGCGTAGCTGTAATATTTTTAATCTCAGGCTATGCCGCTTATATTTATTTGGGCCGCGGGGTTGAATTTTTTCCATCTATTGAGCCTGACTTTTTACAAGTACAAGTGCAAGCTCGTGGTGATTTATCGATTTATGAAAAAGATCAGCTGGTAAGGCAAGTAGAAAACAAGTTAATTGATATTTCTGCTATACAGTCAGTGTATGCTCGCACAAACGGAGCTGGCACACAAAATCAAGGCAATATGCCAGAGGACGTTATTGGAGTTATTCAACTTGAGCTCATTGACTGGCAACAACGCCCATCTGCCACTGAAATTATTCCGATTATTCGTGAACAAGCAACTCATATCCCAGGCATAATGGTTCAAGTTCGTGAGCAAGAGTCTGGCCCTTCTAGTGGTAAGCCTATTCAATTAGAAATTAGTGCTGATAATCAAAATCAATTAACCAATGCAGTTATACAAATTCGTCAATTACTCGATGAGGTTGGTGGTTTTATTGATATCGAGGATTCAAGGCCATTACCAAGTATTGAATGGCGCTTAAAGGTCGATCGACAAAAAGCGGCCCAATACAATGCTGATATCACTTTGTTAGGTAACACTATAAGTATGATTACCAATGGTGCCATTCTTGCAGAATACAGACCAGACGATGTCGAAGAAGAGCTTGAAATTCGTTTACGTCTACCTAAAGCAGAGCGCACCCTAGACCAACTTAAAAACTTAAGAGTACCAACCAACAATGGTCCAGTCCCAATTAGTAACTTTGTAAGCTTTCAACCTGCTCAAAAAACTGGGCAAATTAATCGCGCCAATGGTAAGCAGGTCATGACTGTAAAAGCCGACATTACCAATGGGCTTTTAGCCGATGATCAAGTGAATAAGATTAAGGCCGCCTTAAAAAACAATACCATGCCACAAGGTGTGTATATAAACTTCAAAGGCCAAGATGAAGATATGCAAGAAACTATGACCTTTTTAGTGAGTGCATTTGCAACTGCAATATTTTTGATGATGATTATTTTAGTCACTCAATTTAATAGTTTTTATCAAGCTGGGCTTGTTATTAGCGCCATAATATTCTCAACCGCTGGCGTATTATTGGGTCTACTGGTAACTAGCCAAGCTTTTGGTGTAGTGATGGGCGGTATTGGTGTTATAGCTTTAGCGGGTATCGTAGTTAATAATAATATTATTTTAATCGATACCTATAACGATATAAGAAAGCAAGGGCTGCCGGCAACTGAAGCCATTCTACGTACCGCTGCTCAGCGAATGCGGCCGGTTTTACTCACATCCATAACTACAGTGCTTGGATTAATCCCCATGATGTTTGCTTTAACTATTGATGTCCTGGGTCGCAATCTGAACGTTGGCGCACCCTCAGCACAATGGTGGACACAGTTAGCAAGCGCTATTGCTGGTGGGCTTACTTTTGCGACAATTTTAACTTTATTTTTAACCCCTTGTTTACTGATGCTCGGCGATAATATATCGAACAAATTTGCCCAATTTCGATCTCAATAAAGCCTGAACTTACTTTTTTATAAAAAAACTATTTGATTTCATTTGATGACTCATACCTACAATATTGCCTAAAATGATCAGTAGTGCGCCAATAATTAATGCTAAGGTAACTTCTTCTTGTAAAAAAATACTGCCTAATGCAATCGCAATAGGTACACTCATGTAATACATAAGACTAGAGGGCACAGCAGAGACTTTGGTTGTGAATTTAATCCAAAGTGTATGACCAACAAGAGTTGCAATTAGACCTAAATATAACAAACCGCCCCAATCCAATAATGATAAATCAAAATTCATCCAGGGTAAAAAAGCTGCAAAAAAAAGGCCTGCAAAACCAAATTGCCCTAGCGACCTCACCCCAGATGTCATATGTTCATTTTTTTGATGAAATGAAGGTAGAATGGCATAGAAGAAGGCGCTAAAAATACCAAGTAAAAATCCCTGTGTCATTTCATTTTCAAGTGAAAATTCAGGCAAAGCCATTAGAGTGCCAATTAAAACTAAGCCTATTGCCAATGCATCTGTGGTATAAAATGGCCGACTATGAAATATAATTGAAATAAGAATAACCTGCATACCATAACTCGACACACCAACCACTGCTACTGCTGCGCTAGATAACTTAATACTATAAAAATAAGCTAACCAATGCACACCAAAGCTCACACCAATAATCGCAAGCCATAGCCAGTCTTTATATTTTAAACTCATAAAATCTTGTGGTTTAGCTAAAATAAAACTACCAAAACTAACAGCAATCACTAAGCGTACAAAACCAATAGTCATGGGGTCGGCAGACACTAGACGGATCATCATTGGGATAGAAGCAAAACACGTGATGGCAATTAAGCCTTGCAATAAGTAGGCTCTGATACTTAAAGAGTCTGACATTATAAATACCTTAATAATAATTATGCTCGGTTTAAAGGCAAGCTTACGGCTAGGTTGAGTTTTTTGACTAAAATACTAATGCGTGTTGATATTCCAACGCGTATTATGCTGGAGTCTTTATGCAACAAGATGCTACCGGGCAGAATACCCTTAGCCATTATTCAATCGCCAAAACTATATCTGTCTTGGTCTCACCAATGCGAATATATGCGGCTTATCGCTTTTTCTTAGCAATAATATTAATCGGTTTTTCTTTTAGCTTAAGTACCAATAGACTTTGGCCATTAAGCACCTCAATGACGCTTTCATTGCTTTATTTTGCCCTAGCGAGTGGTTTTTTTGTACGCATAATGATGACACACATTTTACCTTTAGGCCTTACATTTTTGGGGATTATCATTGATATTTTTATGATTACCCTCTTAGAATATACGGCAATCCGTCAAGGGATTACCCTTGATATTATCTTAATCGTCTCAGTGGCCTCAGGCTCAATTATCTTTCCAAACCGGGTTGGTACCTTGATTGCAGCCATTGCTACCATATTTATTACTGGGAAAGATTTATTTCTTGATGAGTATTTTCAAGCAGCATCTGACCCTTTACGCACGGTTGTACTCAGCCTAACAGTCTTTGCCACAGCCTGGATCACTCAAATTCTGGCTCGTAGGCTGCAAGAGAGTCAGGTAATAACTGAATCACAAGCTATAAATATTGCCCAACTAGAACAGCTTAATCTTGCTGTTATAGAGCGCATGAATACCGGCATTATAGTGTTTGATCGAAATTACTCTATTAAACTACTCAATGCTGCCGCCAAAAGATTACTTGAGCTCCCAAAAAATTTCGATATTAATACTAATAACGCCCACTCTGATAACGCCCACCAGGAGTCTGAAGAATCCTTTTTGGGCTTAGAGCAAACCATTGAAAGCTTAAAAAAATGGCTACGCCATGATGATGGTTTTGCAAAAATTATTCAAACTCATGAACATAGCGTGGAAATTAAATTAGGTTTTACCTATCTAGAGAATAATGAAAAAGTACTCACCTTCATAGAAGACCTTTCAAAAATAAAACAACAAGCACAACAGCTTAAGCTTGCCTCGCTTGGCCAGCTGGCTGCCAGTATCGCCCACGAAATTCGTAACCCTTTGGCTGCATTAACCTATTCCAATCAACTTTTAATGGAAAGCCCTGGCATTGGTGATAGCGAACAAAAACTGTGTGAAATAAATTTAAGACACGTTCAGCGTATGAACGACATTGTGAGCAATGTACTCGAGCTCTCGCGTCGTGAAGCACCTAAAACTCAAAAAGTAGCTCTACTTGATTGGTTACAAATATTTGTTGAGACTGTATTTCCGCAGTACAATCGAATTAATATCTTTAAAATAATAGGTTCCAGTGATATTACTATTATTTTTGACGAAACTCATCTTCAACAAATTCTGACCAACCTTGTTGAAAACGCTGTGCAATCAGTTTTGAAGCATCGAGGTTTATTGAATATTAATGAACTTGATCAACAATCACAATGTGTAATTCAAGAGAGTGTATTAATTTATTGCTCTCAAAGGTCTATTGATGATCTACCTGTGATTGAAGTCGCCGATCAAGGCAGTGGCATTACTTTAAAGAATTCTCAAAGTATATTTGAACCTTTTTTTTCTACTTCAACTAGTGGCTCTGGGCTTGGGCTTTTTATTTGTAAAGAAATGTGTGACCTTAATGGTGCTCGCATTTATTTAGCACCAAAGTCAACTTTTCCTGAATATTTTGGAGCAAGCTTTCAAATTCAATGCAAATTCCCACCACAACATCAACAAGGAATATTTGCATGACCACTTCTAATATTGGTAACACACTCGCGGCTTCTCAAGCGCCTACCGGATTCCCACCAACAATTACAGCTTTGATCGTGGATGATGAGCCTGATCTTATTGCACTTGTTGGCATGACATTAGAAAAAATGAATATAAAAGCAATAGGTGCAGATACTATTGCTCAAGCTCGAAAATTTCTCACTCATGAGACAATTGATTTTTGTTTAACCGATATGAATTTACCAGATGGTAATGGTATTGAACTGGTAAAAGATATTCAAAAAAAGTATCCGCATATACCTGTTGCAGTAATTACCGCTCACGGCAATATGGATACGGCTATAGAGTCCTTAAAAGCTGGTGCTTTTGATTTTATGTCTAAGCCTATTGACATTAAAATGTTAAGAAATATGGTCCATCAAGCCACTCATTTTAATCATTCAAACACGCAAACTAGCCAAACTATTGATTCTGTATTAATTGGTAAGTCACAAATAATGCAACAACTAAAACAACAAATTATTAAAGTTGCTACAAATCAAGCGCCTATTTTTATAGCAGGAGAATCTGGTACTGGTAAAGAAGTCGTTGCTCGTTGTATTCATGCTGCAAGCTCCCGTAGCAATGGACCATTTATTGCAGTAAATTGTGGCGCTATTCCATCTGAGCTGATCGAAAGTGAATTATTTGGCCATATTAAAGGCAGCTTTAGTGGCGCCGTAAAAGATAAACAGGGCTTATTTGCAGCAGCAGAAAATGGCACAATTTTACTCGATGAAGTGGCCGACCTACCGCTACAAATGCAAGTGAAACTATTGCGTGTTATTCAGGAAAAACATATTCGCCCAGTTGGGTCTACACAAGAAACGAGTATTGATTGCCGCATACTCAGTGCGACCCATAAAAGCCTAGACATTGAAATTGCAGCTGGTCGATTTCGTGAAGATCTGTTCTATCGAATAAATGTTATTGAATTATTTGTACCACCATTAAAAGCTCGCGATAATGATGTCTTACTTTTAGCAGAACAATTTTTAAAATCTCACCAAAATAATTCAAATACGACTCAACAGTTAAACGAAAAAAGTGTAGAGCTATTAAAAAATTATCCATTTCCGGGGAATGTGCGAGAACTACAAAATGCAATTCAGCGAGCCAGCGCCTTATGCGAAGCCTTTGAAATTGAACCTCATCATTTACAACTGACAAAGTCGCTGCAAACACCTATAAATACAAATAAAACCCCAATAAATGAAGTAGATCAAAAAAACGGAGCTCAACAAATACTACCCACATCTCAATTCACCACTGAATATGACCCAAACACCTGTGGTTCATTAGAAGATTATTTACTCGCAATTGAAAGCGAGGCCATTCAAAAAGTTCTTGCAAGCACTCATTGGAACCGTACCGCAGCGGCAAAGAAACTGGGGATGAGTTTTCGCTCATTAAGATATAGATTAAAGAAACTGGGACTAGACTCAAAGGATTAATTTCTACGTACTTTTTTTAAAATCAGCAAGGCATAGATTCATAATTATCTTGTGTCAGCGTATTTTTTTGTGGCTGTTCTATCATTTGCGCAAGTCGAGAGGCAGCTGCAGGTGCGTGAACGATGCCATTACGATAATGTCCGGTATTCACCCAAAGGCCAATAACTTTTGGTACTGAACCTACAATTGGCAGCCCATTGGTATTAACAGTTGCAGGTCTAAGCCCTGCCCAAGATCTTACTAGAGTCTCATAATTGCATTGGGGAAGTAGTGATTGCGCAAATTGGTGTAATACAGCTTGTGCCTGCATGGTGGTTTGATCATCAAAGCCTACATCCTCCACACTTGAGCCTACTAGAAGATGACCATCTGCTCTTGGAATAATATATTTATCCTGCCACATAATTATTATTCGAGGTCTTTGTGCTTGCGGCAATCGATAGAGTAACATTTGTCCCTTGATAGGTTTTACTCGCGGCATATTGAGGCCATTTAAAAAACTTGAGGACCAGGCACCGGCCGTAATAATTGCCCTTTGTATGGGAATAAATTGCCGCCTGCTTGTAGAGCTTGTTAACTCAACACCAATTATTTTTTTAGAGTTGCCACAAGTTTTATCTAACCCAAAAACCAGTTGAGGTCGAGTATTTTCCATTACCTTAGAGTTGTGATGCCTTAATACATAATCTCGCAATGCTTGTAATAATTGAGGGTTTCTAACACTTGAGACATTCGGTAGCCAAATATGTGAGTTATTCTCTTGAAATTTTAACTGTGGATTGACTACACCACGATCTTGTAGCAAAGTACTGGCTTGAAGGTGGGATAACCTAGTTGCATTTTGTGCATGTGGATGAGATTGAGCATAATTCTCAATGTACCAATTTTTGAAGTCTGAAGTATTTGGCTCATTTAAATACAACATTCCCTCATTTAAAATTTCATATGTTAAACCAGCTTGTGATAGTTTTTCATAAAGCCATTGGTGTTTTATTAATGCATTTTGCGTAAAGTTATTATGCCACCCACCATACTGCCAAGGTTTTAATGGCGATAAAATACCTCCCCCCGCCCATGAGGCCTTTTGACCGATTGTATGACTATCAACTAACAATACTTTATGGCCAACTTCAAGTAGCTCCACAGCAGTGGTTAAACCAGCAATTCCACCACCTATAATTAAGGTATCGATAATTTATTTATCCTTTATTTCAAATGTATATATCTAGTGCTTCATCCTGCAATTACGCATACATAGAGGCGATTTGATTTTTTACACAGTTCAAGGCGCTGAAGCGCAGGCTTAGTGGTGCTAAGTCAAGATTCAGCAACGCAGAAATGTGTGAACAATAATCGTATTGATGATGCGTAATTGCAGGATGCAGCACTAGGCTTAAGTACAGTATTTTTGTATTTGAGATTGATCCATGGGCTCTTGTCGAACACTAGCGGATCTGGAGACTAGAATCCTTTGGCCAGTGATTTTTTCATCCCGAGCTGCCACACCACATAAAAAGATACTGCCAGGTTGCAGTACTCCTTGACCATCGGCACGAATCATTAATCTTTGTTGTGAAAAATTAGTAGTAATAGCTACTTTATTACTCATCGGCAAAGCTTCTACTAGATACCATTGACTATCTTCCTGTCTTATTAAGTCAGAATGTTCTAAAAGCTGAGCATCGCTTTGCAGTGCTTGAGACCATTCTTGTAGATTTTGTGGCTCTTGTAATGAGGAAGCCGACAATACACCTTCGGCTGCACACTTCTGGGTTAAGCCGAAACAAATTGCTACAGGTTTATCCATTTGCTGAGCATGGTCTTTCGCACGTAAAACCATAAGCTCTATTTGTTGGGCATATTGATCGAGTAAGGTACTCCCAAAGAGAGAGTTATAAGCTGGCACAATTGCCAATGTGAGTATGCCCACAAGCAGCAAAACTAAGGCTAGCTCGATTAAATTAAACCCCGCAGCTTTTAAATTGTGAAGCATGGGGGATCTATTAAAATTTCTTGAAGATTTAAAAATTATATGTAAAATAACGGCCACCTCATGAAGTAAACGTCAATCAATTATGACTAAATTGGTAAGTAATTGCATTAAATCTAGTCTAATTTTGTTCAAAATAACTATTATTGTGACATAGTTACAAACTTCTTCATTTCATCACAGACTGGCTGTTAGGAGCATAAGGATGCCAGTATTACAGCTAATCTATTGTTTTTAATCAAAACTCTTAACTTACAAAAAAATAATTTAAATTACACCTTCTAAAATATCGCCTCATAAACATTTATTCCATGTCAATAGTCTTAAGCACCTATTTGCAAACAGGCAAACTGACGATAGAATAAGGCCATCAGCAAGGATAATAAAGCGAAGGCAGGAAGCCTATAAAAATAATTAAACGAATGATTACGAGGATACAGCGTGACTCAACTACCGAATTTTGATGACTTAGTAAAACTTGCTAAAACTGACCCTGAAGCACTAGAAGCTTTTCGCCAACAGGCTATTGAAGATCTTATTAATTCAGCACCAGTACCACATCAACGTCGTTTGCGCGGCTTGCAATTCCAAGTAGATATGGAGCGACAAAAAGCAAAAAATCCACTAGATTCCTGTGTACGTATTTCTCGAATGATGCACGATTCCTTTGCTAAGCTTCGTGATGCGCTGAACGAAGCTCAAAAAAGTCATGTGACCCAACTCAAAGATATTATCAACAAAAAAGCTAAACGCTCACAAGCAGCTCCACCCATTGAAACAACTCCTTTAGCAAATATTGAACCTTTGGGCACAAACGTTCTTCAGTTTCCTGGGTCTTAACTCACACCTCAAGCCCGCTTAAAATTCTATCCTTAACGCATGGATGCGTTTTTAATCTATGATAAACTCTTTACGTCCGTTTGGTTTCGATTAACAAACACGCCCTAGGAGTTATTTCATGAAATTTTGTATTGAATGCGGCGCTTCATCGGTTTCGTTTAGAATACCGCACGGAGACAATAGGCCAAGAAGCGTTTGCGATAACTGCGATTATATTCATTATTTAAATCCAAAATCGGTCTGCGGCACACTACCTATACATGATGGTAAAATTTTATTATGTAAAAGAGAGATTCAACCTCGAGCCGGCTATTGGACTCTCCCGGCTGGGTTCATGGAAAATGGCGAAACTCTGCAAGGTGCCTCGGTACGTGAAACTTTTGAAGAAGCAAACGCTCAAGCAGTTGATCCCAAATTATATTCAGTCTTTAGCCTACCGCATATTAATCAAGTTCATTTTTTCTACAAATGTGGTATTGAGGACGGGATATTTAGTGCGGGTAGTGAAACCCTAGAAGCGCAATTATTCGAAATTAACAACATACCTTGGGATGAATTAGCATTTAAAACTATTACCCGCTGCTTAGAACAATATGTCGAAGACTGCCAAACTAACTCATTTCCCATGCATATTGAAGATATTCTAGTGAATCCACATCAAGCCTAATGTAATACTTAAGAGTTAATACTTAAGTATTAAAAGTTAAGAGTTAAGAGTTAATTCAATAAGTTTACAATGCTTGGAAAACCTAGCTTCGATAATCGGCATTAATCTGCACATACTCATAAGACAAATCATTACCCCAGATCTCATAATCACCACTGCCATTATGTAAATCGATAAATACAGTAATTGTGTCTGACTGCATAGCAGTTATAAATTGTTGCTCAACGTAAGATGGCGCCCTACTGCCGTTGTTAAATAAAGGCAAACCACAAAGCTCAACTTCCAAGGTCATTGGATCCATACCAGAGTTTTCAACTTTACCGATTGCCATTAAAATTCGGCCCCAATTTGGATCGCTGGCAAAAAAAGCAGCTTTTAATAATGGTGAATGAGCTACTGATTCAGCTATGGCCTTGGCAATTGATTGAGTCAACGCACCTTGTACTTGAATATGCACCAGTTTAGTAGCACCTTCACCGTCTTTAATGATCTGTAAAGCAAGACCCAAGCAAACCTCTTGAATAACCTCTGTGGCAACTCTAAAAAGCTCTGGATCAGAGGTTATATCTAAGCCTGAAGCCCCGGTTGCGCCAATTGCAACGCAATCGTTGGTTGAAGTATCGCTATCAACACTAATTTGGTTAAAACTTGTATCAACCGCTTGTTTTAAAATAACCTCTAAGTTTTCTTGTGGTATGACCAAGTCGGTGGTAATAAAGCCAAGCATTGTGGCCATATTAGGCTTAATCATGCCTGCGCCTTTGGCAATACCTTGCACAATAAACGATTGCTTGCTGCCCCATTGAATGGTTTGATTAACAAGCTTATATTGGGTATCGGTGGTAATAATGCCATGCATTGCATCTAACCAGTGTGACTCGTTTAAATTATTGACGAGCTCTGGCAAAGCTTGTGTAATTGTTTTAACAGGTAAGGGCTCGCCAATCACACCGGTAGAAAACGGCAAAATAGAGCTTAGAGGCACTTTGAGCTCTTGCGCCAGGTGTTCACACACTTCCAAGGCTGCCGCATCGCCGCCAGGCCCAGTTGCTGCATTTGCATAACCTGTGTTAATCAACCAATAACGGCCAGTTTGAGTTGCGCGAGGTTGTGCATTAAGGTGCTTGCGAACCAAATGCACTGGGGCAGCCGCCATAAGATTTTGCGTGGTGACACATGCAACCGTTGAATGCTCACCCGTATCAAATAACACTAAGTCTTTACGCCCAGGCTTTTTAATATTGGCAACCACAGCACCACAAGTAACGCCTGGAACAGTTTTTGGTGAATCATGCTGAAATTCAATTGGCATTCGTATAATCTCTTAAGTCTTCTAAAACAAACATAAGGCTTTATTGATTAACTTGTCTAGGGTTAGCTTGCCTACTGAGATGAGGCAGCAGCAACCGCTCCATGACATCGTTTGAATTTTTTGCCAGAACCGCAAGGGCAGATATCATTTCGAGATACTTTTTTGCCTTCAAATTCATTCATTGGGTTTGCAGAGGGAATATGCGAACTCAAACCCGCGCCACTAGCTGGAATATCTCTACGCTGATGTTCCTCCAACAAACCTGCATCTAAACCTTCATGTTCAAGAGCTGCTTGAGCTTGTTCTCGTTGACGAGCTTCAAGCTCTTGTTGCTCAAAGGCTTCTACTTCATCGGCTTCTTTAATTTGCAGTGCACATAAAGTAGAAACTACTTCATTTCGCACCTGACTCAGTAATCGCTGAAATAAATCGTGAGACTCACGCTTATATTCCTGCTTAGGGTTTTTTTGCGCATAGCCACGTAAATGAATGCCCTGGCGTAAATGATCCATAGCCAATAGATGTTCTTTCCATAATCGATCAAGCACCGATAAGGTAACTTCACGTTCTAACTGACCTCTTTGCTCATTATCAAGTACGACTGTTTTTTGGTGATGCTGCTCAAGCACCAACTTAACAATTGGATCCATTAAATGCCGTACATTAACCAACTTTTTATGGTCTGGCTGTTGTTCAACAATTGCTTGTAGGTCGATGGATTGATTAAAAGTTTCTTCAAGTTCACCTTGCCACTCTAGAGCACGGGAATATTTAACATTAGCTTGGCCACTACTTAAATAATCAAGCGCACTTTCAACAGCATCTTCAATAAAGCCTTCAACAAACTCACTAAAATCTTCAACTTCAAGTATTTCGTTACGTTGTTGATAAATAATTTGGCGTTGTTCGTTGGCAACATTATCGTATTCTAAAAGGTTTTTACGCACATCAAAATGATGCCCCTCAACTTTTCGCTGAGCATTTTCAATCAAACGAGTTACCCAGCGATGTTCAATAGCTTCGCCTTCTTCCATGCCTACAGACTTAATCATGCTCCGCATTCGTTCTGCAGCAAAAATACGCATTAGCTCATCATCTAAGCACAAGAAAAACCGTGATGACCCTGGATCACCCTGACGCCCAGAGCGACCGCGCAACTGGTTATCAATTCGACGTGATTCATGCCGCTCGGCACTAATAATATGTAAACCACCACTTTCTTTAACTTTGTCGTGCCGCTCTTTCCAATCTGCTATTAATTTATCTTTATCGGCTGATGTTGGGTTTTCAATATCAGCAAGCTCTGCTTGCCAGTTACCACCTAAGACTATATCTGTTCCACGACCAGCCATATTGGTCGCAATTGTTACAGCTTTGGGCTGGCCAGCTTGAGCTACAACTGCAGCTTCTTTGTCGTGTAATTTAGCATTCAAAACTTGATGCTTTATTTTACGTTTATTTAATGCTGCAGAAATTTCTTCAGAGCTTTCAACAGAACCTGTGCCAACAAGTACAGGTCGATTCAAAGCATTATTTTCAATAATATCTTCAGCAATTGCATTGAGTTTTTCAGCTTTACTCATGTATAACAGGTCATCATTATCTTCACGAATCATAGGTTTATTTGTAGGAATTACCACCACTTCTAAACCATAAATTTGATGAAATTCAAAGGCTTCTGTATCGGCAGTACCAGTCATACCCGAAAGCTTATCGTACAACCGAAAGTAATTTTGAAATGTAGTTGAAGCCAGGGTCTGGTTTTCTTGCTCTACATTGAGCATTTCTTTAGCTTCGATTGCTTGGTGAATACCATCTGACCAACGTCGACCTGGCATAAGTCGACCAGTGTGCTCGTCCACAATCACGACTTTACCACCCTGAATTAGGTAGTGAACGTCGCGCTGAAACAGATGCGAGGCTTTTAACCCAGCTTGGATATGGTGTAATAAACCTAAATTAGCAGAAGCATAGAGTGAGTCACCTTCGTTTAAAAGCTCAGCTTTAATCATTAAAGACTCAACCAGCTCATGGCCATCTTCGGTAAGCTCGATTTGACGATTTTTTTCATCGATTGTGAAATCGCCTTCAACTGGCCCTTCACTAGGGTCAGCCCCCAAAGGCGCAGGCGTAAGCTTGGGAATGATTTGACTAATTTGCTTGTAAAGCTCAGAGGAATCTACACTTGGTCCAGAAATTATAAGCGGAGTTCTGGCTTCATCTATCAAGATAGAGTCAACTTCATCAACTAGCGCATAGGCTTGACCTCTTTGCGCCCGATCTTGCTGACGAAAGCACATATTATCGCGCAAATAATCAAAACCAAGCTCGTTATTGGTGCAATAGGTAATGTCGCATTTATAAGCTGCTTGCTTCTCGTCTGGGGCCTGCCTTGAAACAACTGTACCAACAGTTAAGCCTAAAAACTCATATAATGGTCGCATCCAATCCGCATCTCGCGTCACAAGGTAATCATTAACGGTTACTACATGAACGCCTTTTTCTGCTAAGGCATTCAAATATACTGGTAAAGTAGCCACTAAAGTTTTACCTTCACCAGTGCGCATTTCTGCTATTTTACCGCTATGAAGCACCATGCCACCAATCAGCTGGCAATCATAATGGCGCATACCGAGAGCTCTAGTAGCGGCTTCTCTAACCACAGCAAAAGCTTCTGGCAAAATTTGGTCAAGATCTTCACCTTTTGCAAGCCTCTCTCTAAACTCTACAGTTTTATATGATAGCTGTTCGTCAGTTAGTTCAGCCATTGTTTCATTCAGGTTATTAATTGCTTTAATAACCTGACCTAGTTTTTTTAATTCGCGCTTATTTTTAGAGCCAAATACAGAGCTTAAAAGCTTTGAAAACATGAAGAGCCTCTCCTAAGAGAAATTTATTACAAATACTATTAAGGTTAATTAATCTACGATACGACAAAACTAACAGTAATACGATGTTACGTCTATACTCGTGCGTTCACATAAATAAGGTTTGAACCACGGCTTTGAATCACGACTAAAGAGAATTAGAATTGAAGATTATAAACCTTTATGACAAATAATACCTTCTGAATGAAAGTATTATTCCATAAAATAGATATTTTAGCAGGAAATAGTGCTGAGGAGTTGTAAGTTATGGTTTTTCAAATACAGGCTAAACATGCTACAAGCTTAGGCTTTGGACAAGTTAAATAATTAAAACTTATTTGGATGCCCGTACATAACTTGCAGGGTTAACCTGCTTGCCGCTTTTAAGAACTTCGAAGTGGACATGAGGCCCTGTAGACCGGCCTGTTGTGCCCATTTTAGCAATTACATCGGCTTTACTGACTATATCGCCAACCGAAACCGTAATTTTAGAATTATGACCATAACGAGTTTCAAAACCACCGCCATGATTAATTTGCACTAAATTTCCATAACCCCGCATTTGCCCTGCATAGGTTACTACACCACCAGCGGCAGCAATTACATCAGACCCATGTTTACCAGCATAATCTTGGCCTTTATGCCAAGCTAGACGACCTGTAAATGGGTCGGTTCGACGACCAAAGTTGCTTGATTTCCAACCAGTCTTTAATGGCATTCCGGCAATAAACGATTGATATCGCATTTGGTCGCCTTGAATAAGCTTTTCTAGCACTGCAATTTTTTCTTCACGCTGTGTTAGTTCGTCAAGCAAAGTATCAAGCTCAACTAAGAAGTCGGGCTTGGAGTAAGCCTCGCCTAAATCGCCGTCTTCTGGGCCACCAATTGCTGGCATACGATTAAAATCAAACTCATTGCTGGGTAAGCCTGCAACCTCTACTAGCCTGTCGCCTAAAGCATCTAACCGAGTTAGTCGGGCTTGAATGGTGGACATACGTGTTGTAAGGGCTTGCAAATGTTGCTGAGCCTTGACGCGATTATTGGTAATGACTGTACGTTGCTTGAGTGATTCATTTTTTAGGTTTCCAAGGCTATATTTCGCGGTTTTTAATAAGGCCCCGTTAGATATTTCTTCAGTAGCCCAAAGCATGCCGGCGAAAGCTAATCCAGTAAATACTAAGCACATTAAAATTATGGCTAATCGGGAAATTCTAAAATGATTTGAAACACCAGTTTTTTCATTCATCAGAATTATATTCATTCGTTACTATAGCCTTGCATTGGATATGAGATACTGGGCTGAATGAGTGATATTCAAATTAACCCAGCTCTCTTTAGTTTTCTTTTTTTCAATCGATATAGGATATCAAATTGTCTCATAGGTTTCATTACTTAATTGAGTATCATTACTATAAGGGTATGAGGTTAATACATTTTCTTACATAATATGCTTGCTTAAGAATCAGGTATGTCAAAGCCTGTACAAATAGTATACACAACTACACAAAACTTCATAGCAAAGCCTTAATTAGCCATACTGGCTACAATTAGTCATATGACTGCAATTTAGTCATACTGACTAGTAAGCCCTTAAGCTTTAAGCGCTAAAGTTTGCAATGATGAGAACTCACACTATGACTACTAAGCCAATCTACAAAAAGCCCATACCATCATTTGCTGAACTTTTGGGCAAAAGTCACAAGTTCACCAAGCTATCAACACAAACTCAATTATTGACACAATTAGATAGAGGCTTGAAGGCATTTATTGGCGGGCCATTGGCAAGTCATTTTCAAGTCTCCAGAATTCGCTATGCAGATTTAATTCTGTATGTTGATAATGGAATTTGGGCGCATGCTTTAAGAATGAACACCCAAAAAATACTTGAATTAATGAGTGAAATTGCGAGCAATGGCGAGCGATATACAGCGACTTTTTCCGCTAAAGATATTAGCTCAATTGCAAATATTAAAGCTATTAAGATACGGGTTAGGCCGCCGGTTTCCGCCCGTCCAGCAAACGCTCGGCAAAAGCCAGCACGTAAGATATCAACCGTAAACGCGGCTATGTTGCTTGAAACTGCCGCAATTTTCGAAGATGAAGAGCTGAAAGCAAAGTGGACAAATTTTATTCAAAAAAATACTCGTTAAGCCCAAAGTAGTCTTAGGCTTGAGTTGCTTGACTTTTTGAATCTGAGTCCACAAGAATGTGGCTTAAGCCAGAATTGGGGATAAATATTCATTCGTTGCTACTGATGCAGTGGACGAGGTGCTACCACTTAAGGTAATAATCTCGTAGGCGTCTTCTTGGGCTAAAAGCGCTCTTACCAAACTATTATTAAGCCCATGACCAGATTTATAACCTACAAACTCGCCTACAATGCCATAGCCAGCGAGAAATAAATCACCTACGGCGTCAAGAATTTTATGACGCACAAATTCGTCGCTATAACGTAAGCCATCTGGGTTAATAATCTGATACTCATCGATTACCACAGCATTATCTACACTGCCACCAAGCGCAAGCTGTGAAGCATGTAATTGCTCTAAATCTTTTAAAAAGCCAAAGGTTCTAGCTTTACTGATTTCAGATGCAAAAGAGTGAGCTGAAAAATCGATTGAGTATGATTGGTTTTGTCGACGAATAACTGGATGGGCAAAATCGATAGTAAAAGAAACCTTAAAACCACTATAAGGCTGAAATCGGGCGATTTTACCGTCTTCTCTCACTTCAACTGGACGTTTAATTCGAATTAACTTTTTAGGCGCATTTTGTATGCTGATACCTGCAGACTGAATAAGAAATACAAATGGCGCTGAGCTACCATCCATAATTGGAATTTCTTCATTGTTAAGATCTATAAATAGGTTGTCGATCCCCAAACCAGCTACTGCAGCTAATAAGTGCTCGACAGTTGATACCTTAGCACCGTTTTCTTCAAGTAATGTACACATATTGGTGCTAGTTACACGATCTGCCTTGGCATAAATTGCCCGTGGAGGCGTAAAATCATTTCGCAAAAACACTATACCTGTATTCACAGGAGCTGGTCTTAGCCGTATACTGACTTTTTTGCCAGAATGTAAGCCAATTCCAGTAGATTCAATAACTTGTGCAATCGTCCTTTGATTTATCACACACGGACCTCTCTCAATAACACTTAAAACAAAGCCATACATAGTGCCACTGTTTGGCTGTAAAATCAAATGTATAGCTATTGATCGATCAGCTGTTTAGTAAGCTATGACTTTACTTTACACCTAAGCCATTAATTCTTCCTGAATGAACGGCTGAACGGTCTATTCTTGACTAGTCAGCTTGGCGCCTTAAAAAAGCTGGAATATCTAGATATTCAAGATCATCTCGTTTTTTCTTAGATGTTGAATTATTGTTACCAGCAACTCTTGATTGCTTACGAAGTACTGTTGGTCGCTCCATGTCACGATAATCTACACTATTGTCTTCTCGCTCTATATCTGAGTCAGCCACTGACTTCATATTGTTAGGTCGCTCACCACCTAAACCTGTGGCAACAACAGTTACCCGAATTTCACCTTCCAAACTAGGGTCAATTACAGTACCTAAAACCACTGTAGCATTGTCTGAAGCGAATTCTTCCACGGTATCACCAACCTCAGAAAACTCGCCAAGTGATAGATTTTCTGCAGCGGCTATATTAACTAGAATACCGCGAGCACCCATAAGGTTAACATCTTCAAGTAATGGGCTGCGAATAGCTGCTTCAGCCGCCTCGCGAGCACGACCTTCGCCTGAAGCAATCCCTGTACCCATCATGGCCATACCCATTTCTGACATTACAGTACGCACATCTGCGAAATCCACGTTAATCATACCTGGTCGAATAATAAGATCGGCTATACCTTGAACAGCGCCTAATAAAACATCGTTTGCAGCTTTAAAGGCGTCCATCAAAGTAATATTTGGCCCTAACACCTGCAGTAACTTCTCATTTGGTATAGTGATAAGTGAATCAACGTGATCAGTTAACCCCTGAATACCGGCTTCAGCTACTTTTGAACGCCTACGGCCTTCAAAAGGAAAAGGCTTAGTTACCACGGCCACAGTTAAAATACCAAGACTTTTTGCGACCTCAGCCACAATAGGCGCACCGCCCGTACCCGTGCCACCGCCCATGCCAGCGGTAATGAACACCATGTCAGCCCCGCTGAGTAATTCTTGAATGCGCTCACGATCTTCCATTGCCGCATCACGACCTATATCAGGATTAGCGCCAGCGCCTAAACCTTTGGTAAGTTCACCACCAAGCTGTAAGATAGTTTTGCAATTAAGATTTTTTAAAGCTTGTGCATCAGTGTTTGCACAAATAAACTCAACTCCCTCGACATTGTTGTGAATCATGTGCTCAATAGCGTTGCCGCCGCCACCACCAACACCAACAACTTTAATCACAGCACTTTCAGGCATATTATCAACTAATTCAAACATATTTTTTCTCCTCAATTTTTTTAAAAATGACCTTTGACCCATTGGCTCATTTTTGTGAACATTCCACCAAACAGCTCCGGCTTTTTCCTTTGAATCGTATCTGACTGCCGCTGTTTATTGACATAAAGCAACAGACCTATGGCAGTTGAATAAACAGGGTTGCGTATAACATCCTGTAGCCCTGTAACTGCTCGAGGAACCCCAATGCGTACTGGCATATGAAATATTTCTTCGGCAAGGTCAATTGCGCCTTCTACTTTTGATGCACCACCGGTTAAGACAATTCCTGCGGGAATGAAATCATCGAGACCATTGCGTTTTAATTCATTTAAAACCAAATGAAAAAGCTCATCGTAGCGTGGCTCCACAACCTCAGCTAACGCTTGCCGTGAAAGATCTCTTGGTGGCCTTTCACCTACGCTTGGTACTTTTAAGACATCCTCGGCGTCGGCTAACTGAGTTAAAGCGCAAGCATGTCGAATTTTTATATCTTCTGCATAATGAGTTGGCGTTCTAAGGGCCATAGCAATATCGTTAGTCACTTGGTCACCAGCAATAGGAATCACTGCAGTATGCCGAATAGCCCCTTCAACAAATACAGCAATATCCGTGGTGCCGCCGCCAATATCGACTAAACAAACACCAAGCTCTCGCTCATCGTCAGTTAAAACTGCATGACTTGAGGCCAATTGCTCTAAGACAATTTCTTCCACTTCTAAGCCGCAGCGCCTGACGCATTTTTCTACGTTTTGCGAGGCGTTAACTGCGCAAGTCACTATATGAACTTTTGATTCAAGACGCACCCCGGACATACCCAGTGGGTCTCTGACACCAGCCTGTGTATCAATTGCATATTCCTGTGGAATTATATGCAAAATTCGTTGATCAGCCGGAATAGCAACCGCCTGCGCTGCATCGATGACTCGATCTAAATCTGAGGGTTGCACCTCTCTATCTTTGATAGCAACAATGCCGTGAGAATTAATGCCACGAATATGACTGCCTGCAATACCAACAGATACTTCTTGTATACCGCACCCTGCCATAAGCTCTGCTTCTTCCACTGCACGCTGAATTGAATTTACAGTACTTTCAATATTTACTATGACACCTTTTTTCAAGCCTTTTGAGGGTGCTGAGCCAATACCTATAATTTCTAAAACGCCATCAGGATAGACTCGGCCTACCACTGCTACCGCTTTAGAGGTGCCTATATCAAGCCCAGCAATAATTTCGTCTGTGCCACCCAGCGACATATTACAACCTTTGTTTATGTGATATTTTTTTAACTCGTTCTAACTGTGTTGCTTTGCATACTATTGATCAAAATATTTGCATCTCGGTTGTATAACGTTGAACGGTTAGATTTTGGCGTTCAATGTAAAGCATAAATTGTATTGTATTAAAATTTTAATCTACTCAACCTTTTAATTTTTAGTTCTTAACTCTTTTAATCCTTACACAAATCTGAATTTGAGCAATACTCTTAAGGCTTTTTATTTGAAAACGAACATTTGTTAAACAATAATAAAAACATTACTTTTATTGTGTGAATAATAGCAGAAATTTTCGCCAACCTCATGACTTTTCATACCAAGAGACTGCCATACCAGTAGGATATCTTAAATCAACACGTTTAGGTGTTTGTTCCATTTTCAAAATGGATGGATAATTAGTCACGAAGCGATGCAGTCTTTGCAGAGTTTCTTCACTATCAATTATCAAAGTCATGGGAGAATCCTCACTAGAAGGCTGCACGATTAAGTCCCATACAAGGCCATCTTGATAGGTTACCCCAACCAAAGTTAAATTTGCTCGACGAAAAATATTTGAAGTTTGTCGATACATTTCCATAACAAGTTGCACTTGATCTTCATCGCCTGCCAAGCGTGGCAGGCCTTTATGTTGATCGATATTTGCGGGCTTGAATACGTCGCCTTTATGACTGACTATGGAGTTTTTATTCCATATTGCAATTGGCACAGTTTCCTTTAAATCTATATCAATTTTAGATGGCCATAATTTATGCACCTCAACGCCATCTATCCATGGAATATAATTTAAAGCCTTATCAAGCGCAATGCTATCAACTTTATATAATGGTATTAAATTGGTATGTTTTTTTATCACTTCAATGACTGCATCATTACTAGCAAACTCTAATTGAGCCTTGACACGTACATTTTCAATTTTAAAAAAAGCACGTATTTGAGGAGCGATAATTTGAGGAAAAACCCATCGAAAACAAAGTACAGCTGCTAGAAATAATACAGCAAATGCAATATATTTAAAGTAATTTCGTTTGGAATGAAGAAAGACTTTAAGCTTTTTCCAAAGATTATGTTGCGATGTAGACCATATGTATTTTGACTTAGACCCAATAATAATTGGCTTATTTCTTTGCATTGATGCACATCCCTTGCCTTGCTACTCACTTTAAACTTATAGCAGACTTCCATACTTCTTACTATTAAGGCACATATTATGGCGCAAAGTCGAGCCGTACAGCTGCCGCATAACGGCCAATATCGCCAGCTCCTTGCATAAGTACAACGTCATCTTCTAACACGATCGATTGTAAAATTGTTTTAATATCTTCATAGCTTTTGGCAAATAAAGGCTCTTTACCATAGCTTCTTAAACTTGAACATATTGTTTTACTGTCAGCTTTAGGGATAGGTTGTTCCCCTGCGGTATATTCTTGTAAAATTATTATTTGATCAACTTGACTCAACACTCGAATAAAATCCTCAAATAAATCTCGCGTTCGAGTATAACGATGAGGCTGAAAAACCATCACATGACGTTTGCTCGGCCAAGCAGCCCGAGAAGCATCGATAACAGCAGCAATTTCTTGCGGGTGATGACCATAGTCATCAACCAGAGTAAAATGTTTGGTGGCAACTGGCTCATCAAGCGATTGAATGTGTAAATATTGCGTGGTAGTAAACCTGCGATTGACACCTTGAAATTCGGCTAAGGCGCCACATATCACATCGTCATTAATCCCTTCTTCGCTCGCAATTGTGACCGCTGCAATGGCATTGAGGACATTATGTTTGCCTGGAATATTCAATGTAAAACTGAGATCATCGGCATCGGGTCTTTGCAAGCGCACATGGCTGGTTAAGCCTTTTTGATGCCACTGAACACAACGCATGCTGGCATCATCACTAAAGCCATAAGTTATAACCGGTCGCCTAAAGTGAGGTATACATTTTCGCACTCGGGCATCATCTATACAACAAACCGCTAACCCATAAAATGGTAAATTCTGCGTAAATTGAATAAAACTCGCTTCGAGTTTTTGCTCGTCGCCACCGTAGGTTTCCATATGGTCTAAATCAATGTTAGTAATTATGCTGGCCATTGGTTGGAGCTGTAAAAAGGAAGCATCGCTTTCATCGGCCTCCACAATAAAATATCGGCTTTTACCAAGTTTGGCACTATTGCCTGCTTGACTTAATAGACCGCCAATAACATAAGTTGGGTCATAACCAGCAGCAGCAAAAATAGTGGCAACAATACTGGTAGTCGTAGTTTTGCCGTGGGTTCCAGCTATAGCAATACCATGTCGAAAACGCATAAGTTCAGCCAGCATTGTGGCACGACTCACTATGGGTAGCCCAAGTTTAATGGCTGCCTGATATTCAACGTTATCTTTGTTAATTGCAGTTGATACGACCACTACATCTACATTGTGAACTTGGCTGGCTGCATGACCAATATACACCTTAGCACCTTGTTGGCGTAATCGATCAACCACTGGACTATCCACTAGATCCGAGCCAGAGATTTGATAGCTTAGATTTATGAGCACCTCGGCAATGCCGTTCATTCCAGAGCCACCAATGCCAATAAAGTGTAGGCGTTGTATTCTGCGCATTGCAGGAATGGGAAATATAGTTTCAGGACTCATACGCATACTCCATTAGAGCGTTTAAAAAGCAAACTCTTTTTTATAATCAGCTGCTTTCGATCATAGGCAGCAGCGACTGTTGATAAGTTTCTGCCAAACGATCGCATATTATCGTAGTGGCAGCCGGGCGAGCTGCAGCTAGAGCTTTAGCGCCCATGTGCTGGCATTGCTGTGGATCCAGACATAGGTCAAACAAATAATCCGCAAGCTTTTGGGCACTTATTTGCGATTCCGGAATAACTACCGCCGCCCCCTGGTCTACTAGAGTTTGGGCATTTTTAGTTTGATGGTCATCAACTGCAGCGGCTAATGGTATAAAAATAGCTGCAACTCCGGCTGCAGCCACTTCACTAACGGTCAGTGCCCCGGCGCGACTTACAACTATGTCTGCCCAGGCATAAGCACCAGCCATATCATCAATAAAAGCAACTGTTTCAGCTTTGATTCCCGCATCAACATAGCTTGCTTTAGTATCTGCTAGTTGGTACACACCTGTTTGATGCACAATATTGACTCTAAAATCCTGAGCCAAATTAGACTCATTCTCTAAAGTGTTGATTTGATCTGCTAGAGCTTCTAAAGCTAATGGCATGTGTTTATTTAATACTTGAGCGCCTTGGCTACCACCCACTACTAAAATATTTAATGTATTCTCATGATGGGGAGTATTTGCACGCATCGACTCAACTTGATTAAACTCATCCCGAACTGGATTACCCACAAGCTCAAAATGCTCGTAACGGCATAAATTATTTAAAAAACCAGATAATATTAATTTAGAAACTGGTGCTAATAAACGATTCGTTAAGCCTGGTGCGGCGTTTTGCTCGTGTATAACTAATGGAATACGACAACAGACTGCTGCAATGGCTACCGGCCCACTGGCGTAGCCTCCCAAACTCAACACAACTTGTGGCTGGGTTTGCCGGATAAGTCGAATAGCTTGGTAAAAACTTTTGATCAACATATATGGCGCTGTTAGTAAACGCAGCTTACCCTTGCCCCGCAAGCCTTTGACGGATAAATAATGAATAGGTATACCTTCTTTAGGCACAATATCTTTTTCTAACCCATATTCTGTACCTACCCAGCGTACAGCGACGCCTTTGGCAATCAGCTGCCTAGCCACAGCCACACCTGGAAATATATGCCCTCCAGTACCGCCTGCGGTCATCATTACACGAGATAAGTCTTGATTATGCGCGGTCATTCAGACTCCTAGGCTTGCTGGTAGCTACAATTAAGATTGTATCCATGACAGATGTCGGGTTGGTTTTCGATTTTCAAATTCTATGCGCATTACAAAAGCAATCATAGATAAAGTAATAAGAATACTGGAGCCACCATAGCTCATCAGAGGCAATGTTAAGCCTTTTGTAGGTAACAAGCCAGTGTTTACGCCAATATTCAGCAATGCCTGAATGCCCACTAAAAGGCCAATTCCAAATGCTGAATAAGCTCCAAAAACTTCATTTCTTGCCAGGGATTTTTTGGCTACAAAAAATATAGCTATGACTAAAACTGTAAATGCTAACACGACCAACCCACACATAAGCAAACCCAGCTCTTCAGCTAAGACAGCAAATACGAAATCTGTATGGGCTTCTGGTAAGTAAAATAATTTTTGTACGCTTTCACCCAGGCCGCGACCAAAAATCCCCCCTTGACCAAAAGCAATTAAGCTTTGGGTTAATTGATAACCTGCTTTAAATTGCTGCGCCCATGGGTCGGTGTAAGCTATGACTCGCGCCCAACGATATGGTTCGAGCACCATTAATAAGCCAGCCCCTAAAATACTAATTCCTAGAATTGCTAAAAAAGGCTTAAGGCTTGACCCAGCAACAAATAACATAAGCAAAGTTGTTCCAAGCACCACCACTGATGCCCCAAAATCAGGCTCTAACAGCAACAACAATATAGTGGCGCCAACAATCAACATTGGTTTAACAAAACTCATAACGCTTTGTTGAATTTCATTATTTCGCCGCACAATATAGTCAGCCACAAAGAGGACTAAAAACCATTTGGAAAGCTCAGAAACTTGCAAGTTAAATGGTCCAAGCCCAACCCAGCGAGAACTGCCGTTGACTGTATTGCCAATCCCAGGCACAAATACCAGTATTAAACCCACCGTTGAAAGCAATAGCAACCAAGGATAAGCGCGGCGCCAGCGAGCCACGGGAATTTTGCTGACAAAAATACAAGCAACACTTGCAAGCGATACAAAAAGCAATTGACGTTTAAAAAAGAAAAAAGAATCACCATAGCGTTGGGCTGCTATATCCATGGATGCTGAGGTACCCATGACTAAACCAAGGCCCACTAAAAAACACACCGCGCCAATTATGACCCATTTAACATGTAAGCTCAGCCATTCGTCAGTTTTTATACGACTTTTTTCGAGGTTATTTTGCAAGGAGGTATTGATTCGACTCAGACTAATTGCTGGCATAAAAGGTTTTCCTTAATCAATCATGGGCATTTATCCATAAACACTTGACCTCGATGTTCAAAATTTTTGAATTGGTCCAAGCTTGCACAGGCAGGTGAAAATAGTACTGCTTGGCCTGCAATAACATGCTGAAAAATTAATTCCATGGCATCGTTCAAAGTGTTAACTGTGCTGACTAGTACACCTGCTTTGTTTAAGTCAGTATACAATGCCTGGCGATCTTCGCCGTAAACTACTGCTTGCAATAAATGGTGACTATTAAACTGCACGCTTAATTCCTGTACTAATGGAGTAAAATCTGCACCTTTACCCTGTCCACCTCCGATCCAATACAATGGCTTATTTGCCATACTGGTGCGCATACTTTGCAAAGCCGCTAAAGCTGCGCCAACATTCGTCGCCTTGGAATCGTTAATCCAAATAATATCATCATTGGTTGGAACTAATTGAAACCTGTGCGGCAAGCCGCTATAGGTTTTTAAAAATTCACAAGCTTGCGCAATAGACCAACCAAGTAATTGTGCAAGACTTAACAGTGCTAAGGCGTTTGCACAATTATGCTCACCCGGTAATGCCAGCTGGTCTTTACGCATTAAGATATTTATTCCATGAGCAATATATTGACCGTCATTACGCTGCATAATACCAAAGTCATTTTTATCAGGGCTTGCTAAACCAAAACGTACCACCGCTTGAATACTTTGCCCTTGAGTATTGGGTGTGCTTAACGCTGCATCGCGATTAATAACACATGCTTTAACTTGTTCGAAAATTCGTTGTTTAGCATGCCAATAATTAATCAAATTACCATGCCGGTCCACATGATCTGAAGATATATTAAGCAACACCGCAATATCTAAACCAAGATCAGTATTAATTTCTAATTGAAAACTCGAAAGCTCTAAGGCGATCACCTCTAACTGGTCTAGTTGAGAAATAACATCCAATACGGGCACACCAATGTTACCTACAGCTCGCGTTGCAATACCTAAAGCTTGGCCCATAAGTTGCAGACCATAGGTAACGGTAGATTTGCCATTAGAGCCGGTTATGCCCACAAGTTTTACCTGTGGTGCGTGACTACGAACATAGCGAACAAACAAAGTGATATCGTTTATAATTGGTATACCAGCAGATTGTGCAGCAATTACTAATGCATGAGTGGGCGGTATACCAGGTGAAAGAATTAACTCATCCACACTGTTTAATAGTTGAGCTATCTCAGCTTTGTCTTCAAGCAAAGCTGCAAGCTCGACGCCAAACACACCATTAACTTGATTATTATGCGTATTGAAATAATCAATCAAATGCTTTTCTCGACTGTCTGCCACTCGAAAAATAATATTGTGTGCCTGTAAAAATTCTATTACCGCAATACCAGTTTTACCAAGCCCGAAAACGAGCTTCGCACCACCTCGTTGAATTATATTCATATTAAGCGAGATAACCTTAAATAATGGAGCGCTTAGGCTTGAGTTGTTTGACTTTTTGTATCATTTATCGCAGCTTCAGACTTGCAAGCCCCAATAAAACTAAAATTACTGTAATGATCCAAAACCTTACAATAACTTTAGGCTCCTCCCACCCTTTCAACTCAAAATGATGATGCAATGGCGCCATACGGAAAATACGTTTTCCCGTTAATTTAAATGAACCGACCTGTAAAATAACCGATAAAGTTTCCAGCACAAACACGCCACCCATTATAAACAAAACAATTTCTTGGCGCACAATTACAGCGATTATACCCAGTGCTGCCCCAAGCCCTAATGAGCCCACATCACCCATAAAAACTTGCGCAGGGTAAGTATTGAACCATAAAAAACCAAGACCGGCGCCCACAATACTTGCACAAATAACTATGAGCTCACCGGTGCCACTTATATTTGGTAGCATTAAATAATCGGCATAAACAACATGGCCTGTAACATAGGCAAATACTCCAAGCGCTCCAGCCACCAACACTGTTGGTAAAATAGCCAAGCCATCCAGCCCATCAGTTAAATTAACCGCATTACTTGAGCCAACAATAACCAAATACACCCAAGGGATATACAAAAGCCCTAAATTTAATGACACATTTTTCATAAACGGAATAATTAAATGTTGCTCTTGGCTTGAGGTTGCTAGATAAAGAAACACAGCAGCGCCTATACCTGCAATTGACTGCCAGAAAAACTTCCATTTGGCAGGTAAACCTTTTGAGTTTTTTTGAATCACCTTGCGGTAATCGTCAATCCAACCGACTCCCCCAAAAATAGCTGTGACAGTGAGCACAACCCAAACGTAATAGTTACTTAAATCAGCCCACAACAAACTACTTACTGCAATAGCTAAGAGTATTAAGGCACCACCCATAGTTGGTGTACCGGCTTTTGTGAGATGAGATTGAGGGCCATCATTGCGAACTGATTGGCCTATCTGATGTAACTGTAACCGCCGTATCATTAACGGACCAAAAGTGAATGAAAAAATAAGTGCAGTCAGTACGCCTAAAATGCCTCTAAACGTTAAATACTGAAACACATTAAAAATAGAGTTAAATTGCGAAAGATATTCCGCGAACCACAAAAGCATGAGTTATTCCCTTATTGATCTCGTCACCAAACCTATTGGCCTAACCAGTGAATGAAGCCAGTGGTTGGACACCAATGTATTGTTCACTTGTTAAACTAATAAGCTTGCTGAAGATTTATACTAGGCTCTTTGAATTTTCATCAATTTGAGCTGTCCTTGTGTTGATGAGCACTTATTAAACCAATCTATGAATTAGTCTATTGAATATATTTGAGACACCTGCATTACTAAATTCATCAAAGATTTGGTTTGGCTTTCAAAAATAATGAGGCCGGTGGTTGGTATACCTTGATCAGTCGTAGGTTCATTGCCTAAGGCCAGAGGTAAAGCCCCTTGCAGCCCTTGAATCTCGGTAAAGCAGGCAATCATTCCAGAATAATTTTTAGCATAATGCTCAGCTATGTCAGAGGCAGTTGAACCAATAGTCCATACTGCTTGAATCTGTGATTGCGCGAGCTGTAAACCGAGCTGCATTGCATTCACAGGAGATGGCTCGTTACCAACAAGTGAACCCTCAAAAATAGCCCAATAGTTTTTAAATGCTGATTTTTGCTGAGTGATCTGGTGTATTAGTGCTTGCAAGCTTATACCTGTTGTATTCTTACCAGCATGAGATTGCACTAATATGCCATAAGATGTTGTTTCATACTGAAAATAATGCTCATTTATAGAAGTCATATTATCCTATGGTCAAGCTTGTGGGTTGATTATATCAGCTCTATCTTCAATAACCTGCTGATAGCAAGTTATTGGAGTATTGGGCTGCCATAATGCAAGCTCTTTTTGCGCACAAAGCTGATCACTAAAATCATGTTTAATGCCGTTAATTTCTTGATACTGCTCATGGCCTTTGCCCGCAATTAAAACTAGATCTTCAGCTTGTGCCAAGCCAATTGCAAGCTTAATTGCCGATGCTCGATTATAGATCAAACCAACTGCTGGCAAAGTATTTATTTCACTTAAACTCTTTAATTTTGAGGTAATATCTGTATATTCGAGGCTTAAATCCAGCTGGTGGATAGCTTGTGACGGATTAACACCTGCCAACATATGTTGAAATATAGTATTTTGCGACTCGTATCGCGGGTTATCTGCGGTTAAAAAAGCAACATCTGCATATTGTAGGGCCATTTGAGTCATTAAAGGTCTTTTTGTTTGATCCCTATCACCGCCACAACCAAATACTAGAATTAACCGCCCCGTTATTACACTTTTTGATCGCGTTAGAATATCTTTGGCTGCTTGTAAAACACATTTAAGAGCATCAGGTGTGTGCGCGTAATCTACAAGAACTTTTGGATGTTGCGCGGGCAATTGTTGCGTGCTTGGCGACACCGCTTGAGCACTTGCTTTAATAAGCTCCATACGACCACTTGGAGGCAGTAATTTTGGTAAGAGCTGAATAATTTGTTCAATAGGTATACTAAATGCAATTAAAGTAGCGACAACAGCGGCTAAATTTTCAGCATTAAATTCCCCTTGGAGCTGTGTGGAGCCAAACAAATGCTCTATTACTTGATTTATATTTTCAGGCTGTTGACTGTGTATTTTTTGCAAGAGTGTTTGCTGAGTAAATAGTGGGCTTGGCAGATCTATTGCTACCTGCCCATATGTATCAAGAGTCAAATACAATACCTTTGGATGCTCATAATGTATTGACATTTGATCGAAAATAGCCGATTCAGGAGAATTAGATTTTAAAAATCCAGCATAATAAATTGGATGAGTTGCAGTCATAGTTGCACTTAAACTTTTTATAAAACTTGGAAAGCGTTGGTTTAAAATTGCAAATTTAAGGCGAGGATAAGCAAATATACGGCTCTTAGCAAAACCATACTCCTCCATGGTGCCATGGTAATCTAAATGATCCTGACTTAAGTTAGTAAATACTGCTGCATCAAAAAAACACCCTCTAACACGATGCTGATCAAGTGCATGCGACGACACCTCCATAGCCACAACCTGAAAACCGGCATCTCTCATTTCAGCCAACTGTTTTTGTATGCTTATAGGGTCTGGTGTAGTCATATGGAGCGAAGTTAAAGCATTGAGTGCACCAACCCCGTTGGTGCCAATCACACCACTTTTAAATCCTAAATGCTCAAAGCTTTGCGCTAATAAATGAGTTACTGTGGTTTTACCATTAGTGCCGGTTACACCGATAAGCTCTAAACTTTGCGATGGTTCATCGTAAAATCGAGCTGCAATCGGACCTACCCATCGGCTGAGTTGTTTGATATAAACAATTGGTACATCATTGGCAAGTACGTCTGTGAAATTAAGCTCTTCATTGGAAGTTTCACCTGTATCGCCATTTGAAAGATTTGGCGGCTTAGCTATTTCTTGATTTAATAAGTGCCCACCTCGCAGATCTTCACAAATAATCGCGACTGCGCCTTGTTGCAATGCATGATCTATATAATTTCGGCCATCAAGATGATGACCAACTACGGCACAAAATAAACTGCCTGGTTTAACTTGCCGGCTATCTAAACAAATCGATTCTATAAGTATTGCGGCAAAATCATCATGATGGCTTTGTAAATTAAAACAGAGGTTTTCAGGTAATAAATCCCATAAATTTTTCATTGTATTTCCTAGGCTGTTTATTTACATAAACGAAAACAGAAGTACACAATAACTGTGTATGAGTTCTGGATAAGGTTGTATATTTGCAGCAAATATATATTCTGAACTTTATTTAGACGTGTAAATCAAATATAATGACACAAAGTGCTTAAGGAGAAAGCTTTGAAAATTTCAATTGAAACAATTGTGCATACTGACATACAAACTGTTTGGACAACATGGAATACCCCCAGCCATATTAAACAGTGGAATACTGCATCTAATGATTGGCATACTACATCAAGCAGCGTTGACCTGAAAGAAGGCGGCCAATTTTCTAATCGTATGGAAGCTAAAGATGGCAGTATGGGGTTTGATTTCTCAGGGACTTACACCAAAATTATCCCACAAAGTCTTATCAAATATACTTTGGAAGATAATCGGAGTATCACTATAGAATTTGATCAGATCGATGATGGGGTTAAAGTTATCGAAACCTTTGAGGCAGAAAATGAAAACGACGCTGAAATGCAGCGCGAAGGTTGGCAAGCAATTTTAAATAATTTTGCCGAGTATGCAGCAAAGCAAAAGATTAGCGCATAAAAAAAACAGGCTGACCACTTGATATCAACGGCTGGTTAAAGCAGCATCAGGTGGCACACCATTAAATTGTAAGAGTGATTTCATAACCTCTGCAAACACTGGGGCAGCTACATCACCGCCATAAAATCGATCGCCCACGGGATCATTGATCATAGCGACTACTACATAACGTGGGTTTGAAGCGGGGGCAGTCCCCGCAAACCAAGAAAGATATCGTTTAGCATCATAGCCTTTAGAAGTTAACTTACGGGCTGTACCAGTTTTGCCTGCGACTCGATAGCCAGCAACTCGCGCCTTTTTACCAGTGCCCTCTTCACCGAGCACAGACTCTAACATGCCAATCACTTCGCGAGCCGTTTCTTCTTGAATCACGCGCTTACCATCAACAGATTGGGTTTGCTTTTTTAAACTTACATCAAAATCTTTACCACCACGAGCAAGTACCGCATACGCTTTTGCCAGCTGCAACACACTTACTGAAATCCCGTAACCATAAGCAAGAGTTGCTCGCTCAATGGGCCGCCAAAGATCTTCGCCTGGTGTATAACCACTCGTCTCTGCAGGCAAACCAGTCCCTGGGCTTTTACCAAAACCAACTTGTTGTAAGACATTGACCTGAGTACTTGCTGGCATTTCTAAGGCCACTTTAGTCACACCAACATTACTTGAATGCATGAGTATGCCGGTAAGATCTAACACACCGTATGACCTATGATCAGTAATCCATTTTTTACCGACTAAAAGTCTACCAGGTCGTGTATCTATCGGTGTCCATGGCTGGAAGATGCCACTTTCAAGCGCAGCTGTTATAGTAAAGGTTTTTAAGGTAGAGCCAGGGTCGTAAATATCTGTTACAGCTCTGTTGCGCACCGCTGCTGGATCTAAAGTGCTGCGATCATTTGGGTTAAAGCTCGGGTAATTTGTCATGGCGAGAATTTCACCAGTACGAATATCTAAGGCCACCAAGGATGCAGATTCTGCTTTAGTTTGCTCAGCAGCTTCTGTTAGTGTTTGATGAGCCACATATTGTACTCTTAAGTCCAAGCTTAATTCTATGTTTTCGCCATCCGCTGGGGCCTTTTGAATACCTAAATCTTTAGCGACTTGCCCGCGCCGATCTTTTACTATAAGCCGGCGGCCTTCTTGACCTTTGAGGACTTGATTATAAATGAGCTCAACGCCCTCTTGACCTTGCTCTTGACGGTTACTAAAACCAACCACCTGAGCTGCCACAGCTCCTGCTGGATAGTGTCGGCGATACCCATGCTCAGCCCATGTGCCTGCCATTTTTAAATCAAGAATTTTGTCAGCGGTCTTCGGCAGTAAATCTTTTTTAAGATACATAAAATCTTTAGTGGCATACTTTTGTAACTTAGTCATCATAGTATCAAAAGGTATATCGACTAACTCGGCTAAGGTTTTTAACTTGGTAGATGATTGAGTTATTAATTTTTTTGGGCTCACTGCCAAAGTTACTGCAGGGGTACTGACAGCTAACGCCCGGCCATTACGATCGCTAATCATACCGCGATAAGCCGGCATTTTAGGCGTTCTTAATGAGCGCAGCTCACCTTGAGATTTTAAAAATGCACCATCGGAAACTTGTAATTGCGCGAGTCGACCAAGGGTCACTAAAAGTGCCAGTGCAAACAAACTTAAAACTACATTAAGACGCCATTTAACAACTGACTGGCGATGGCGATGTCTTCTTCGAGCGCTGTAATACATTAATTTATGGACTCACTTATTTTTGGCATTCTGTCAGCATATACAGGAGTCAATCAATTGATTCAATTAAACTTAAAAATCAAAGCTTACCCATTTTACGAATAATATAAATGTCATCTTGAGTTGGTCGATTCATATCTAATTGGCTTGCTGCAGTTTTTTCAATACGTGAAAACTCTGACAAAGAATTTTGATCATTAATTAAATAAGTCCACTGCTGCTGTAAATCATCTCGATTAGTGCGCAGCTCGGCAAGTTCGCTCACTTGTTGCCGATTAGAATATGAATAATAAACCACACCAATTGCACACACTAAAAGCACTAGACCTACGAGTATATTAGCAATTGCTAGAGGATTTAATTGAATCTCTTTTAGATCTGTCCATTTTTTAGCAATCCGTTCACCAATACTTGGCTTATGCTCAGGCGCAAAAGTACGGTTATATTTTTTCCTAAAAAGAAATGCAGGTAAAGGTGATTGGCGTCTTTGTGGTCGAGGAGACCATTGCGGCGCTTTTACTTGTAGCGACCCGCCGCCCATAATGAGATCTGTAACAATTTGCAATCCGTTGAATTTCCTTTTCATACTTCGCTCCCTGGTACGCTTCAATGCGTATGTTAAAATTTTATTAAAACCAAAATTTAATGTTATGGTTTTAACCGTTCACCTACACGAAGTACGGCACTCCTTGCCCTAGCATTGTGCTCAACTTCCTGATCTTTAGGTTTGACACCTTTCACTAACAACTTAAATTCTGGCTTTAAAGTATCGGCTCTTACTGGTAATTTCGCTGGCAATTGATCATGTGCCATGGCTTGTGATTGCATAAAACGTTTTACTATTCGATCTTCTAATGAATGAAAACTTAAAACAACTAAACGGCCTTGATGCTGTAACACTTTGACCGCTTGCACTAAACCAAGTTCTAAATCTTCCAGCTCTTGATTAAGAAAAATTCGAATAGCCTGGAATGTTCTTGTGGCTGGATGTTTACTGCCTTTACCATGACGACGGGGCACAACCGTTTCAATTAATGCTGCCAGCTCACCTGTTGTTGTTAATGGTTTTTCAACCCGTGTCTCGCATATTTTACGGGCAATACGTCTGGACATTTTTTCTTCGCCATACCGATAAATCACATGGGCTAAAGTTTTTTCATCAACATTTGCAAGCCACTGTGCAGCTGTTTCACCAGCACTTGAATTCATCCGCATATCTAATGGGCCGCTGCGCATAAAGCTAAAACCACGTTCGGCATCGTCTAGTTGAGGTGATGAGACCCCTAAGTCCATAAGGATACCTGTCACTTGACCTGCGAGTAGTAATTCTTCAATGTGATGCCCAAGTCTGGCAAAACTGTCATGGATAACGGTTAACCTAGGGTCATTAATAGCCTCAGCCACAGCAATAGCTGCTGGATCTTTATCAAAAACCACGAGCCGGCCTTTTGGCCCTAAGTTTTGTAAAATTAATTGGCTATGCCCGCCTCGGCCAAAGGTACAATCAATGTACACACCTTCTGGGTCGGTTACACACCAATTGACTGTGTCATCTAGCAATACACTGGCGTGCTGCAGTTCATCGGCTTTTAATTCTTCAGCTTTTAGTTCGTCAGCTTTTAATTCTTCAATTGGGGTTTTCACTGGTGTAGCTGATTCTTTGTTACTTTTTTTAACCACTTGTTGTCTCGCTGGTTCTAATACATCTAACACAAATGGCTCACTTTTTACTTCAATGGTGTTTTAAATTTATAAAGACAGCTGGCCTAGCTGCTCAGGCATTCCTTCGTCAGCTTCTTGGTTTAACCAAGCATCTCTTTGTTGCTGCCACTGCTCTTCGCTCCAAATCTCAAACTTCTTACCTTGTCCGATCAAAACCGCTGATCTATCAAGTTGCGCATACTCTCTTAAAGGTGCTGGTAGTAAAAATCTTCCTTGAGAATCCATATCCACATCTGTTGCATGACCAATTAACAAGCGTTGAATTCTACGGGCCGTTGGATTAAAACTAGGCAGTGCCTCGACTTGGGCCTGGATGACTTCCCAGTCTGGGGTAGGATAGAGTAACAAACAGCGTTCCTGAGTATCAATTGTTATTACCAATTGACCATCGCTTTTTTCTCGCATAACTTCACGATAGCGACTTGGCAATGCCAATCTGCCTTTGCTATCAATTGTGAGAGTTGCGACGCCACGGAACATGAAAAACCCCTCTTACTCCACCTTCACATCGAAGGGCCCCACATTCAACCACTTTATTCCACTTTTTACCATATCATTTGACTATAGGGAGAGATGTTTGGAAGTGTCAAGAAATCAAGACAATTGGACAGAGTTTTTAAGCTATATTAGCTACAATAGAGTTTTGTTTGATTTTAAATTGGCTTTATTGGGATAATTTGAACAAAAAAAGAACTGAGTCGGCCTATAAGCCGGGTTCTGTCGAGAACAATCATTCATCTGGGATTTATGTCACCATAAACCTCATGCGACCAACCCGGGCTCGATGCGGGCAGCATCAAAGAGCCCCTATTTAGTCTTGCTCCAGGTGGGGTTTACCCTGCCACATTTGTTGCCAAATGCGCGGTGCGCTCTTACCGCACCATTTCACCCTTACTGAATTATTCGAAAATAAAATAGCGGTATAATTTCTGTGGCACTTTCCGTAGATTCACACCTCCCAGGCATTACCTGGCACCTTGCCCTATGGAGCCCGGACTTTCCTCCACGTCAATCAACACAAATTGCGCCAATAGACGCCGCGATTGCTCAGCCGACTCAGACTGGTGATAGTACAGTGGTAATAGGTTAAGGGCAATAAGATTTGTATAAAATGTTAGCGCAAAGCAAAGCAAAGCAGCAGTATGCCTGCCACACGCCAGAGTGCTAATTGGAGAGTGCTAATTGGAGAGTGCTGATTGGAGAGTGCTGATTGGGGCAGCCAAGGCGATCAACTCAATGCTACCTCTCTTGAGCTAGACCCATCAAGTTTTCACTGAAAAAGAGTGTTATAGAAAAGTACTGAGTTTGCATCCAAATAATTTAAATGCAATAAGTAATTTAGAACATATTAATGGGTATTAATATGTAAAAGTATGATTACCAAGGCAAACTGACGGGCTAATATCAAGCCAATTTGCATGGCGAATTCATTGGTTAGTTTATTCAAGGCGAATGACTATTGAATCACCGGCATATATAACACTAAGAGCCTGCTAGTAATACACCCAATAAGGTACCGCTAAGGGCCAACACAGTGGCTAACATAACTTTATGGATCATTGGTAGCTTGCGATTATATATAGTCTTAAGCGATTGATCCTTGTCCTTAAGCTGTTGGTAAGGTGCATCTGCAGGGCCGGCTGTTACTTCCTCTTCAAATACCGAGTCAGTGAAAAAGCGTTTTTTATCCCATTGAAGCCCTGCATTTGGTTGAGCAAACAAAGTTTCACTTTGGCCATCTGGATTAGCATCTTTAAACTCTTTGCCATATTGATGCTCTGAGACGCCAATTGATTGAGCCCCGGTCGAGTAATTAGCAAAAGCTTCGTTGTAATCAATCTCATCAAATAGTGGTGGCTCTACAGGCTGCCAGGCAAGCCAATTGTGTAATTTGGCCCGAAATTGTTCTAAGCTTTCGTCCTCATGACGTTGTGATAAGCTCGAAACTTTTGGCTGGCAATAACGCGCATCATTTAAACCAGCCTTGGGCTGAGCCATATCAAGCTTTGAGGAGGCACCAAAGGTGCTCAAGCGCGACGCAGAGTCACTTTCAAAGGGCTCCCTAACTAAGGTTGATTGCCCGGTAATTTGATAAGAAACTTTGCCAAAGGCTAATTCGTCACCAACATATAGCTGACCATCCATAACCGGTTGGCCATTTATTTTTAAGGCGTGTTGCTCGCTAGTTACCCAGAGTTCGTCGTCTGTTATTTCAAAAATTACACCATTATAATGCAACTCTTCATGAATCTCTTTGGTCATTTGGTAAGGTAAATGCAGTGCATAACTTGCATTAATTTCATCTGCCAACATGTGCAGCCTACCGAGCTGGGTTTTTATAACCGCCTCAGCATCCACTAACCGAACTGGGTCTTTGACAAAAGTTGTTAAAAAACGATGGCGAGACACACTTGCTGGCAGCGACGATTCCTCTAAGTAACTTAACTGGATAGTGTGAGCTTCTTCGTCTGATACGATTCTCAAGCGAGCCTCCTTGCCAATATCTATCGAGTATTCAAGTAAAGTGTCATTTACAAGAATAGGGTGCTTCGAGCCCAGACGAGTAATTGTCGCCTTGCCATCCTGGCGTGTTACGCGAAGCTTTAACTGCGAATCCATAGTATCTATTTTGAAATCAACATCAAGAGCCCCGCCAAAGGTTACCGACTCTTCTTGTACCCAAAATAGATCATGAGATGATTCAATTAATAACCATGCTGTTGCACTCATATTCACCTGCTCGATCATCGAAAATACTACTCAAATAACTACTCATAAGTCGGTTGATTGCTGCTTAAACAATCAACCGACTTAATATAAGTATATGCACGATTCCCAAGAGATGAGATGTTAAGCTATTTCAGCTAACCAATTTTTAATAGTGGAATAAAAAATCTCTGGTGAAGTGAGATTAAGTAAATGCCCTCCCTTATTAACTTCAACAATAGTTAAACCTTGGATAGAGTCAGTTTTCCAGGCTTTTCGCATCGCTGCTAATTGAGCAACAGCAGCTTTATCTTGAGTGCCGACTAATAAACATACAGGTATTCCCTGTTGAGTAATATTTTGCAGACTATTGGCAACTTCGCTGGCTGTGGGTAATTGAGACAAGGTTTCCAGTAATAAATAGGCTAAAGCATAATCGGGATGCACCAAAAAGCCCTGTTTGACTAAATTGGCCTCCTGCAGACTCATCCCGCTATTATCACCCCAAACAAATGCCTCGCCCGCAACCTCAAGGCCCTCTTCTAAAATTTTATGCGCAAAGTCCACTGCATAATGGGCAATGCTATGCTCGCTCTCAATCATTGGCATTGAAGATAGAATAAGCCCAGAAAATTGATGCGGGACTGTTTGGCAGGCTTTTAAGCTCAACATAGCCCCCAAAGACAAGCCAGCAGCTACAGGCTGCATAAGATCTTGATCAATAAATGGATTACAAGAGGCAAGCTCTACAATGTCTTGCGCCAGGCGCTGATAAGTGTATAAATTGCGTTCATGCGGCCCGTCACTGCGGCTATGGCCTCGAATATCATAGATTGTATGGGTGTGCTCACTTAAAGATTTTAAGCAACCACGCCAATTACGGGCACTGCCTGTAAAGCCATGACTCCAAATACAATGTTGCGCCGAACTTGACAACCTAGCTGTATTTTGATCGATGGTGGTTTGTTGAGTTAGGCTTGTATCAAATGGGCGCTGATGCTCTACATACAGCTCAACATCATCAAGGGTTTTATGATGACTTTTTATTAATTCAAGTTTCATTTTATCCAACCTTATTTCTATTTGATTATAAAAACTTCTCGAGCTCGACACATTAGCGGCGGTGAGAGCTTACAGCTAGATTGCGTGGTAATAGACTGAGCAACTTAAGCCCAAGTACTCAAAAACTGAGTCATCCTGGTGATTTTTACAATTAAAACGTGAACAAGTTCTCATTTTCTGAGCCAACCAATTGACTCAACCACATGATATTAAGACTATTACCTCCTCACTCATAAAAACTTAACGCTAGGCTATTTGGCATGCAAAATTATCGAACGCCATTAATATACACTTATACAAGACTTAAAGGGGCTATTATTCTAGAGTTTATAATTGCTGGGACTTTAGTATTAAGCTTTATATTAGGAGTCATTCAGTTAATACTGATTTACACCGCCTATTTAGAATTAGAACAAGCAACTTTTGAAGCCGCGAGAACAGGCAGCGTGACCAATGCTCAAAAACCCGCCATGCTCAATAGTTTTGCGCGAAATATTATTGAGTTATATGCATCTGGTAGTAACCCAACCGATATCGCCAATGCTTTAGTAGAGGCTCAAGCAGCAGTACGCTTACCACTACTAGCGCAAACTGCAGGCATCACACATAGCGCTGGGGTAAAACTTGACATTCTAAACCCCACTCGTGAGGCTTTTGCTGACTGGGGAGCACTCAATACTGCTAATAAAAGACAAATAGAGAATACTTGGCAAAATCTAAATTCAGGTGAAATTGGTGCAACCTCTCAAGTATCACTTGAAGACGCTAATATTCTTAAAATTCAAATCACCTACGGGTATCCGCTGCAAGTGCCCTTGATTAATCGATTTATAGCTAACACAATGATGTGGCTAAGCCCTGAAAATATACTCTACTATACCAACTTGCGACTCCCTTTAGTAACAACAGCCACAATTCATATGCAGTCGCACCCAATTGAAGACGGTAATGTCTCGCTTGATTGGTTTGAAAATAATTAAAAAACAACTCACTGATGGTGATACAATATCCCTCAAAACTTAACTGCAAGTCCAAAGGATATCGCTGATAGTGAAACAAAACATCGTGAACAATCAATCGCCCCCTAAAATAGTTATTGTAGGAGGTGGTGCAGGTGGTTTAGAGCTTGCCACTAAACTTGGTGCAACTCTTGGCGAACAAGGCAAAGCTAGTATTCTGCTGGTTGATCGCTCGCCAACTCATATCTGGAAGCCCTTGCTGCATGAGGTGGCCGCAGGCACATTAAATGCGTTTCACGATGAAGAAAATTATTTCTGCCATGCGGCGCGAAATCACTATACCTTCCAGCTTGGTGCTTTGAGCAAACTCAATCGCAGTGAAAAAACCATTACTATCGCACCGGTGTATTCCAAAGAAAACGAAATTATCGTCGATGAGCGAACTATTACGTATGATCGCTTAGTTATTGCTGTGGGCAGCACGAGTAATGATTTTGGCACTGCCGGTGCTAGTGAACATTGCATTTACCTTGATTCGCGAGACAAAGCCGATGTGTTCCACCGAAAATTTTTAAACTTCTATATTGCAGCTCACTCAAGCTCTCAACCGAGCGCTCAATCTCAGCAACCATCAACACAAACTGATGTCGAACAAACTGATGTCGAACAAACTGATGTCAAACAGGCGCAACAAATATCTATTTCAATTATTGGTGGCGGCGCAACCGGTGTCGAGCTTGCAGCAGAATTACACTTTGCTGCTCAGCAATATGTACGCTTAGGGCTCAAAGAGCTCGATGCAAAAAATGTAAGTATCTCTTTAATTGAGGCTGGGCCACGTATTTTACCAATTTTGCCAGAAAAAATTGCTCGCCGGGCTAGTGAAGAGCTTGCCAAACTTGGCGTAAAAGTTTACGTAGGCGACAAGGTTGTCAGTATTAATAAAACATCAATCGAAACAGCAAGCGGCAAAACAATACCCGCCCAATTAAAAGTTTGGTGCGCTGGTATTAAAGCCCCAGAGTTTTTAAAACAACTCGACGGGCTTGAAACTAACAGAATTAACCAGTTAGTCGTAAATCAAACATTACAAACCAGCCTTGATGACACTATTTTTAGCATGGGAGATTGCGCGCAATGCGCTCGCGGTGAAGGTTATGTACCACCTAGAGCACAAGCTGCACACCAACAAGCTCAATTACTAGCAAAAAACCTCGTGCGATCACTGCACAATAAACCACTTAAAACTTTTCAGTATAAAGACCACGGGTCTTTAGTCTCTTTGAGCCGCGAAGATTCTGTTGGCGTCTTAATGGGTCGATTAATGGGTAATGTGAACATTCATGGGCTGCTAGCAAAATGGATATATTTGTCGCTCTATCGTAGCCATCAACTGGCAATTCATGGCTGGTATAAAACTTTGATCTTAATTATAAGCGACGCCCTTGGTCGATCCACAGGCCAAAGAACTAAACTGCATTAACTCATTGCCTTAGCTTTAGATCTTCAGAAAACTTAAGCCTTAAGCCTTAAGCCACACAAATTATAAATGGAGTTTTACAGTGCTGAGCTATCGTCATTCCTTTCATGCAGGTAATCATGCAGATGTTTTAAAGCACATTATTTTTATGGATATTTTACAGTATTATCTCAAAAAAGAGGCAGGCTTTGTCGTTATTGATACTCATAGCGGCGCTGGTTTATATGATTTAACCTCAAATCATGCAGCCCAATTACAAGAGCATGTATTAGGAGTTGAAAAACTTATGTCAGTTAATTGGCCAGAAATTGCCGATTATAAATCAATAATTGAACATTTTAATTCAAACCTCAAAGACAACCCAAGTAGTTTAAAAACTTACCCAGGTTCCTCGATGATTACTGCCAAATTATTGAGATCTCAAGATACTGCTTGGTGCTTCGAATTACACCCCACGGATTTCAAAATATTACAAGATAATTATGGTGGAATCCAACCAAACTGTCGGCTTAAAACAAAATGCGCCGATGGCTTAGAAGGGTTAATTTCCTTAGTGCCGCCCCCTAGCCGCCGTGGAGTGGTATTAATTGATCCTTCTTACGAAATTAAAAGCGATTATAGATTAGTTGTTGAAACTCTAAACAAAGCCTATCAAAGATTTGCAACTGGCACTTACGCGCTTTGGTATCCAGTCATTGATCGCCGTACAATAGACACCATGGAACGCCAACTCAAGAAAACTGGCATTAAGAATATTCAACAATTTGAGCTTGGCGTGAAAAGGGGCGATAGATCATCTGGCATGAATGCCTCGGGTTTATTTGTGATTAACCCACCTTGGACTTTAAAACAATCAATGGAGCAATTACTACCTAAACTCAGCAAATTACTTCGACAAGACGATCAATACTTCTCTAAAGTAAAAATTTTAGTCGAGGAGTAAGATTAAAATTCACGCTGAGATCTCGCCTTTATAAGCTAGTCTAAAAGCTATTTAAAGCTTGGCACTCACTTTTCTTAATTATTATTCCACATACTGTTTGTTCCACTTATGGAGATATTGTCATGGCCTGTTTATTTTCATCTCAATTCGAATCACTTGAAGAACTACTCGAATCTAGAGCACCTGGGCAAGCTGAATTTCATCAAGCCGTGCTTGAAATTGCCGATGATATATGCCCGCTTATGACAGAAAATCAAGCCTACCAAGATGCTAATTTGTTCGAGCGAATTATTGAGCCTGAACGAGTCATTATGTTCAAGATTGCCTGGCAAAATGATCAAGGTAAGATTGAAGTTAACCGAGGCTATCGTGTTCAATTTAATGGCGCTATTGGCCCTTACAAAGGTGGGCTGCGCTTTCACCCTTCAGTTAATTTATCCATACTTAAGTTTCTAGGCTTTGAGCAAACCCTTAAAAACTCGCTAACTGGCCAGTCCATGGGCGGCGCTAAAGGTGGCTCTGATTTTAATCCCAAAGGCCGATCTGATGCTGAAATCATGCGCTTTTGTAATGCGTTTATGCAAGAATTACAACATTATATTCATCCAGACATAGATGTCCCAGCCGGTGATATCAATGTAGGTAGTCGTGAGATTGGCTATTTATTTGGCGCTTACCGCAGGTTTACCCATCAATTTGCTGGTGTACTATCAGGCAAAAGCCTGTCATTTGGTGGTAGCCAACTCCGCACTGAAGCTACAGGTTATGGTGTAGTCTATTTTTTACAGGAAATGCTCAAAGCTAACAATGACTCGCTCGATGGCAAAACTATACTTATCTCAGGTGCAGGTAATGTTGCTACCTACACAGCTGAAAAAGCCATTGAGTTAGGTGCAAAAGTACTGAGTCTGTCAGATAGTAAAGGCACTATTTATGATGAGGCTGGCTTTACTAGTGAAAAAATTCAGTGGGTACGTCAGTACAAACGAGAACATGACAGTTCTTTAAAAGCTTATGCAGACAAATTTAATGCTCAATGGACTAGTCAAGCAACCCCATGGTCAATCAATGCGGATATTGCTATACCTTGCGCGACACAAAATGAGATGAATGCAGCTGATGCCAAACATCTAGTAGACAATAATATCCAATATATTGTTGAGGGCGCCAATATGCCCTTAACTGCTCAGGCTAAGCAGGTTATTCAAAAAGCTCAAATTCCTTATGCACCGGGTAAAGCGGCCAACGCTGGTGGGGTTGCTGTATCAGGCATGGAAATGTCACAAAACCGTTCGAAAATAAGCTATTCACGGGAAAAAGTCGAACTCGCCCTGAAAAAAGTTATGCAAGAAATTCATACTAAATGCCAGGAAGAAGGCCAAACAGAAGCTGGGGTTAATTACAGTCGCGGCGCGAATCGTGCTGGGTTTCGTAAAGTTGCCGATGCAATGATGGCGCAGGGTGTGGGTTAAGCCTTAGACAATAGTGACCTTACGGCTAGGTTGCTTGACTGTTCTCATCTGGCGCCAAAATGTATCATCCATGATCAACTTTGGCTTAATCCACATCCATGTGGATCCAGATTCATAAAGTCAAGCAACCTAGCCGTAAGCTCTCAGAAAACATGATCAATAAATGACCTAAAGTTATATATTTAAAATACCTTCACATAATCAATATGATAGTTACTTTAGGATTCTGTTTGACTTAAGTTATTAACTATAAGAGGTATTTATGGCTCCTTCATCAATCGCATCACTTGCATCACCAGCACACTCACCGAGTCACACTGTTGTGAATATGCCAGTTGATACTGGCCACGCAGAATTTACTGCAGCTGAAACGCCAAGCCAAAGCCGAGCTGCACCAGTTGCTGAACAAATGACTGATACACCGTCAACTGATAACAAATTTATTAGCGGTTTAAAATCTTTGACTAAACCATCAACTAATATTGTTATCCCTGCCTCTGCTGCACTGTTAAGCGCAATTTTAGGCGGCATTGCTGATAAAAATACTGGCGCTGCAATTGGCGGTATTTTAGGCCTTGAGGCTGGCACTATTGCTAAGTCGGCAATGAATCAGTTTGATACCGATAGTGCTGCACCAGCAGATGGAGCAGCCGAGAAAACATTTCTTAAACGCCAGTTGCACAATATATCCCAACCATCAACTGACTTAGCGGCTTCAGTGGCTATTGCATTTATAGGCTCGGCTCTTGGCGCAATTGCAGACAACACTAATGGCGCGGCTATTGGTGGTACTGTTGGTCTATTAGTTGGTGCTGCTGGTAAAATGGCGGTCAACCACTTTGGCAAAGATAATTAATTGTTAAACCTCTGTAAGCACTAGTGCCTACTGCGCAGCACAATATATTGTGCTGCGCAGCTATATATATTGTGCTGCGCAGTAGGCACTAGCCCATGCCCATTGAAAATTATAACCACCTAGCCAGCCAGTTACATCTAAGACTTCGCCTATAAAAAATAATCCTGGTACCTTTTTTGACTCAAATGTTTTGGAGGATACCTCATCGGTACTCACGCCGCCAAGAGTCACCTCCGCTGTTTTAAACCCCTCTGTACCCGCTGGACAAAACGACCAACAGTGAAATAACTGATGAATACTATCAATTTGGCTTGGTGTTAATTGATAAACCGGTAGACTTGCCAGTTGATGCACTTGCTGGCTGGATGCAAGCCAGCTGGTCACAAATCGTTTCGGGATTAATCGTGATAAAAAAGTTTTTAATTCTATTTTATCTTTTTGTTGCACAGCATTTTGTAGGAGTTTTTCAATAGAATCTGCCGGCAAAAAGTCTATTACAATATTCTGGTTTGGCCGCCAATAATTAGTTATTTGTAAAATAGCAGGCCCGCTCAAACCTTTATGCGTAAACAAAAGTGCATCAGTGAAACTCTTTTGTTGTTTTACAGCAGCTGTAGGGTGGGGAGTTGAAACTCGTATATTCAAACTGACTCCAGCTAAGGATTGCGCTAGTGCTAACCAGTCATTTTTTAAAGTGTAAGGCACCAATGATGCATATTTAGGCACAATTTTTAATTTAAATTCTTGTGCTAGATCATAACCAAAACCTGTAGCCCCCATGGTTGGTATAGACAAACCGCCCGTGGCGATAACTAAAGATTGGGCGGCATAAATGCCTGCTGTAGTCTCAAGCTTGTAACGAGGTATCTGAGCCTCTTCTCTAGTGTCAGATTGTGTATTGTGCTCAAAAACATGCAACTTTTCAATTGCAGTTTCTGATAACATTTTAACCTGCCCGTAACTGCATTCTGTCATTAAAATATTTACAATGTCTTTCGCTTTGTGATCACAAAATAACTGGCCTTGGCCTTTGTCATGATACTCAAGCCCATGACGCTCGACCAATTCTATAAAGTCTGCAGAGCTAAATCTTTTAAGCGCAGATATGCAAAAATGATCATTTTGTGACGTAAAATGTTTAGGCTGTACGTTGAGATTAGTAAAATTACACCGCCCACCGCCAGACATTAGAATTTTTTTGCCAAACTTATTAGCGTGGTCAATGAGCAGGACTTTTTTCCCCAATTGTCCTGCCACTGCAGCGCACATTAAGCCAGCAGCCCCACCGCCAATTATAACTGCATCATATTCAATTGCATGACTTAAATTGTTAGCTAAAGTGTTTAGTTCCGCTTTGTTGGAGCCCACCTTATGTATCTGCACATGAACTTTTTTTGACTTTTGAGTCAGGGGTGTTTTTAACTTCATTATAGGCTCTTAGAGTTTTCGCAAGTTATTATACTATCAAACTATTACTAAAGAACTATTGAACTATTAGTCAGTAGAGGGTAAAAATAGAGTAAGACTTCATAAAACTGTCACATTATATGATAGCGCAATGAAATCACGTTGATTGTTTTATGCAGCCCAGGATTAAATGATTGCAATAGTTATTTTAGATTGTGTCATAAAAGATCTATCCTTTGGGCAAAATAACATAGTGATAATATGTATGCGAGTCATGTAGATCTACAGAAAAGCAATGTGGCAAGGTATATAGGTCAAAGGAGTCGATCATGAGCCAATGGTTAAATTTTTTAGGTAAATCCAAAGGGGTAAGCGCTGATCAAACAGCGCAACTTACGCAAAATAAGTTAACTCCTGCGAAACCTCCAACAAATGCTGTTATAGCTGGTGATAAAAGCCAACGTATTTGCCCAATTAAAGCTTCTGAGTTTAATAACCGTACGTTGCTAGAAAACGGCTTGGTATTTGGTACACGCCAAATGCGCAGACCCACACTTGGCAACAGCCATTCTTTACTTGAGTCGGCTAAATTTCAAAGCGCTTCAAGTGGCAATGCTCAAGGTAAAGACCACCCAAGAAAAACCCTTTCTATTGAAAAAATCACCCGTCAAGTTCAACATGATATGGTGGCCCACCTTGTCAACATATTAAAACATGCTGCCAATAAAGGCCATAAGACTGTAGAAATTGAGCTTAGCCATGTATTAGATACTTTTCGCGAATATCGAACCAAAGGCAGCTTTTCTGAACCACGTAAGCTACGAGATCTGTCTATTTGGCTTAGTAAAATTAATTCGCAGCTGCCTAAAAGCTCACCTAATAGCGGCTGCCTTGTAGCGCAAAATTTAGTTATGGCACTGCGTGAAGTTGGCTATAAAGATGCTAAGTATATCCATAAACCAAAAAGCCATTCTATGGTTTTAGAAACCGCTAATGGCCCCATTAGTCAGAATTATAAAACTACCTCTGAATATATTTGCGTTACAGTTGCACAACAAAACCCCGCCGAACTCAGTACTATTAATTCTAAAACCAAAGATGCCATTGTTAATAAAACCCCTTCATGGGTGAGACCTTTTTCTCGTAAATAATTTTGGATAATTAACCAAATTGAGTTAATTGTGCGCAAGTTTTTTTGTCTAATTATTTCAAAAACTTTTATTTGAGTGATATAGTTTTCTTTTATTATTTTGCAATAAAAGGAGAAGTCTATGCGCTGCCATGAAGTGGATTATGAAATTATAGGGAATGATTTACAACTAGTTGAAATTGAACTTGACCCTAACGAGACAGTAATAGCTGAAGCTGGTGCTATGAATTATATGAGCGCCGCCATTGAATTTGAAACTAAAATGGGCGACGGTTCACAACCTCAACAAGGTTTTTTCTCGAAAGTGTTTTCTGCTGGTAAACGCATGTTTACCGGTGAATCTGCATTTATGACTCACTTTACCAACCACGGCCAGGGCAAACAACGGGTAGCTTTTGCAGCGCCCTACCCAGGCTGTGTGCTCGCTTTAAATATGGCTGAATATGGCGAGAAAATTCTCTGCCAAAAAGATGCTTTTTTATGTGCTGCGTTGGGTACCCAGGTAGATATTGAATTAAATCGCAAACTTGGCTCAGGTTTTTTTGGTGGTGAAGGCTTTATCTTGCAAAGACTTCAAGGTGATGGCATGGCGTTTATGCATGCAGGCGGCACTGTGGTAAAAAAACAATTAAATAACGAAACGATTAAAGTAGATACCGGCTGCTTAGTTGCCTTTACCAATGGTGTGGATTACGACATTCAAATGGTTTCTGGACTTAAAAGTATGGTCTTTGGCGGTGAAGGCATGTTTTTAACTACTTTAAGTGGTACGGGCACAGTTTGGCTGCAAAGTTTACCCTTCTCTCGTTTAGCGGACAGAATTCTAGCCAATGCCCCCTCCCAAGGTGGCAGCCAGCAGGGAGAGGGTTCAGTACTCGGTGGGCTTGGCAAGTTTCTTGATGGCCGATAATTCATAGCGCTTAGCGCGAGGTTGCTTGACTTTTCTCATCTGACGCCAAAATGTATCATCCATGATCAACTTTGGCTTAATCCACATCCATGTGGATCCAGATTCAAAAAGTCAAGCAACCTCGCTCTAAGATCACCTAATACTTACTAAGAATGAATTTTAAAAAATTTAGTCTATATCAGCACCTACATTGCGAATTTCCTGGTTGCGAGGCCACAAAATCGTAAACTTCGCACCACCTAAAGATCCAAAATACACGGCGGCCACTCCGCCGTGCCAATAGGCAATACTTTTCACAATTGATAAACCTAACCCATAGCCTCCCGAGCTTCGATTACGACTTGAGTCTAAGCGCGCAAAGGGCGTAAATACATTTTGCCATTGATCTTGTGGTATTCCAGGCCCATCATCTTCTACGTCTACTCGAAACATGCCACCTTCACAACTACAGCTAACCCGTACTTGTGAAGCTGCATATTTAACTGCGTTGTTGACTAGGTTTTGTATTGCTCGATGAATATACCGTCGCTCGCATTCCACTAAATGTTGGTCATTGATCATTGGGGCTTCTATAACATCAATAATAATTGAATGTCCTTGCGCCAAGCTTTGTTGTTTAATTTCATTAGCGATAGCATTGACGTCAATTGCCTCTAAATTAAGTGCCGGACGCCCCTCTTCTAAGGTGGCATAAGTTAAGATTTCATCAATTAATTTTTCCAGCTCGACAATATCTTCATCAAGTTTTTCCACTTGGCTATCAACTGACGGATTGTCTACAAAATCTTGAATAATTTGCAAACCAAATCGAATCCGTGCAACCGGTGTCCGCAGCTCGTGAGACACAGCATTGGTCATTTCTCTTTGTGATTTAATGAGCCTTTGTATGTGTTCAGCCATCTCGTTAATTGTGCTTGCCAACTCGCCAATAGCATCATTAGTATCAATATACACTCGGGCGCTTAGGTCGCCTTTACGTATTCGATCAATAGCCGATTCCATTTGCTTCATGCCATTTTCAAGTGGTCGCACTAAAAAGTAACCAATACAGCCTAAGCACAGCAAACCTATAGTGCCAATAATGCTTAATAATAAGGGTGGGTACCAATCGAACAGTGCTATTGGACCAAACACTAAGGCTTGATTATCTGCAATTTTTTGCACAACCGTAATGGTTGTAGCGCGATCTTTTTGCGAAAAATCAAGGCTATTGGTAACAACTAATTCATTGTTGTCGAGTCGCTTTTGATTGAGCTCACCGATAGATTTTTGATAGGTTATAAATGCAGCATCTGTTAGACTTTGCACATTAAATTGGGCTGTGTTTTTAACTTGTTGCTCTTGGACATACTCGAATAAAATACTGGCCATTGCTGGAATAAAATCTTCGGCGTTCGCTCCCAAGGTAATTTTAATATAAAGATTATCTTGCGGCATATGCATATATGCTGCAATGTGTTGCACATTAGATTCATAAGCGACATATTGACCCGAGTTGTTAAGCTCATCTATAGCTCGCGGCGGGAGGGATAATTGCTCACGTGACAAAAGAGTTAACCGCCCATCTAAACGCCGGTTCAGCTCACCGATCCAAGTATAACGCTGAGCCATAGTAAGGTTGTTAGCCTTTACTCGAATAATATCCATCAAAGATGCAAAATGCGTTTCTCGATAGGTTTGGTAGCGTTGGCCGTTTACATGTTCCAAAGTCACAAAAGCTAAACTTGCCACCACCAACACAGAGATCAACATGCCCCAATAGATACGCACAAACAACGAGTTCATTGATATTCCTTGTGCTATGACCTGCTTAAGTGAACTTCATCGAACCAATGTAATGATTAGTATTCAAGTGCATCTTTCACGAATAAATATCCCTTACTACGAACCGTTTTGATCCGCTTAGGATTCATAGGATCATCACCTACTTTTGGCCTTATACGCGATACCCGAACATCAATCGATCGATCTTGGCCGTCGTATTCAATACCACGAAGCTTCTCAAAAATTTCTTCTCGTGTAAGTATACGGCCAGCGTTGGAAGACAATAACCATAATAAATCATATTCAGCACTGGTTAAATCTACTGATTCACCAGATAGAAGAACTTCTCGTGCGCCATTATCAATGATTAATGGCCCAAAAGTGAGTCGATCTTGTTGCACAGGCTCATCACCTAGTAGGTCCACTTGTGATTCTTTGTTCAACTCATATCGACGCAACAAAGCTCGAATACGTGCCAGCAAAACTCTTGGTCTAACGGGTTTAGCCACATAATCATCGGCGCCCATTTCCAAGCCTAATACTTGGTCCACATCGTCGGTTCGCGCTGTAAGCATTAAGATAGGATTATGATAGCTTTCTCGCACTGCTCGACACACTTCAATACCATCGGCACTTGGTAGCATGAGATCAAGCACCACTAGATCAGGTTGCTGTTGAATAATGCTTTTGATCGCTTCTTTACCATCTCCAACAACACCTACGTGTATACCATTACTCTCAAGATAATCTCGACTTAATGCGGCTAGACGCTCATCATCTTCCACTAGTAAAATTCGTGGAATTTGAGTCCCTTCCGGAGCATCAAGCGTTGGCGAAAATTGAGTCATTGGTACACCTCGTACAACATAATCGTGATCTTTACTGTTTACGCGAATCTTTGACGCACAAGTTTTTTAAACCGTGAGTGTAAAATGGCACCGAGCCACTAAACTGATTCATACTCTTTTGATACTAGACTGAAAAAAATCAATTTGCCATTATATTGAGTTTTTTTAGTAACAATTTGTTGTAAACACTTGATACTGGAAAAATTTTGCGAGGCTTCGGCTAAATTAGGTAGTCGATTGTTTCGGTTGAATTTATTGCAATCCACCCACAAGTTATACGTAAGATATCCACAGCTTATGCACTTTATCCACAAGTTATTAAACCACTTATACACTTGCCAGAATGTCTAAACCACACTATCTTGTTGTTTAAACCTAATTTAAACCCCACATATGGTGTTTAACATCATATAGATACCATACCATGCCGTTGATTATCGAAGGAGCGCTCTCTATGTCCACAGCAACTACATCTTCAGCTAAACGAGAAGACGTTAACGCAGGCAACACTGCCACACCCGAAAAACCACCCTTGGCGCCTGGCAGCTTGCGCGTCATTAAACGTAACGGCTTTGTGGTCGCTTTCGATCACAGCAAGATTACTGTGGCCATTAAAAAAGCTTTTTTAGCTGTTGAAGGCGATGCCAGCCAAAAGTCCAGCAGTATTCAAGATACAGTGGCAAAGCTTGCCGATACGATTGTCAAAACCTTCAATCGCCGTTTACCATCTGGTGGTACTTTGCATATCGAAGAGATTCAAGATCAAGTTGAACTCGCACTTATGCGTCATGGTGAGCATAAAATTGCTCGCTCTTATGTGCTTTATCGAGAGCAAAGAGCACAACAACGGGCCGCCCTAACTGCAGCAGCTCGTAGCGAAGACGCACCCAGCTATACGGTCACAACCCAGGACGGCAGCACGAGCCCATTAAATATTGAACGTTTATCCACAGTAATTGCTGAAGCCTGCCAAGATTTGGCAGATGTAGACCCAGTGTTTATTTTGCAGCAAACGCTTAAATCCCTTTATGACGGTGTGCATGAAAATGATGTAGCCACTTCACTGATCATGACAGCTCGCACTTTAGTAGAAAAAGAACCTGTGCACAGCTATGTAGCTGCTCGTTTACTCTTAGATAAAATGCGCACCGAAACTTTGCGTTGCTTAGACATTACTCATGCCGCAACCCAAAAAGATATGCACAAACTCTATTTACCTACATTTAAAGCCTATGTTCAAAAAGCCATTGATATTAAACGGATTACTCCAGAGCTTGGTGACTATGACTTAGACCGATTAGGCAAGGCATTAAAACCATCGCGGGATTTACAGTTTAATTACCTTGGCTTGCAAACGCTGTACGACCGGTATTTTATTCATTGCGAAAACACTCGTATCGAGCTGCCACAAGTTTTCTTTATGCGTGTCGCCATGGGGCTTGCTTTAAACGAAGCTGATAAAAACCAACGCGCCATTGAGTTTTACGAATTATTATCAAGTTTTGATTACATGAGCTCAACGCCTACTCTGTTTAATTCAGGTACTTTGCGCTCACAACTTTCTTCTTGTTACCTCACCACTGTGCCCGATGATCTGGTGGGCATTTATAGCGCTATTAAAGATAATGCCATGCTCTCCAAATGGGCTGGCGGTCTTGGCAACGACTGGACTCCAGTTCGAGCCCTTGGTGCTCATATTCAGGGCACTAATGGCCAGTCCCAAGGGATTGTACCCTTCTTAAAAGTAGTGAACGACACGGCTGTAGCAGTCAACCAAGGCGGTAAACGTAAGGGAGCTGTTTGTGCTTATCTTGAAAGTTGGCACTTAGATATTGAAGAGTTTCTTGAACTGCGTAAAAATACAGGTGATGACCGTCGTCGTACTCATGATATGAACACGGCTAACTGGATTCCCGATTTATTTATGAAGCGAGTTTTCAACGATGAATCCTGGACTTTATTTTCACCAGATATCACTCCAGACTTGCATGATCTTTATGGCGCAGCTTTCGAAGCCCGTTATACAGAATATGAAGCCCAAGCCCAAGATGGCAAACTAAAACCACACAAAACAGTTAAAGCTAAGGATTTGTGGCGCAAGATGCTGTCTATGTTGTTTGAAACAGGTCATCCGTGGTTAACATTTAAAGATCCTTGTAACCTGCGCTCACCACAGCAACATACAGGGGTTGTGCATTCATCCAACCTTTGTACTGAAATTACTTTAAATACATCAGAAGAAGAAATTGCCGTTTGTAATCTTGGGTCAGTCAATTTAGCGCAGCACTTACGTACCAATGAGCATGGCTTAGTGATTTTAGACGAAGCCAAGCTGGCTAAAACTGTAAAAACTGCCATTCGTATGCTCGATAACGTTATAGATATTAACTATTACGCCGTACCACAAGCTAAAACTTCAAATATGCAGCACCGACCAATTGGTCTTGGCTTAATGGGTTTTCAAGACAGTCTTTATCAATTAGGTTTGCCTTATAGCTCAAAGCAAGCAATTACGTTTGCCGACGAATCTATGGAAGCTATTAGTTATTTTGCAATTCAAGCCTCTATGGAATTGGCTAAAGAGCGCGGCGCTTATGATACCTATCAAGGTTCGCTATGGAGTAAAGGTGTATTACCAATTGATTCAATTCAACATCTTATTGATGCTCGTGGTGAAGAATATATTGAAATGGATCAATCACAAACCAAAGATTGGCAGAGCCTGCGCCAAGCAGTAGTCACTCATGGTATTAGAAACTCAAACGTTATGGCAATTGCACCAACTGCCACAATTGCTAACATTATTGGGGTTTCACAGTCTATTGAGCCTACTTATCAGAACCTTTATGTGAAATCGAACCTTTCTGGTGAGTTTACTGTTATTAACCCTTACTTAGTCACTGAATTAAAGCGTCTTGGTATGTGGGATCAAGTCATGGTGAACGATCTTAAATATTTTGATGGTAGCTTGGCACAAATTGATCGTATTCCAGCTGAGCTCAAAGAACTTTTTGCAACAGCATTTGAAGTTGAGCCACGTTGGTTAGTGGATGCCGCTAGTCGCCGCCAAAAATGGATCGACCAGGCGCAATCATTAAACTTATATATCCGTGAACCAAACGGTAAAAAGCTCGATATTACTTACCGCATGGCCTGGTATCGTGGCTTAAAAACAACCTATTATCTGCGAGCCATGGGCGCCAGTAGCACGGAGAAATCCACATTGCACACCGGTCAACACAACGCCGTAAAAGAGCAGCCAACACAGCCACAAATGTGTTCGATTGATGATCCAGACTGCGAAGCTTGTCAATAAAATCAAGCTTTTTATTACAATCAAGAGCCATAAGTCGCTATCAATGCGGCTTATGCACAATGCAAAGCACAAGGAGCTAAGTATGTTAAGTTGGGATGAATACGAAGACGTAATAGACGCACCAGAAACAACTCAAGAGCCAAAGCTCGAGCAAGCGCCTAAGCCCGAACAAGCGCCTAAGCCTGCCGCTGAAGCAGCTGCGGCTGTGGCTGAACCGAGCGCTAAAGAACCCCTTGAAACAAAGCCTGAAGATATTAAAAAGGCAGCCGAGGAGCATCTTAAAACTCTTGATATTGCCGCCGGTTTAAGAGAACTTGAAATGGGCGCGCAACGAGTGGATGTAGACGATAAAGCAATGATTAATTGCCGCGCCGACTTAAATCAACTGGTGCCGTTTAAGTATGAATGGGCATGGCAAAAATATCTTGATGGCTGTGCCAATCATTGGATGCCACAAGAAGTTAATATGTCGGCCGATATTAGCTTATGGAAATCTGCAGAAGGTTTATCCCGTGAAGAGCGCTTAGTTATTATGCGCAGTCTGGGCTTTTTCTCCACCGCCGACTCCTTGGTTGCCAATAATCTAGTGCTGGGTATTTATCGACATATTACTAACCCTGAATGCCGCCAGTATTTATTACGCCAAAGTTTTGAAGAAGCCATTCACACTCATGCCTATCAATACTGTGTTGAATCTTTAGGTATGGATGAAGGCGAAGTCTTTAATATGTACCGTGAGGTGCCGTCAGTTGCTAAAAAAGCCGCTTGGGCTTTGCAATATACACAAGACTTAGGTAACCCAGAATTTACCACTGGCACTCCAGAAACCGATCGACAATTACTGCGTAATTTAATTGCCTTTTATTGTGTTATGGAAGGCTTATTTTTCTATTGTGGTTTTACCCAAATATTATCTATGGGTCGACGTAATAAAATGACTGGCGTTGCCGAGCAATTTCAATATATTTTACGTGATGAATCCATGCACGTAAATTTTGGTATTGACATGATTAACCAAATTAAAATTGAAAACCCACATCTTTGGACTGCAGAATTTCAAACTGAAATTACCCGCATGATTATCGAAGGCACAACCCTAGAAATAGAGTACGCCCACGACACCATGCCGCGGGGCATTCTTGGCATGAACGCTGCCAGTATGGAGGAATACTTACAATTTATTTGTAACCGCCGTTTACTGCAAATTGGTTTAGCTGAACAATATCCAGGCGCTGAAAACCCATTCCCATGGATGTCTGAAGTCATGGATTTACGTAAAGAGAAAAACTTTTTTGAAACCCGCGTAACTGAATATCAAGTTGGCGGCGCCTTGAAATGGGATTAATCAAGCACAAATAAAAAAGCCCTTGAGTTAACCGGCTCAAGGGCTTTTTTGTGTCTCAAAGAGCGTAGAGAGCCACTGCCTAAAAATAGAGCTAGTTTATTTTTTAAAAAAATATATATAACTAAAGGTCTATTTATACACCTCTAAGCGGTGAAAACTTTTACTTATTCAATAGACTTATGTAACTATCAGGTGGCGACTAATAACCCTATTAGCTTGCTATATTTTTTAGGAGTTTAACCATGCTATCAACTTCCGCATCGCCATCAGGCGCTCAAAATACTAGTGTAAGCAATCCCAGACCAGATTATGAAACCATGGGTGAAGCCCATAAAGTTGCTACCCCACTCGATAAAGTATTGGCTACAAGCCAAGAAAAATCTCTAGCCAATCGACTCCCACAGGTGCCCACGCAACCTTTAAAATCTCATGTGGAGAATGCTTTCTTTCAGTTAATTACTCCTTGGCCAGAAACACCAGACGATGAACCAGTCTCCATCACAAAACTTGCCGGACGAGGAGAAAACTTTCTAGCTGCAGTTAGCCGAGTATCAAATCGTATGGGTGACCATGAAGCTGTGGGCACTTCGAGCAGTACTTGGCTGCCAGGTATGAAAGTCTCGCAAGACCAAGTGGGTATCCAATTAAAAAACGGTAGAGTGCGCTTTTTAGGCGCAGGTGCATACCTCACCACACTCGTGCAACCATTAAAAAAATCTCTGGAAGTTGTACCGGTAGAGCGCAACGACGGTGTCGAGTTTAATCCATTAGCAAGAGCGGTTGGAGCAGCTGATGGTCAAGCTACCATCTATGGCGATAGCTACCGTCAATTAATAGTCGCACCACATCAAATTGCCGTATTTCATGAAGATGGTGAAACTACCCTGCGCGAGGGTGGCTCAACTTATGTCTACGGACCAGGCACACAATTACGCGGCGTAATTAGCATGAATAAACTGGCAACACAGATTGAAGTCATGCGTGAAACAGAAGATACCACCGATATTATTCGCCAAGAGGTGCGCGACCAACGAGTTGCCCAACAACGAGGTGGTCAGCATGGCGATCATGGCAGCCAAATACAAACCCAGCAACGTAAAATTGTCGCTGGCACAGCCCAAAAAGTTGGCGGCATTGAATTTGTTAGACCAAGCCCGGGCTTTGTCTCTTTAATTCGAACCAATGGAAACGATGCAATCACTACCAGTACCGGCTTAATGGCTGCAGTCAATGGTGCCGAGTTTGTTAAGTGTAACGGCGTTATTGAATTTGGCGATTTGAATGATTACGCTAAATCCTCGCCTAAATGGACGTTCCAAAGTAAAGATAAATACAATGTGGATGTGCGTGCTCAAATCAAATGGCGTCAAATTAAGCCTGAAATTTGGGTTGAGCGCCGCGGTGCCTTTGTAGACCCATTTGATGCACTGGAAGAGCCATGTATGAACCGATTACGTGATTGGCTACAAAGTGTTAACCATGATCAAGCTTTAGAAGCCCAAACCAAAGGCTTTGAAAATGAAGAAAATCGGTTAGTCAGTCAATTGCAAGACATTGCCGATCAATACGGTGTACAGGTTGTATCCCTAGAAATTACTACCCTAAAATTTCCAGATATTGACGCCGAAAACTACAAAATTTCACTGCAAAAAGCAGAGGCGCAACTTGAAATTAATAAACTGCAAAACCAAGCATATTTAGCTAAACAGCAACAGCTTACGGCTTCTGAAGAGCATAATAAATCAATGCAAGGATTAGAACTTAAAGCGAAGGGTAATGAAAAAACTGCAGAAGTAGACCAACGCAAAAATACCAATGCAGCACATACGGTTAAGTCTAAAGCAGAAGCAGAATCTACTGCAGTTGAAGCTGAAAGAACCCTTGAGTTAGCCCGAGTCACCAAAACCAACGACGTGCAAATGGCACAAATTGAAGCACAAGCGGCGCGTGAAAAAGTTAAGGGTGAAACGGCAATGAACGTGGCGCAATTCCAGGCCGAAGGTGATGTAGCAACTATTAAAGAAAAATATAAAGCAGATATCGATGCCTTAACCCAAAAAGCAGCACTCATTAAAGCCAACCCACAGCTGCTTGAGTTGTTACGTCTTGAATCACAAGCTGACGTTCAAAAAAGCTATGCCTCAGCGGCGGCCAGCAATCCAAATGTTTCATTAGGTTTAACTGAAGAGCACGCGCAACAAATTCGGCGTATGAATGGCGGCTTTGCCCCTTTGCAAGCGCAGGTGATTCCAGTTGGTGCAACTGCAATAAATGCACAGCAACAAGCGGCTAATGAAGTTTAAACTTTTGTAACTTTAAACTGTACTAAAAAGCCCTTCAATTTAAATTAATTGCAGGGCTTTTTAGTACAAGCTCCAGTATTAAATAACATCAACGCTTTGATGTTATTTAATTTTTTCCAATGTTACAACTTGATCATCAGAAAGTGAATCCAAAGTTTTGATTTGTAACTGTTGATTTATATTTTGAGCTGATTTCCGCTCTTCATATAATGAGATATCTGCTCTTACTGGCAAATTCCACATTGAACCAGTTATTGGATCGATAATAAGCATACCTATTAAGCCACCTGCCAGTAGATTTCCAAAATACCAACCATCAATAGTTGATGTTAAAGTAAAAACTCTATCCCTATATCCAGGCTTGGTAAGATGTACTTGATAAGATTCACCACTAAAATAACCTGCAGAAGATTTTAAATTAACAGTTGCGGGTGTGTTGCCAGAATGAACCACTTGACCAGATTTATTAGTAATCTTAAATGGTGCAGCATCAGGTTGACTATTAATGACTACAGGATATGAATTTTTACTCACAATACTCGAACAACCCGACAAACAACCTATTACGGCCAAAATTATAATAATTTTTTTCATGCAAGCTACCCTTATAAAAAATTATAAACACTATAATAATTTTAAAAGTAAATGGGCCTACAAGTCAGCACGAGATTACAATTTTTTAAAAATTAATATTAAGTAGATCAATAAAAGATGCCCATTAGATGATTAACCTTCAAATAGCTTGCGATGCATTTTAAGCTGCAATACAGCTAAAGCAGGCGTTAAAAATATTAATATAAATGTGGCAAATAATATGCCTATACCAAGCGAAACTGCTGTTGGTGCTAAAAACTGTGCTTGTACACTGCGTTCAAAGATTATGGGTAATACCCCAAAGCAAGTGGTTAACGAAGTTAAAATTATTGGCCGAAAACGTTGCAATGTCGCCTCGCTCACAGCTTCAAGAATATCTTGGCCTTGGGCGATTTTTTCATTAATAAATTGTATCAGTAATAAACTGTCATTGATGACCACGCCTGATAAGCCTATAAAGCCAAACATAGACAGTAAAGTTAAATCATATCCAGTTATAAAGTGCCCTATCAATGCCCCCATAAAACCAAAGGGTATAATCGCCATAATCACTAGCGGCTGAGTATAGGATTTAAAAATTAATGCCAACAGCGCAAAAACGACAAATAATGAAATTGCGAAATTTCGCGCAATAGCTGGCCCAGCCCGAGACTGCTCTTCTTGATCACCGCCAACGGTTACTTCTACCTCTGGATAATCCTTCTCCAGTTTTGGCCAGACTTTGGTTAACAATTGACTGGTTACATCGCCGCCAGTTGTCACACGAGTATCCACATCTGCTGATAAGGTAATTACTCGCTTACCATCTTTACGCGCAATAGAAGCAGGCGACTCGCCCATAGTCACATTAGCTAGGGCTTTCACCGGCACAGACACACCATTAATTTCTAACCGACGATTCATTATCGTTGCTATTTGGCTTCTTTCCACGCCTGTAAGCCTCACTCGAACATCAATTTCTTCGCGATCTCTTTGCACACGCTGAGCCACTTCACCAAAAAATGAAGCTCTAATTTGTTGCGCCAAAATAGCTGTGGTCACACCGTAATTTAAAGCTTCAGGTTTTAAGCGCAGCTGAACTTCTTCCGTGGTATTAAATCGATCATCTTGCACATCGATAACACCCGCTTGGCCAACCAGTTTTTGTCGCATTTTAGCTGCCACTTCTTTGGCTTGTGCCACATCCCTTGATTTTATTTCAAGTTGCACCGGCGATCCAGCAGTCACAAGGTTGGATGAAAAAGTGAGTTTTTTAGCGCCAGGTATATGACCACTCGCTTGGCGCCAATGCCTCTCAAAATCAATCGCTGAGAAGGTTCTGGTAGATGAGTCTTCAATTTTAATTGTGACAAATGCTAAATTAGAAGCTGCGCCCACCTCAGCTTTAGCGTTGGGATCACCACCGCCAATACTTAACCCTCGGGTTGAAAAAATTCCGTCTATAACTGTCGGGCTGGTATTCACCTCTGATACTTTGAAGTCTTCTGCAATAGAGCGAGCTTGCTTTTCGAGGTAACGTATACTGCGGGTGGTTTGTTGGTCGGAAGCTTGGTTAGAAAGCTCCATCGTAGCTGTAACATAATTGCCTTCAATTGCTGGAAAAAATACAAATTTAACAGCCCCTGAAAAAATCAAACCCATGGATGCGCAAAAAATTGCTGCAAACCCAATACAAGTAATAATTGGTCTACGGGATGAAAAACCTACGCCTTTTTTAATTGGATTATTGACTAGCCACTGCAGCTTATGCGATGTCCAACGCCTTGCTGGATCAACATAACGTCTCGGTGAAAACCATCTTGGCTTGCGATCACTCAGGTGAGATAAATGTCGAGGTAATATATAAAATGATTCAACTAAAGAGATTATTAGCACAAAAATTACCACCGCTGCAATTGGCCCCATAAATTGACCATATATACCAGGTATAAATAATAATGGTATAAAAACCGCAACCGTAGTCATAGTGGCCACTAATACAGACAGTGCAACTTCAGATGTACCTTTGAGGGCTGCTTCTTCTGGATCAAGCCCTTGTTCACGTTTAGAGTATATATTCTCTCCCACCACAACCGCATCATCAACCACAATGCCTATGGCTAAAATAAAACCAAATAATGACAATTGATTAATGGTATATCCAGAAAAAGCAAGTAACACGAAACTACCAATAAACGAAACAGCAACGCCACATGCAACCCAAAAGGCAACTCGAATATCTATAAATAAAAGTAACAACACACTGACTAAAATTAAACCAAGAGTTGCATTTTCTGTAAGCAAGTCAACTCGGCTTTGTAAATTAGAGGATTCATCACGCCATAAAAATGCTTGAATAGTTTCAGGTAACCGAGGTTGAATTTTATCTTTAAGAACCTCCTTTGAGAGTGATACCAAATTAAAAATTTGCTCATCACCAACCCGAAAAACACTTAAAACAACAGCAGGTTTACCATTATAATAACCGGCGGTTGGGTCTTCTGACATACCATCAGTTATTGTGGCAATATCGCCCAAACGGACAATAGTGCCATTGTCGCCAGCCACAATTGGTATTTCTGCAAATTCTTCACCATGTTTTTTATCGCCAAGTGTACGTACTAAAAACCGCTGATTATTACCTTCGATTTCACCTGCCGATAAATCTAAGGATTGGCTTTCAATAATTGACGCCACTTGATTTAAAGACAAATCATAGGCTCGTAAAGTATCTTCTGAAATATTCACATCAATTAAATAGTCTGCTGCAGCTTCAATACGCACATCGGATATGCCGTTTAAATCTACTAGCATTTCACGCATTTTTTCAGCAGAACGCTTCAGTTCTTCAACTTGAACATCACCAGTAAATATATATTGCACTGCTAATTCATCTGGTTCGGCAATCGCAATAATTGGTCTTTCTGCTTGTTGTGGAAAAACCGTAATTTGATCAATCTCGTTTTGAATATCATTTAAACGTAAATTTTGGTCTTCACCATCGTTAAGGGCTATAACTACACTACCAATATTTTCAGAAGCAACTGCTGTAATTTTACGAATGCCTTCTAGGCCTTCAATTTGTTGTTCTATAGGTTTAATAACTGCATCTTCCACTTCTTCTGGAGTAGCACCTGGATAGGGCACACTCACAGTAATTGTTTCGAGATCAATTTGTGGAAATAATTTAACGGTAATGCTGTCTAAAGCAAAAAAACCAACAAAAATTAAAAATAGTGCTAATAAATTAGCAAAAACTGGGTTACTGCGCGCAGCAGCTATGAGTTTAATCATTTGGTAGCCTGCTGAATTGCAACTTTAAGTCCTTCGGCTTCTTCTGCCAATCGCGTAGCTAATAAAGCAGTTGTGTTAGAAAATGGGATTGAATTATTTCTAGTATTATCATTATTAGTTTTAGACACTGAAAAAAGTACCTGGCCTTTTTTTCTTTGTTTTATCTCAATTGGAATTTTATAGAGTTTTGATTGCTTACTGATCCCAAAGATATACTGCTCTTTGCGAATCACCTCCTCAGGAGCAAAATATAGAGGCTTGGGGCTCGTGGCAGGGAAGCTCACATCAACATATTCGCCAAGCATTTGCTGGCTGGCAAACTTTGGTGGTTTAATCCTTTCTGAAGTGCCAGAGCCTTTAGAGGCTTGCATATCAATTGAGACAATAAAGTTAACTGTTCTTGCTTTTGCCTCTATGGCAGGCACTAAAGACTTAACACGGCCGCGCAACTTGGTTTGGCCATTAACTTGAATGCTAATTGGGTTAGCATTTTTTGGGGTACTTTCAGATTCTTGGTTTAAAGCATGGATAATATCTTGAGCTACAAGCCGCTCTAGCCCAACATTCACTTCTAATTGATCTAAATTATAAATTGTGGCAACTTTTTGTCCTGGTGCAGCATAGCTGCCAAGACTAATTGACTCCTCCAGAACTACAGCATCAAATGGCGCCCGCACAAGAGTATCCTCAAACCGCTCTTCAGCAAGGGTTAAACTAGCCGCTGCTTGTTCCTCTTGTGCTTGGGCTGAGGCTAAAGCCACTGCTGCTTGGTCAATTAATTCTTGAGATACTAAGTTTTTTCGCTTTAATGATTTTTGTCGATTAAGATCAAGTTGCGCTTTTTGGCGGGAGGTCTTAGCGCTTTTAAGTGCTGCAGTTGCCTGGTCTTTTTCTGCTTTAAAAGTGTTTTGTTGAATCTCAAAAATAATATCGTTTTTATTAATGCGCCCACCTGGATAAAGCTGCTCTGACTTGCGTGCGATTATGCCAGGCACTTCACTGACAACTTCTACAATATCTCTTGCAGCTAAAAACCCTTGGCCGTTAATTCTATAATTTTGTCCATGTTTTTGGGCTGTCAATTGTTTTACAAGCGGAGACTCCACCTTTGATGCATCTGTTTTTTTGGCTGATTCTGCAGAACTTGAGGCTTGTTTATCACAGCCTACCAATATAAAAGCTGCCAATACAATAAGTGAATATTGTAATAGTTGAGTCAAAACACGCATACTTACCGCCCTTTAAACAGAAAAACTCGGTACTCACCGAGTTTTTCGTATCATTTATTTTCAAATATTAAAGTTAAGCCACCTAAGCCTTAGCTTAAGTAACTTAATTTTAAAGTTATTGGCGAACACCTTCAATGGAAAGATAAATCTCAACTTTTTCAGCAGCTTTGCCAAGATCATAATTAATATTAAAATCTTTCAGTTTAAATTTTGCCGTGCCTTCAAAACCACGACGATAACCACCCCAAGGATCATCGCCATTGCCAATATGACTCATTTCAAGAACTATAGGTTTAGTGACACCATTCAAAGTAAAGTCACCAGTAACTTTGGCAGATTCATCACCTTGCATTTCCACTTGAGTACTTTTAAAAGTAGCGGTTGGGTGTTTGTCAACATTAAAAAAATCTTTACCGCGCAAATGTTTGTCACGCTCACCATGATGGGTATCGACGCTTTTCATTTTAATTTCAGTTTGTACTGTAGATTTCTCTGGCGACTCAGTGTTATAGACAAACCCACCGTCAAAATCTACAAACTGACCTAGTAGCATTGAATAACCTAAATGAGGTATTTTAAATTGTATAAAAGCATGCTTACCTTTGGTATCAAACTTATAAACTTCAACTGCTGCATTTGAAAAACCAGAAAGTGTAAGCAAACTTATGATCAAGCTTAAACCTAGAAAAGATTTAAAGCTTTTAACACCAGTCTTAGAAAGTAGAGTATTCATTGGACGCTCCGTTGTTAGTTAAACGAGACTAAAAGTGAGTTATATGATATTAAAAGTGAGTTATATGATATAAAAAGTTAGAGTGGCACCATTAAGCAAAGAGTTTTTCAATGTATTCAATCTATGAGCTATGAATTTTTTATAGTAGTTTATTGTTCAAAAAATGATACTATAATCAACGTGAATAAAAGCTCGCCACACTTTTTTCATAGTATCTCTTTGGTAAGGATAATCTCATGAGAGTTAACAACACTCAAACACACTACGGCATTATAGCAATTATTCTGCACTGGGTTTTTGCCCTATTTATATTTGGCTTGTTTGCCAGTGGCTTTTATATGGTAACTCTTGGATATTACGATCCTTGGTATCATCCATTGCCTGCATGGCATAAATGGTTTGGCTTGTTATTAATCCCGCTACTGATAATTAGAATGGCATGGCATTATGCAACCCGACAACCTAATATAGATACAGAGTCTAAGTTTGAGAAGATAGCTGCCAAAATAGCCCATAACCTCCTGCTCTTACTTACAGTTGGTATTGTCTTCAGTGGCTATTTAATAATATCGGTAGACAACAACGTAATTAAATGGTCGGGGCTGGAATTGCCAGTGCTTATTTTAGAGTTAGACCTACAAACAGATTTAGCAGGTTTTTGGCATAAATACCTAGCTTATGGGCTAATGGCTTTGATAGGCTTACATATAATGGCAAGCCTCAAGCACCAGTTTATAGATAAGAAAAAATTAATCCAAAAAATCACCTGGCCGTTTTAAAAAATACCCTATAGATCCTCTGACAAGGTATAGTTAATTGTTATTGCTTTGACTGCTTGGTATCTTTTGCGCTTTTCTCTTTCAGCAAAGCCTTGATCTCTTGCTCATATAAAGCCTTGTAGCCCTCTCGATAGCCTCTATGACGTGAGCGAATCTTACCATTGCGACCAATAATCACAGTTGTTGGCATTGCATCAACTTCATAGAGCTGGGTTACCTTATCTTCGGGATCAAGTAAAATGGGAAACCCAACGGAAGTTTTGTCTAAAAACTTAAAAGCTGATGTGGAATCGGCTTCAGCATTTACCCCAAGTACAGTCAAACCAAGCCCTTTATACTCTTCATAAATTGCATCTAAAATTGGCATTTCTGTTCGGCATGGCTCACACCATGAAGCCCAAAAATTAACAAGCACTACTTGGCCAGCATGGTCTGTAAGAGATACCATCTCACCTGGCTTTGAGTCAGCAGATTGAGCTTTACCATCTTTGGAGTCTGCAACTTTAGACATTAAACTAAAATTTGGAGCATCTTGTGGCTCATCGGCATGAAGATTAAAACTCAAAAACATTAAGCTAAATGCTATCATTATGACAAAACCACTTTGCAGTCTATTGGCGGTTAAAAAAATATTCATCTATCGCTCCTTTGATTAATGTCTAAACTTAACTGATTCTACTATAGAATTATATATTGATATAACTATCAAATTGAATAGCTACTGCTTGCAAGCCCATGTGCCCTGGCTTGTTTTCGCCGTAGCAACTTTTGGACTGGGCTTGCCAGTGACTTTAAGTACAACTCAACTAAAATTTGTATCTAAAGCTCCATAAACAATTGTATACAATTACAATGTTATACAACCAGTGCATTAGGCGAACAGCTTGGTGAAGTTTTCGATAGAGATGTAGGCTTTATTTAATGGCAATTGATGACGTAAAAACTATCCCCACAGCCCAGCTCGCCTCTTACTCTTTGAATGGCGTTGCATTTGATGGTAAAAGCTCTCAGGAATACCCATGCAGCTTGAAAATTAGCGGCTATGCTCGGGCGGCTCGATTTAAAATACTGCTTGACTCTAATTCACCTGACTCTAATGCACCTAATTCTAACCCGCCAGACACTAATAAAACAATCAAAAACCCTAAAGCTTTTCCACGCAGGCAAGCTCACCTTTTACATCATAATACTGCTGATATCTCTCTTACATTGAATGACTCATGGAAATTTGTTCCAGCAGATTATGAAGAACTTATGCAAGCAGACCAAGCACTGCATTTACGTTTATTTAAATCATCTTTTCCATTAGAGTCTGTACTTGGCTGGTCGCTTCTAATGCTTGGCATAATTGCAGGATTTATTTATTTACTTGCTTTTCAAATTGCCCCTATCCTAGCACCCCAGATTGCTAAAACAATTCCTGATAGCACTATCAGTAAATTAAGCGCCCAAGGCTTTCAGCTTTTTAATCAACAACATCTCAAACCCTCACAACTTCCCACAGCTGAGCAACAACGCTTAGAGCAGCTTTTTCGCCAATCTTTACCAGGCCAATCCTCAGCAGATCAATCCTCCATAGGCAGTCAACAATCACTTAAAATCTATTTTAGACATTCAAAATCTTTAGGCGCCAATGCCTTTGCTTTACCTGGTGGCGAGCTTATTTTTACTGACGCGCTGATTCAATTAGCTGATAACGACGCCGAACTCATCGCTGTATTTCTTCATGAATACGGCCATTTAAAATATAACCACACTCTCATACAAATTTTACAAAATACTATCTTATTATCAGGCTTTTATTTTGCTCTTGGCGATATAAATACTTTCTCCGCAACGCTACTTGATATAGGCCCAGCCACATTAATTTGGTTAAAGTATTCACAAAATTTTGAAACCCAAGCAGACGCTTATGCAATCAAGCAACTGCAAGCCAATGGTATAGGCTTAAATCATTTTGAAAATATTCTTATTAAATTGGAAACAGCTAATACCATGAGCGCTGAAGAGCCTCAAGATATCAATAATACAGCAACCACACGCTTACCAAGCTTATTTATAACCCACCCAGTGACTCATAAAAGGCTGGAAGCACTCCGTGAGTCTGAGAATTAAGAGATGGTAAATACTTCCTCAAGTCAGTCAGCCTACTGCTTAAAGCAACACTAATTGAACGTTAATAATTAGTCGCTATTTAATCTATCTATTATAAATCACCTCAATAAATGTACTATATTTTATGCTAATGCACTTATTGAGTGAGTTTCACCTAGAGCTCACAAGTATTGCGTATACTCCGATTTGTGGCCCACAGTTTAAACCGGTTTAGTTTTAAAAGATAACTTTTGTATTATCAACGGTTATATGAAGTACACATAACTTAGGACAATTATATGGCTGAAATTCCAATTAAAAATGAGTCAAAAAGTTCCGCTAACAAAAAGTCTGGTAGCTTAAATTGGCTCTGGCTAGTACTTGCAGCTGTTATCGTTGCACTATTGGTCGGATGGTTTCTGATCAGCAGTAACACTAACGACGAGACTAAACCAGTAGAAGTGAGTGAAAATCTAACAATTTCGAACACTTACCTGCAATCAATACCAGCATAAAACTTATTAAGATAACGAATCCAAGACAGCCACTTTATCAAAACCATCTTGTGATATTAACGAATCCAAGACAGCCACTTTATCAAAACCATCTTGTGATATAAATCACAACTTTAAAGCTTCTCTTTTTATATAATTATTTTTAATTGAAATACGAGCAAGCTCAAATAAGCTTCCATGTAAGTCGAAAA